>Ga0335072_10001229_pt1 | contig 42487 bp, 41 predicted proteins | sample Lox_Sample_21_FD_206725 | JGI IMG/M metagenome (GOLD analysis project Ga0335072, IMG submission 206725) | Soil microbial communities from Loxahatchee National Wildlife Refuge, Florida, United States - Lox_Sample_2.1 | ecosystem: Environmental > Terrestrial > Soil > Wetlands | place: USA... | reverse complement strand
TGGCAGAGCCCGAAGTGAAGGTGGGAGGACGAGGCCTGACTTGAACGGATAGAGCAATTGTTACGATTCATGGAATTACAGTGCAAATCGGCCGGGTCGATCGGCCCAAGGGGCGCTCAAAGCATTTGGCACTTCCACCTTGGAATGGCACTAAGTGCGGTCGTGAGGCCACCATCCACAGATTCCAAGGTTAGCACGAGCGGTAAAAGGCTAACATTTTGTGTCTCAAGCAACTGATGTGGAAGGAATAGCGATCGCATTTAACACGCCACAACCCTCCCTTTGATTTGGTGCCTTTTGATCAACAACTTTCTCCTCAAATGTTCCTCTCCCGAGTTGTCTCTTACCAACGACAGTGAATTACTGTGCACCTCAAACTTATGACTACACTGAACGATACGTCTCTCGAAATGCACTGATGGTGTACGGGTATTCCTCAAGTGCCGGTGTCCTCGTCCGAGAAGCTGGTGCCATAGAGCTGCTACACCTGGGACTAGACAGATTCAAGGAGGCAAAGCGGTCATCAAGCACCGCAGAAGAAGACGGCTTTTGCAAGACTTCGCCAATTGGAGCTACTTGGTGGGCGAGTAGGGCTGAGTGGTCGAATGCACTCCTCGGCGAGGGAGATGCTGCAAAAATGGCGAAGATTGTAGAGACGGGTTAGCCAAGCTCAGGACAAGGTGTTGAGGTACTCGAGTACCTTAAGCACCCGTAGGGTAACGTGCATTGAATCTAAACTCACAGATAGTTTAGCATTAATGGCGCGTCGAGACGCTGAGATAGGGTTCGGGCAAATGTATCATCGCACGCCTTATCAGGTTGAAATCCATCGGCCAGCTTAGGCGAAACTGAGAAAGGCCAAAGATCAAAGCAGCGCTCCGGTCTCGCTATTCGTACACATACACGGCGCCCTGTCAGTGGTGAGCTCTACATGTTATCTGCTAGCTTTGATCCAGATTTTGGTCAACAATATCCCCAACGAGACAATCTTCTTATTCCATTTGGCAACGTTCTAGCAAGTGAAGCCGAATTGGCAGAGTCACTTCAAAGGCGGTACCATCTTCAATTTTGCCATGTCGTCGATGACCCCCTTAATCGCCTCCTTCGTATCAACATATCCATGCCAGCCCAACTTCCGACTCCGGTCCATCGCCACCACTCTTCCCCAACTTCCCGATATCTCGCCATCGATCAATCCGAAGGTTTCCTTGGCCTTTTCTCCAAATGGACTGTCCTTCAAACCATGCTTCGCCTTAAGCTCTTCCCATGCTTTCAGCACTTCTGGATCCTTGCTCCACTCCAGGAAGCTGAATGAAGGCTTTACCACACCTGGTCCTCCAAATCCCCTTGGTGATGTCTTGTAGGGTAAGGTAGTGGTTGCATATGCTGCCGGATCTGTGGCCGGCCTCCCAGCCGGAATGTGATACCAATCTGCGAGGATCGGCCAAAATTTGCCCCACGAAAACATGCTGGAGTCCGAATGGTTGAAAGCCGTGTTGCCCGCATCAGGAGTAAGAAGCGCCCATTCGGCGTGATAGGCGATCAGAATTGCTGTTGACTGGTGCTTCTCCACGTCCCAAGCAGGGATATCACCTGGAAACTCCAGTGCACGGGGACAGATGGGCTTGGACGGCAGTGTAGATTGAGAGTGGGTAGACAATATTCATAGCAGCAGTTTCCACAGCGCCAAGGATAAAGCACGGTCTTGTGACAACCTATGTCGAATCGTTGTTGCGGCTGTATTCGTACAAGAAGTCTTCTTGTGGAAAGTAGAAGTTTCTGCTAATACCATCAGCGACGTTATCTTAGAGTGTGAGTCAGGGACAAATCAATAGGAAAGTAAATCGAGGACCATGTGGAAACAAATCAAGGACGACATTTTGAGCTGAGAGGGCTCGAGTTCCGGTTGTTCGAGGTATTGTTTGTGGTGGAAGAGAACAGATGTATACTCACTGCATGTAGCAAAAGTAAGCAATAGCACGTGACATTTGGGATAATATCTTCGATTGCAATACCATTCCCTAATGTACAGAGTAGGAGCACTTACCCCTTCAATGCCATGTCTTGGATCGGCTTCGTCCATTGGAGTTGATGTAGGGCCGAGGTGAATACCTTGAGGTTCCTTGTTAGCACCACTCCAAATCAGGTAATGCATCCGGTTTGAGCAGTAGAGACTGGTGGGACAAAAAGAGGACTGCAAATCTGGTTCCCTGAACTTACGCCTTTACGTGGTGATCTTTCAAGACTTTCGCAATGGCTTCCGGTGTGCTGTCAAGGAAGTCCACAGCAATGGAGACGATATTGCTGGAGGCTGGATAGGTCCCTGGTCTTCGAGACAAGGCATAGACCTTGTCCCAGCGCTCTGGAGCTTCCGAAAGAACCTTGACCATGGCCGAACCGCTGATGCCATTCGCGCCCGTGACAATAATTGAGAGCTTCTTGCCGTCATATTCGGGAAAAGTGGGAAGGCCGTGGAAGATGCCTTTAGAAAGTACAGTGTGTGAAGCCATGTCGAGGAACTTGCGAAACCCAGCCTATGACTGAACAAGAGATGAATATCAAAGGGGATTGCTTAAATACGAGTGAATGCGGCATCTATGAGAACGGTGCTTTCAATCGCGCCTTTGGCCCACTGATGATAAACCCCACCCAAAAAGCCATGAAACTAACGTGAATACTAGGATACTCGGATTTCCAATGCAAGCCACACCAATCTCAGCATAGGGAGATATGAAAGGACCAATCGTTCTGCAAAGAACGTTGTACCGTATGTCTCCTTACCTCAGGACAAGGCTTGGCGGGCGGGGCGAGGCCGCGTTGTTAGTAAGCGCTGGCGGGGAGGAAAATTGCCGTTCTAAGACAACGGTTCGTTTGTTCAATGGCTGTGTGCAATAAATTGAAGTTCTGTGTAGTAATCTTCATTGGAAGTAATGCAATGTATGCACGTGGCATTTACGAGAGCCTTGAAGAAGCTACTCTCCCTGCCTCAGCGGGAAGACACTCAACCGGCGGAGCTTGTAGGTCAGACGAAGATCGAAGGTGAGGTTATACGGTCTTCACCCTGCCTCTTCCTGCAGGTTTGAGGCTACCGAATAGTGATGGTCGAGGATTCCACCGATCTGTGGAACAACATGGACTTCGCCATTGTAGAGGTGCTAGGCCCCCAGGCGGATAGAGATCACCTCAGGCAATCCTCTCATACAAATAACAGCATGGACAAAGATCTGGAAGCGGCAATGCTGTGACGCCATCCAACCAAGGCAGAAAAGATTCAATGTTTGCTCAATTTGAGGCAAGAGGCTCTGCACACCCCCATAGCCCGCAGAAATGAAAGGGTGGTTGGGAGATAGGTGACATTCCGCATAGCATTGCAGAACGGTAAAGCCTAAGCAATAATCGCAGCAAGCGCGTACCATCTTGTAAACATCGAGATGAGAGGATCTCCGTATATTCCCAAAAGGCTCCGCCACGTGTGCACAGCCACGGGCTGAGCTGCCTCCCACAAATTTCTCAAACTTGCCAAGCCTTGCCGTGTGACACAGCCACAACAATCTGGCCACAATCTGGTCATTTTCGCCTTCTTGGCACAGCCCCTCCGATATTTTGTCCTTTCGCGTGTTCCTGTGTTTGAAAGGGTCCCCACACAAAAAATCCGCTACACTTCTCCTTTGTCCAGGATGAAGCAGATGCTCGAACACCTTCTTACCATGCCAACTCCGCCTTGGGCTGTGGAGCAAGTTAGGCAGAATCATCGGCAGATACTCGGTCGCCTCTGCAGGCCATGTCGCTCGTAAACGTAGAGTCACCATGGCAGTATAAAGAGCATGTCTTGTCTTCTGATAATGAGGTAGAAGTAGTAGAACCACAGAACAGGCATTGTAAACTCTCCTAGCCAAACTTCCCATTGTTTGCCAAGTTTCAAAACTTACTTTCGCGATGGCGACACCACTTGTTTCCCAAGCTCCAACATTTCACTCACACCATTCCAGCATGAACATATTCCGGAAGTTCAGCGCAAAGAAGGAGAGGGAGACCAGATCATCTCCTTCTTCTTCACGCACTCCTACGTCCTTGTCATCAATAATCGACCCCATCGCAAGCTCACGAGCACGCAACATGGAATTCCACAACCCTTTCGCAGCCGCAGCGCCAACGCGGCGACCAAAGCCAGTTGATAATTCTCCGCCACCAGCTTACTCTCCTCCATCGAACTCGGCAGTTCTAAGAGGTCCGATGCAAACCACTGCCGACTCGCCCTACGCTTTTTTGACGCAATTCGATACCATCTTCCTAATCGATGACAGTGGCAGTATGGCCGGGCGAAGCTGGCGCGAGACTTCTGCTGCTCTCCGTGCGATCACACCTATCTGCACCACCCACGATGCTGATGGTATTGACATCTACTTCCTAAATCATCGCAATCCAGTTGCCGGCTCGACCTGTGGAGCTTACCTGAACGTCACCACCCCCGCCGCTGTCGAAGAAATCTTCCGCTCCGTGCGACCGTTGGGTGGCACACCAACTGCAACCCGTCTCAATCACATCCTCAAGCCCTATCTGACGCAGCTCGAGGAGTCCATCGAACGGCGAGCCCATGGCGAAGACGTCCCGGTCAAGCCCCTCAATATCATAGTCATCACAGACGGTGTTCCGAGTGACGACGTTGAGTCAGTTATTGTGAAGGCGGCCAGAAAACTCGACCAGTACGACGCAGAGCCATGGCAGGTCGGCATCCAGTTCTTCCAGGTCGGCCGTGAGCCAGAGGCTGCGGAAGACTTGCAGGAACTCGACGATGCTCTTTCCGGCGAACACGGTATTCGAGACATGGTAGATACTGTCCCCTGGACTGGAGACGATGGCCAGACACTGACGGCAGAGGGGATATTGAAAGTGTGCCTCGGTAGCGTGCTACGCAAGCTCGACCGAAGGCGAGGCTCGGACGAGAGGCTCCGTGGACATTGATTAGAATAAAAAAGGCATATGGGCGGCTTCTGCAACTACTGTATTACTAGAGCATTTCTCTTCTTATAGCTATTCTTCGTCTATGGTAGTATGCCATGCAAAGTCAATAGATTCTTCAAGTTTCATGTGTGCATCTTCGCTATAATACAGGTCACACCAGTGGTCCCAACAGGCCGTACAACCCATTCCATTATTCATTATGCTATGTTATTCCGTCCTTAATGCGATACTGTATACAAGAAGATCATTCTAATCACTTGTCTTTCCGGCGGGCCAGGGAAGCTACTGAAGCAGAATCTTCCAAAGCAAAGCGAGCGCAACGAGAACAGCGTCTCCTGCAGGAGCCCCTCGGAGGGTTGTTATTGGGGTAAGGAGGTAGTTGGCGCTTCGCGCAAGACTGTATCAGACGGAACAGGCATAGTACAGCCCTCTGTCCACGGTGCGGCAGTGCATGACGGTACCGACTAGGCGAACCTCGTGCCATTCAGCTGGTACCAACACTGCTGAATGATGGGATACGGCTCAGTGATACTGATAGGAAGGCTCGTATAGTTCAGCCAGAACGATAATAACTGAAAACGCGCCACCAACTCACCTAATGGCAACGCCAGGCAGAGATGGCCGAATACGTAGGAGGCGAAAGGAAGCTGGTATTCCTGCCATCTAGATAGGAGCAGTCAGATCAATACATTCATTTCAGACCCAACCTCTGATTCAGCCAAGATGAGTCTGACAGATTGTCACCCTGCTCACTCTGGGGTGCTCCGGCCGCTGGCGCGACCTCAGTCTGGGATGTGCTGAGGTTGGAAGAGGCTCCTATGAGGACGTTGTGGCGGAGTACCGGTACTATTGTCTTTCCTGGGCAGCAACGAACCGAACCGCTACGTAGGCCGATAGAGCTGTTCCGTTGGCGATGGTTTGGCTTCTGATTCTGTGTTAAGACTACGGCTTAGGATTTGACATCCCTAACTAGCATCTCAGCTTGTACTACAATAGTTCTGCATATTTGATGGAATCTTCCGCTTCAATTCCGCCAGTGCCAGGCATCGCGTGCTGTAGGGTTAAATCGATTTTCTCGTGCAGAGCCAAAATGGTCGAAGGGCCTGAAAGCATATTGGAAGGCCATCGAATATAGGATACCCAAGACATGATAGATGCGTGCCTTTCGGTCCTCAGCTGATATTGCTCACTTTAGCAAAGCGCGCCTCTTTCGCCATCATGACGAGCTCATGTCCAAGCGCCGACCAATGTTCCAGCAGAATCGGAAACCAGCAGGCATGACCTTTAGGAACCGAACTTGCGAGTCTAGTGGTGAATAGTCGAGACGACCAGAGAAAAGCTGCGCCTCTGGCGTCCCTTGTGGAAACGGGGCTGAGTTTACTATCCAAGTTGGCCGCATCGCGACAGCCACCATCGTGTATCATGCGTCCATAGCATTAGGAGAGATCGAAGGCCGTGATTCAATAAGAACCAACATCAACCAGCGATTTCCCCAAAGCTGTCGTTTCTGCCTGAGTTGAACTGAATAAGCCTGCTACACCACGCTCTACTCTCGGTCTTGCAGTGCGATCAGCCACGACTCTTCCACGTCAGAAAGGGTGTAGACTACTGCGAGTTGTGACCCTTCCTTGATTGCTTACTTAAGCCAAGGTGTGGGAGCCGCAGCATTCAGGGGATTACACACGTGTCGCTTTAGCCGCCAAGCTAATCTTAGAAGGTGATCTTTTAACCGGGACATTCATTCCGCCGGTCCAATTGCAGCACCACAGTGGGGCGAAATTGCTAATTCGCCAGGTCTGACAAGGGAAATTGTGGCTTGCTTGGGCTTTGACTGGCCTGCCAACACCCCCCTAGCCCAGGCCCTAGCGTTTCGATCGACCTGCCGACAAGAAAACTCGACGATGAGACAACGAGTCGGCAGGGGCCTTTGTCTGACCAAAACAAACGCCAGACTTCGAGACAACACACCCCTTCTTCTGACACAGTCGCGCAAATTTCAGGGCAGGAATGTCATTAAAAGCCCGTCCATTCGTAGCGAGTCAATAAGTTGGCACGGGCTCCAAACGTAAAACCCAATTTGGCACAGACAAATAACAAGCGTCACGATCTGCCAATAGTCTGCCACGTTGTTCTCCTCGAACTGGTAAGACGGACAACAGCCGAGATGACCTAACTCACTCTGTACGAAACTCTATGCAAGGCGTGCTAGATCTCGCTTCCGCCTCCGGTCTGGCCGAGCCTGACTTCCGCCGCCAGTCAGCCTTTTCTCTGCTTTTGATATTTCCTTCTTGTATTTTGCATTTCCTTTCGTTGGACCAACATCTTGCATGGTTGAAACCAACGCATCCATTGTTGTAGCTGCTCGATCTGTGACTGATCTTTTCAATTGGGGGTGAGCCCCACCTTGGCCGTAGTGGTCTCTGACTTGGTTGGCCGAGACTGCCTCTTTTTCCAACACCAACAAGCGCCGACTTTCGATCCTCCGCCTCGTCGCACCTGCACTCCTCGGCCCTTCTATCTTTGGCCACTGAGGCCATTGGCCGCTGTAAATAGCAGAATTCTCATATGATTCTGGAACACAGCAATCTCATACTAACGCTGCGCGGCTCTTGAAGCGATCAATTGCGTTTTGGACGTTAGATGTCCCCTGCCTCAGGGAGGCTTGCTCTGAGGATAATCCAGAAATCTGCGCTACCGCGTGGAAGTGCTAGCAATCTGGCACAAGAATAGATCCTAAGGGATAGGCCTACGTCATACCTTTGGATGGTCTGTTGGTTTCAAAACATTGGCTTTCAAGATATAACATCCCCAGCTTTTCAAGTGTGCCGTTCGCACCTTCTCCGAGCCAGTCAACTTTGCCAACCCATTACATATTCGTTCGACAGTCTGCCTGCCATCGGTAGAGGAGACACCGGAGCTGCATCGCCGAACGATCCTCTCGTTGCTCCGACTAACGGCCTGGCGCTGGCTGGTCAGCAACGATTACTTTTTACCAACGCGTATACTTGATAAGGAGCATTCTCGGCTGCCGAGATGGCTACATCGACGACGCTGATGACATTCCTTGTGTAAGTCGCCCAGACATCGTCCCGCAGCGCCTGGTACTGACAACGATAAGGAGGGCGCCAGTCAACACAAGGTCTGTAAATCTGCTTGGTTCTTGGGACAATTTCTCGAAGCCCTATGCTATGCAGAGGGACACCCGACGTGGCAAGGAGCATTGGACCGGCTGCCACAATTTTGAGAATATCATATGTGATGGCAACATAGCCGGCACGGGAAGCGCAAGACACGGAGGATTGAAAATGGGCGGTACTTACTGGTATTACGTAAGCAATTCACCCGCGAAAAGGGTATCCACGTCATATTGATCAATCTCTCTTGCAGTATCAACTTGACAATTTGATCGAATTTCACAATTCGGCTGAGCCATCAACAACTTCTTGTCCCTTGCTGCCTGGTCAGCTGGTCAACGTTCTCAACGTACCTTTCCATCTTTCGAACGGCAGATCCAGGAACGACAGCGTGAGCTCCACTAGCTCTGAACTGCGCACAATGAACCCCGAAGACAAATTCCTGAACCCTCGGCCTGTACCGGCACCTCCCAAGCTTGCTCGGCTAAACACTTCCCCAACGTTAATGCAACAACCAAACGCTTCAGATAGCTCGACATGGAGCGGCTCGCCATGGTCGTCAAGATCTCTCTCTTCCAGTCGCGGTGTCTCACCTTCTAGTAGTGCTACTACGGTGCGAATGTTTCGACTTCCGCGGAAGGCGTCAGTTGATGGTCGGAGCCGATCGATCTCTCCTTCAAGCAAGCAGACTGGGCTCAGAGCTGCTTTCCGACAATTTACATCGCCTCGCCCTCCGAGTCCTGAAGGCGGCACCCGTCGAGGTCGAACTGGCCAGTTGACTGGCGAGCTTGAGATCAGTGAACCGCTTCTCCTTACTCGAACTAGTTCTGGACGAGTCAGCAAGGCTTCATCAAAGCCATCGTCGCGAAATGCTTCCCGCGAACAATCTCCTGCACCAGCCTTTGAACATCAACCTCTACCAATGCACACGTCTCAGTTAGCACTTCGGCGTGGACTTGAACAGCCTCCAGATCTTCAAGAGACGTTCCCTTTGTCCACATTCCAATCGCATAGGCGGCAGAGGTCAAGGTCACGAGATCCATCTTCACTGCGAAATTCGTTGACTCTATCGGACGATTGCGCCCTGGAAACTTCGTTGAATGGCGCCGGTGGACATCACTACCGGGCCTTGGAAACACTCAAGGAAGCTCCATCACAACAAAACACACCTACATGGCCACTAACTTCCAGAAAAATCGGCGAGAGTGACAACTACGGTGCTGTACCAGAGCCACTACTAGAGAAACGCCTTCCCACTCTACCCAACAGCCCTTCGTCTGTTTATCCTCCAAGTGCTCCACCCGGTTCACCACGGAAGAGATTCTCTGAAGAGCTAAAAAATCTGAAGAGCCACTTTTCTGAGATGACAGTTTCCAGTGCTTCATATTCATGCCTGGACGAGAAAGACCACAGCCACTTTTCGCAATGGACAGCAACCGCCACTGAGCATTCTCCAAGCTCTGATTACGACATCAATGCGGCCGACTTTAGCAGCCGAGAATCGTCGCCCACGCGACGACCATTATCTCCCTACAGGATCAACTCAATGTCCTCCGAGCCAAAAAGCACATTGACTCGAGAGAACACGTTCATGTGTGATGCGGAAATGCTCCCATCGACAATCAGCTGTTCTACCATCAGTTCTTGCGACTCTACCTCTCCCCCGTCTCCGTCCTATCAAGTTCTCGACCTGCCCCTGAGCGGTAACGACAACAATCCTACGCCGTCCGAGAAAAGATATGGTGTGACGGCTGATGGTCACCTTCCAGGATTTGCCCTGCCCGATGGCCTACAACCTTCGGATGCTTTACTCCAAAAAAACCAATCTCGTCCCTTTCAGGAGCAGATCGACCCCAGTACTTCCCGCGTCGGTATCATTCGACCCAATTCCATTGGCCAAATGCCCAACCATCAGCGGTTTCCCCACTCGGCCAGCATGCAAAAGCTCATGGATGAACTCAGCTACCTGGGTGACATGATCCAAAATTAGCGGGCTCTTTTATTTTGTGAATGCACTCCAAAGTTGGCTGTGTAGGTGGAGAGGGGAAGTAACGCTTACACTTTGTCTTAATTCGATATGACGATAGTATTGCGCGCAGCAGACAGGTGTACATGAATTGGAAGCACTGCTTGTCAAGTACTACCTAGGTTTAATGAATGACCAGATACATGATTCCCATATTAGGCAGACGCAGGCTAGCAACCGAAACGCGGCCTGCTCACAATAGAAGTATTACTCACACTCTGTCTTGATTTCGATTTGACGATAGGACCTCCTCTAAGCCTAGGGTGATGCTGCGGCTGAGATATTCGGCCACTTCACTGCCGCCAAGCTGTTGAAGCTGTCGGCGTTACCCTTCCCTAGACGTCATGTCGCCCCCTAATAAGCGCCTTGGTCCCACCACGCCTTCAGACACTCACACACCTCAATAGTGTCATCTGCCAGGGCATTTCTCTCCGGTGTGATCAGCTTCTTTGCATTGCTGAAGACTCTCTCGTACTCCGCGGACAATGTAGGTGTAGAAAGAGTATCTAAGGCCCCGCAGAGAAATTGTTGGGCATAGCTATCGCTGATCTCGCCACTAGTTGATTGGGTTATGGCTTTCCAAAGAAGTAGTCTTGTCAGGATCACCTCTAGCGTAACCACGGAAGTCATCCTTAATAGAACCATCTTCTCCCTAACCCAGTAGGTATGGTTCAAAAGGATTAAGCTTCATCCTCCTTCGCCCTCAAGGCAGGTAAGCACTCGGCATTCGATCCCATGGTCCCAGATCTTGGACACCTCTTGTCTAGAGCGCAAGGTGGCACTGCGCTCTACCCTCAGAAACCTCTGGTGCTCGAAGATCTCTATAGGTAGGGTGTCTGTCGAGGAAGTCGGGGTATTGTCGAAGCCGGGCGGCACTTGTCCGTGTCTGCAAGGGTTTCGGTACCCAGGGTAGTGTTGAGGTCGTCGTCGACCTCCATTGGACCATACAAATCATCTGAATCGGCCATCCTGCGATGCAGTCACATAAAGGGGACACAAGTGGGAAAATTAGAAGAGACGGAGCGCAATTCACATGTAGGAGCGCCACGAGCCCCAACTATACCTATTAGGGAGGATCTACTCTAGGCATTAGGCCGCGCCACACAGGCCTACCAGGCTAGGCTTTTCGTATGGCTTGTTGGGATCACTGTCCCTCACTAGCTGAACTTATGACCCCTCATCGTAGGACTGAACCCCCAAGGCACGTTCTGTTTCGCTGACTTGAGGGACGAAAAGTCAGCACGATCAAACACAATGTCGCAGAGTAACTCCGCCGTGATAACTTCCAGTCATAGCCCTGCCGATTCCGCGACGACCTACATCGGACTGACAAAAGCTGCCCTAGACCTCATCAACTCGTCCAATCCAGTCAACAAGCTCGCGAACAACATTATCAAATGGCTTGGCAGGGAACGCATCGACCAATCTGATTTTCAGTACTGTGTGGAACAGTCTCGCGCACTCGCTCATCCAAATGAGGACGGCCTGAACATCCGCGAGAACATCCTCAAAAGCGACAACAGAGTCGCCAAGCTTGGGGGATTGCAGCTAATTATACCTGGGGCCATCGGCCGATGGATGGCATTCAGCCAAGACCATGCCTATATGGTAACGACGTTTGCAGCTGTCACTAAATATCAGTCAACATTATTCGCCAACGATGTGCTTTGTGAAATGATCATGGCGGGTTTGGACGGGCCTCCAAAGGAAGAAAAATATTACTTCTCTTACTCAGTTGATCGGGCCCGTTTGAAGGGGGTTTTATCGAAAATTTGCAACAGCATTTTGCTCAATGTTGTCAATGCCGGACATACGCTCGGAGACCTCCCTTCTGAATTCCAACCACTCTGTGTGCATCTTGTGGATGCGGGTACGTATGCTAGGGCGGTGCTGAAGATTTCCAAATCGAACGCGGATATCTTACTTCTTTGCGACCGATTTCAGGGGGATCTACTTCTATGGGTGCTGGCGCATTTCGAAGGCCGTGTTGAGGTTTCCGTCGCTGGAAAGCAGATCTTCTCAAAGGCTGCGCAGCATGGTAAGAGGCGATTCATCATGATAGTGAAGAATATATGCAAAGAAGGAGATAATTGTCGTGAGCACAATCGCTCCGTCGAGCTTTCGGAGCTTCTGGGCGGGAAGTGGATTCGGATTCTTGACGGCTCGGACGATTGCTCAATGAAGATATCTACTAGCCAGCGGCTTCCACTCTACGCAACTGTACCACCTCACCCCAGCAGAAACAGAGACATTCTCAATAGGGAAGAAACGCTGAAAGTCAAACATCTGGCACAAAAGCTAGTGTTCTGGATCTTGGAGGTTCCCCTACAAAAAAACCCGCACTTTACGACCATCGGATTCGGAGTGGCATTCTCCTTGGAGCCTGAAGAGGTCAAATTGCGTGTCGGCGACATTTTATATCGGTGGCCACGCATACTCCAAGAAGCATCCGCCAAAAGCAGAAACGCTTTCGATCTGGCCTTTAAACAGCCCGAATCCAGGGAGAGACAAGGCTCAGACATCTACTACGAACCGATTCTCGAACCAGTCTCTGCACTCTGTGACTGCTTCCCTGCCATTCTTGATCTCCTAGATGCCATTTCGGAGAGATGTAATTGCCGCATTTGTCGAAATAATGGCGTCATAGATGATTGTAGAGAAGGCTGCCTTCGCAATGCAGCCATAAACCATCTATTCATGTTGGTTGGCAACGCCATCGCTGATGGGTTTGGTGTCCAAGAGGTTTCAGGAATCATCGACCTTCCAGAGTACGTCTATGAGGTCCGGAAATTAGTCACAACACTTGCCGTCGACGGGCTTGTGTGGTGGGACCATTGGTTCAACGTTGCTGCTTCCACTGCCCTCGGATATGTTCCCAAAGGTGTCCTTGGCACCAATGACCTGGATGATGATGGTGGAGGTTCCCTGATGGCTGTTCAGTATGGTGCAAGTGTTGTTGCTGCGAAGTGGCTTGACCTCACCAAAAGGATTACACCAAATCAGTGCTTCGCCCTTGAGATGGTCGAGGGTCAGATCCCTGGAACACAGGGAGATTGCACTTTCGTTTATAGCGAGGCAAAAATGGAGCTTCATTGTGATCTCAATGATGCGATACAACGCCGTTCAGGCGAATCGAATGACGCATGGGTACAGAAAGTTTCAGATCGAGACCAAACTCAAATTTCCATCGGCCACGCAATGATCGGCATGCGGGACAATGAAGTGTGTCGGCTTATCACAGTCGTGAGCACAGAGACTTCCCAACGTATCATCAACCCTGGTGATGCTGTATCAGGAGCACTTCGGTCCTATTTCATGGACTCAGCGACACTCGATTGTCAGCACCGTACGGGTTCACAAATGGAAGACAGCAGAGCTGCCGAAGACGCTCCGGATGCATCCTATGTCTGGTCATTTGATAAATTGCTTGCGAACTGGGAGATCGAGAACCACGGCATATTCTATACAATGGGATTGGACACTGAGTTGAAAGTCAATATTGCCCTGAGTCTCTCTGCATTAGGTTGCCTGGTGAAAGATAGTTCGACATGCCTGTTGTGCGCAGCTCGTGATGTGAACCAATATATCGATAAATACTGTCGGCGGATCATTTCTTTTGACAATAACACGCAATCGCTTGTCAGGAGGCGGGTCACTGAACGATAGGGACATTAACTTTAGTGGAACAATAAAGGGAGAACTAAGGTGGCCTGTTGAGGGCTTGTAGCTCGCATTACTCTATCCTATAACCTACTCCCTTTGATCGTATATTCCTACACACGATCCTAATACTCGACCTGCTGAACAATTCCTAGCAGCTTGCATAGTGGCTTGAAGTGAATATATAGCAGAACCTGAGTGGCTGAGAATCTGGTTTCGCTCTCGTTCGGTAAAATGATCTGCAAGAAGACAGACCGGTTAGCTATATAAGATGCGAGGGGTAAGAAGGGAGCGAATGGTGGATCTCTGAGGAGTACATTGCCACTTACAATTGGACTCGTTCGCCACCCAGCGTCGGAAGCAATAATAGTGGATTGGGTAACGGTACCCTGCGAGTTCTCCTAGCCGTTTCAGACCTTTATTGGCTACACGGTATGACATAGTCCGGGTAGGATAAGTATGAACGCCAGATATGGTTTTGACGGTGCCCCGTAAGATAGGCGTATTTATTATGCTCTTTTTGAATCGCAGAGGTAAGACATGCAGCCGTCCAGGCACTCTAAGCTTATGGAGGAGCCCAGGAGTGAAGCGTGCATTCTCGAAAGCGTCGCCAGCGAAAGCGAAGGAAGAGAGTAGACGCCTGGGCTTAGAGGGCGACGATGGATAGGGAAGCGAGGGCGAAGGCCAGTTGGTAGCACAGTCCTGTATATACCGCGAGCCATGATGCGCAGGGTAGATGGAGAGAGGCCCATTTTGGGGACAGAGCTCGTGGAGCCCAAAATAGACCCCTCTGAGGAAGGGGGGGAGGCTCTCTGGGCGTCAGGGCCTAAAAAAGGGTTAAAGCGGCCAGACGGCGGGTTTGGGGTATGGTGGAAAGGGTGCCGAAAACAGCTCCCATCGGCGCCGTTTCCTGTCGCTTTTTCACAGGTACATAGATACACATGGTTAAAGCTGCGTCGAGTGGGTGAGGGTTGAGGCGAACTGGGGCACTGATGAAAGGCAGGAAGGCAGGCCAAGCCACTTCAGGGGTGAATGGCGTGAAGGAGTTTTGGCAATCATGCGACGCCCCTCAAAGTGTTGTGAGGCCAATCTAGAGCGAATCAATAGAGATTGTCATTAAACTTGGACGATAAATCTGAAGAGGGTCATGAAGTACTGTACCAAAGGACAACCTTCGCGTGTGCCAAGTGCCAAGACACGCATCGAAGCGTAACACAAAGAGGCCAATGGAAAATCATTCAATACATCTTACCATATCTTTCTACAATTGTGGAGGAATGAAAAATGGGTTTGATGGCTTCCCATGGCCGTGCACGCTGGCTTTCCACAAAGCCAGAGCACGTTGGAACGAAGCACTTCTTCACAAATGCTGCAGCAAGCAAAGGATTTTGTGCTAAGTTTGAAAAAGTGCAAAGTGGACGAGGCGACAACCCCAGTCATTAAATGGGGGTAAGCAGATTCATTAAATCTCTCCGTCACAAGACATGACCAGAGTATACTACTCATTACTCAAGTCCAGCTGCTCAATTCGTATAGCTTTTCAAGAAGACGTCGCCACCTCTTCGCCACTGTTTGCAGTGCTTGGCTCGCCGTGCGTCTCGTCAACCTGCGGCGAGCTAACGAGCGTTCCTTGGCTTTCATTCTTCGCACTTTCTTCGGTGACCCGAGCATTTTCAACTGCCAATCGCTCATTCTCTATTCTCTCCGCTTCTCGCCTTGCTTCTTCTCTTGCACGTACGTGACGCTCACCCACTCCAGGAACCAGACTTGCTAAAAAGAGTGCCATTGCTCTTTCAACACGAAAGATTGTATCTCGCACTATGCCATGGTTCTGTCGTTCTTGATTTTGTCGGATGATGCGTGCAGCCGCTCGCTCAGGAGATGGCCGCTGTGCAGCCACACCAGCTGCTGGTCTTGCTTGGCCATCATTGTCGGCTGCTTGGGCCCCGTTCTGCGCCACTTGACCTTGTCGCTGTTCTGGTGCAGCAGCAATTGGAACTAGTCCATCAATATGCACACGTATTCTATTTGTCAAATCGCGTAATGGATTCTCCCGTGGGAGCAGACAGACTATTACAGCCACAGCAAGGAGGAACCACCGCCTCCATGTCCCAGGTTCGGATAGCACGAACATGAAGATATAAAGCCGCAGAAAAAGCCACCCGCGTTGTAGGATCAAGTGAAATACATCATTATCGCGGTTGGCTTGCCTCTGTTGTTGTCCAGGCCGAGCGACCGCCTGTGCTGGTGCGGCATTTGCATCGTTCGCGACTGGTAGTACCGGCGGATTGTTGGGTAGACCTGGAGTATGCCCGGCATGATCGCCGGACGATTGTCGATGGCCTCCTGTACTATGGTGGCTTGTGGACTGGTTCGGGTTTATGAGTTGTGCTGTCGTATGAGTGGGCGCTGACGAAAAATATCCATGACCTGGCGCAAAAACCAATGCTTGAGGTCCCAAAGGTGTAGAAAGCAGCCAGGCAGTTGTATTTGCGGAAGTGGCCTGTGAAGTTGTAGAATTGCCATGCTGGCCAGGGACGGAAGTACTAGGCTGTCGACCTGAAGTGAGAAGCGAATTTGGGTGTGGTAATGGCAAGCCCAGTGAAGGAAGTGAACCGCCCGGCGTAACCAAGAATTGAAAATTCGAGACAGCATTTGGCGTTGCATGCAAGGGAGCGTTTGAGGGAGCGTTTGCGGAAGGCTGATGGCCCATCCCAAGGCCCGCTGGTGCAGGTGTGCCTTGCCTGGGAACGTGGTAGTTCACTGTTTCATTAACCACCACCCTCACCCTCGATCCATGGGGCCCAATACCTTCATGCACAGTCGTGGTTGTCGGTCCCATTGACAATGGTGCCCCAGGAGGGTGGCCCTGACTAGTCTGGTTTGGTTGATTTGAGTTCACATGCGTAGAATGATCCGAGTTGAGTTGATCTTGTATTCCGCTATGTGCTCTTGTCTGCTCTTGCTGCGCCGGATGGTGCTGATGATGGTGCTGTTGATGCAAGGCCATTTGTTGCGCTAGTCGTTGATGTTGTTGCGCCTGCATTTGGGCAATCTGCTCTGCAGATACGTGCACAGGATTATTCATTGAGAGTTGCTGCTGAAGTAGATTCAGCTGATTTTGTAGAATTGTCTGCGCCGTCTGAGCTTGTACTATGGCTTGGTGGGGGAAATGAGGGCCATGAGGAGGTTGGTGAACTAGCGGAGGCACAGGAGGTGCTTGGGTGGCTGTAGGAATGGCAACCGCGAGTGATGGTGCCGTAGATGTATTGTTTGACTGTGGGGCGGGGGGCAGCACTAGATGCAGTGTGTGATTTGAGGAAGTATTGTTTGGGTCAAGCTGAGAATGCCGTTAACATACTATCCATACCCTCTTCGGGTCACATAGCATTTCAGAGCGAGGGTCTCATCAGCTTACCTCCGATTGAAAGACAGTCTTTAGGCTCAAACTCCCGTCCCCGAGCGCTCGACCTCTGTATATCAGCCTCTGCCTTTCAGGTAGTGGCCTGCCGGTGATTGAGTTTTGAAGTCTTGCTTTCAGCTGTGAGATTGTAGTATCAAGGGATATGCTTGAGAACGTAATGCGGCCTCCCGTAACCTCAGTCGCAGGGGAGAGTACATGAAGGGTTATGGTGTCCGGAGTCGCGCTCGAGGGAGGTGGAGAACCGTTGCTAGGAGTCGTCATTGTGATATTGGCATAGAAAGGACGACTGAGCCACGGCAAAGTGAGCCGGAGGACTCAGGAGACGAATAGTTCGCAAGGCGGGTAAAGAAAGCAGCCCAAGAGCGTGGCCCTGTAGGATGTCTTCCACGTCTGGAAGTGCAGTTGGAGAGTGACTGTTTTGGAGAGATTCAGTGTCGTCCACGAAGCCTGAAACGTCAATGCATTCCTGATGGTCCCTAGGTATCGCTTGAAACCCTTATAGTCACTTCTGTAGAAAATGTTTGCAGTGTGGCTAAGCGTTTAGGACAGATGGACTACAAATTGTTTGCTAGAAAATAGCAATGGTCTAAGCTTCTCGACCCTTCGGCATTTGGCCTGCGGAGAACGGACGTCACTCTGCAGCGGCCACCTTTGGAGCTGTAGGTAATTCATTTTTCCAAGCATGGGAAGACGACTTTGCTTGCATGTCCATATTCTGTCAGCCAAATTTGAGCCAAACTTGAAGCATGGCTGCTTCTAGAGTGGGAAGGGCGTGTCTATATCGACGGCGCGCATTCGATACCAATTTATACGATTTCGATGCCTTCCAGTTCTCTTCTGCATCGCGATTCTTCCTCAGACGGAGGCTGGGATCACTTCACAGACGCACCTTTACTTGTGCTAGGTGTCTAAAGCGGGAACAACATGGCAAAGATGAAGAGGCCTTCAGCGCTAGACTAGGAAAGGCCTGGAGAAAAACCAAGATAGAATGGAAGCCAATACCAATCGGACTGGGAATTGGCTTTCTGGGGTTTCTGCAATTTCTGAAGGTCCAAGCACGAGAAAGCTCAACTGAAGAAGCAGCAGGACTTCAGGGCGGGATAGGACCAGGCAAGGGAGTTCCAAAACGAGAACGAATACGGCCATCAGGACCGTGGCAGGTGCAAGTCATGTCAACGTTGCCCCTAAAAGCTCTATCGAGAGTATGGGGGCGATTCAATGAACTGCATATACCCTACTATCTACGAGTACCTGGCTTCAAGCTTTACGGATGGATATTTGGTGTAAACTTTGCAGAGGTGGGGGAGGACGATCTGCATGTCTATGCGAATCTTGCATCCTTCTTCTACCGCACTTTGAAGCCAGGTGTAAGACCGCTTGACCCCAACCCAAACGCTATCTTATCACCTGCAGACGGCCGAGTCTTGCAATTTGGCGAAGTCGAGCATGGCGAAGTCGAGCAAGTCAAAGGCATGACATACAAACTTGACGCCCTACTCGGCAATTCCTCCCCCGGCACTTCACCAAACCCGTTGGCACCATCAAATATCTTTTCATCCTCTTCCGATCAAACCCTTCAATCGAGACCCTCTGACGACCCCTCGATAAACGCCGACCGCGAATTCGCCAACATCAACGGCATCTCTTACACCCTCCCCAACCTCCTTTCTGGCCCACAAGATCAATCTTCATCCTCAAGTAGCATCAAGGTTGACGACCAATCCACCACCCCTCGCCCCTCCTCCGAAGCCGCCGTCCGTGCGGACCTTGCCACAACCTGGTCACTCTTCTCGCCCTCCCAGTCTACAAAACTCTACTATATTGTCATCTACCTAGCCCCTGGCGATTATCACCGCTTCCACTCCCCTGTTTCCTGGGTTTGCTCCTCGCGTCGCCATTTCGCCGGCGAACTATACTCCGTCTCGCCTTACCTGCAGCGCACACTGCCGGGCCTCTTTACCCTGAACGAGCGTGTCGTCCTACTCGGTCGCTGGAAATACGGGTTCTTCAGCTTCACGCCGGTTGGTGCGACGAATGTGGGCAGCATCAAGATTAATTTTGATCGCGAATTGAGAACAAACAGCCTGGTCACGGATACAGCTGCAGATAGGGAGGCCCAGAAGGCTAAAGAAAGAGGAGAACAGTACGTGGGTTTCAGCGAGGCGAGCTACGAGAACGCGAGCAAGGTGTTAGGCGGGTATGCGCTAAGGAGAGGTGAGGAAATGGGTGGGTTTGGGCTGGGGAGTAGCATCGTGCTCGTTTTTGAGGCTCCAGCTGGAGATCAAAGTAAGAAGGGTGAGAAGGGAGGAAAAGTAAAAGGTGGATGGATATGGAATGTTGAGAAAGGACAGAGGGTGAAGGTTGGGGAGGCGCTAGGATGGATTGAAGACGAGTAGCCACACTGGTAATATTCTGGCCAGCGTTCGAGATCGGCCATGACGATCTGTATCATATACAGCCAAATTTGTGGCAAATTGTATATACATCTATTCCAGACTCTTCCATCCCACCTCTACGCTACCAGTACTCGAGCAAGCAGGTGGCCGATCCAAGACACCGAAGTTGGGGTCTTTGGAACTCCAATCTCAGCCATCGCCATTTCCAACGTCTCTCCTCTCTGCACGATATGGTGAAGGTCTCTTCCTCCCCTTAATTGCCTTTTCGGGTGGATGCAGCCAGTGCAGCCATAATTCCAGAAGCCTTCTCTCAACCAGAGAGCATTTAAGCCGTGTCTGAGAATCCGGCAGTCTCCGGTCCCCTCACACCTAGGCCCAACAACTCTTTGCTAGCTTAGGTCAGCTAGCTGATCAAGCTCAAGAAAGCCACAATTTCTGGCTTTGCAAACGTCGACATCGTAATCAGAAGTGGAATGATGATTGTCCAACGCTGGAACTATTCCGGATATAGCGTGAAGAGGAATATTGAAGGCGTCAAGGGTGAGTACAACGTGCTGATCGACGACGAAGAGGATAGAGCAGTAGAGCTCAGGGGCTCTTGTAATTAGGGCGAAAGAGTAGGTCTCGCATTCTTCTTAGAACTGAGGGCGCCTGGGTAGACGTTCCCACGGTTCGCGATCGTCGACGATGACAAGTCGGTACTGAATGAAGTGTGGTGTTGGTCAAAATCGTAAGATTTGGGACATCCGTCTGTCCTTTTGACGACAGGGTCGGTTTTCCGTTGGCGGAAGATTGCCGAATGCAACGCGTAGTTGATATTGAGTAAATAGCTTCTGTGCCAGACGGTGGAAGGCAATTGTTCAGAGAAACAACAGTTTCGGTTGTGTTTGTCAACTTTGAGCCGAATACCGTGTTCTCGTCTTTCACTCGCTTTTAGGCATTTCAGAAGTTCTTCATGTGTTTTAAGAAGTCTCATCACCCAAGGCACGCCGTTTTGGGTGCTCCTGCTCGGAGCGATAATGTCTGTGACTGAAGCAAGTCCATTCTTATCTTGAGAGTTGCGAGCTGAGCCCGAGGGTACCGCTCCACCGATGCCCAGCTCTTTCTTTGCCCTTCATTGGATGGTCCTTTTCCCATCGCTCGTCCGCTTTAAAGGCCTCAACAGCCACTTCAAGGTTGTAATCACTGCCCTTCAAATATAGGGTTGCCACGTTGTAGTCTGCGCACTTCGTTGCAACCATCCACCTCCGCAGCTTATTCTTTCGCTCTTCCTCTTCTGGATCCGGAGGAGTAGACAAGGGAGGGCCATTGTAATGCGATTTTGGTATTAGGACCCACTTTCTTGCTGCAAGCAATTGATCGTCGTGCACTTTGTTATGTACCCTGAGTATGGGCAAGGGTACTCTATAGGCTAAGGACAGCGAAGGCATTGTGTCTTCGCTACTGAGGAAGTGGACGACGTCTTCCGTTTCTGGTGGACCACTGCTGTTCGCCAACAGTGCTGAGACTGAGGCGTACGAGGGAGGCAAGTCATCACTGAGAGTCGTCGAAGTTGAAGTATAGGATGGTGGGAGCCGAAGACCGGTTGACGGAAGTGCCGTCGACTCAGAAGATATTTGACAGAATGGACAGTAGATCTGGAACCGAGAGTTTTTGTACTGGCATGTTGCGCAAATTGTCCGACTGCAGCACTCGAGACGCCGGTCGAGACAAATGGGCTTTTCAGATTCTGTATCGTACGGGACTTTGCTATCGCAAAGAAGGGTGGCACATGTACAACAAGCTTCAGCCCCAGACATAATGTACACAACTCTTCGGTCTGTAATTAACAGGAGGATAGCGCGACTGCAAGAAAGAAGTTAACAGAAGAGAACAACCCTTTTCAAGAACGCAATTCTACAATGGCCACACGCACACAGCCCGTCCAAGATACGATGACGACGTCGATTTCGAGAGCCTTGGCATTAATCCCAGTTCGGGAATCGACAATCTTGGCGCACAAAAACGGAACTCAAATTCCGGCCTCCTCAAAATTGACACCAGCAGCATCTACAGTCGCTCCTTCACAAGATAGCCACCAACTTAGCGAGGTATGTGCGCAACTGTTCCATTCCTTCAGTTAGCCTGAGAAGGACAATCACCGCGCCATGAGTCCGTAGCAAGGCAATGGCACGGCTGATACGTCCTTTTCTTCGCGACACGAGCTGAAGAACCCTCCGATGGGCACTCTCTGCGCTCGAGGCTATTGAAGGCTAATATCGCTCATTGTAGATACCTCAAGTCCTTGCGCCCGTCGGCCTGAGAATCTCACCTTCCGATCCGAACTCGTCGATCGTTTACCGTTCGAGATGGTCAAGACATCGGTCCTCAACGATGCGTTGAAGAGCATCAACAATGCCGAAAAAGCTGGAAAGCGCCAGGTTCTGATCCGACCAAGCTCCAAGGTCATTGTCAAGTTCCTCAGCACCATGCAGAAACATGGTACGTGCAACACCTTCCTTGTACATCAACTGCGGCTTTCTCGTGCCCTCGAACTGCGCCATCTTGAGAAGGGTTGTTCGGGCCGATAACTAGGCGGTGGTTTCAAACAAGCTCTACGACCTTTGCCCTTTAAGTGTCCGATATATCGATGAACCTTTTGTTTTTGGCGGCCGATCTTACACATTGCTTTCATTTCAAGTCCATGTCTGCTCATGTTTAATCGACCGCAACAACTTCAATTCCAGGAAAGTGACTGACTCAGGACAAACAGGCTACATTGGCGAGTTTGAAGAGGTTGACGACCACCGAAATGGCAAGATCGTCGTTCAACTAAACGGCCGCCTCAACAAGACCGGTGTCATCTCTCCGCGATACAATGTCCAACTCAAAGACCTCGAGAAGTGGGTGGTGAAGCTGCTGCCCAGTAGACAATTTGGCTACATGGTTCTGACCACGAGCGCTGGCATTATGGATCACGAGGAAGCACGACGAAAACATGTCTCTGGAAAGATTATTGGTTTCTTCTACTAGATGGCATTGTCAAAGATCGATCACCTTGCGGAGTTCTTCATTCACCTTTCAAGAATAAGCGCTCTGGAAAATAGTCGTATTTCCAACGAGTCAGCGAGATAGCAAGGTTCTGGACGAGATTACCATTGTAATCCCCTAGTAGTTACTATTGCGAGTGCCCCAGAACGGTGTACCGAGCTTTGATAAGCAATGGACCACACAGGCTTCAATCATCCCTGAACACTACACAATTTGTGCACTTACTATTATCTCCAAGAAAAGCGCCTGCGCTCCTTCTGAGTCTCTCAAACCACCAGCTAATTTAGTTGTAAGCGCTTCGTTCTACTCATCATACTTGCAAGATGACCCTGTAATATCTCCATTTCGTCCTTTACAACCGTTATGTCCTTTGAATGGTTCAACCATCCTTCAAAAAGCGGCAAATTTGGCAGACTTAGTGTCTTGGCACTCTGAATTCCGAAGCCGCATCCCACATTCGACTTTTGACTTCGATTATCGCATCGCAAACGTCGTCTTCACCAGTCCTCAACAATCATCATGGTAAGCCAGTCCCAAAGACTGCACCATTATACGCCAAGTCTATGTACGTCGCTAACGTGTCATTACAGGCGCCCGCAGCAACCTCTGGTGGCAAGAAGCAAAAGAAGAAGTGGTCGAAAGGAAAGGGTATGTCGGCACTCGAAGCTACCGCCTGGATGGTGCTTCTCGAATACTTCAATCGCCATAAGAATAGACTTGCTGACGTTCGTACCTCATTTTTCAGTCAAGGATAAGGCCAACCACGCTGTTGTGCTCGACAAAGCCACCTCCGACAAACTGAACAAAGATGTTCAATCATATCGTCTCATTACTGTCGCCGTGCTAGTGGACCGACTGAAGATTAATGGCTCATTGGCGAGGAAAGCCCTACATGATCTCGAGGAGAAGGGACAGATCAAGAAGGTTGTGGGTCATTCGAGAGGGAGCATCTACACGAGAGCCGTTGCTGGTGGAGATTAGGTAATGGTGGAAGATGTGTCATGAGTGACGAGTGGTTCACGGGAGCAATGGCCTTTGCGCGGGTCTGACTTGCGGCACTTGAGACTGGTCAAACCACAGCGGCCATCTTAATGGGTCGGAATATCGGGCAGTGACATTTGAAACGAACATACGGCATAACCAATCGACACGACGGCATTTGATCGTCCAATTCAGGCTCTTGTGATTCGTCTCTATTGCAAACACGATACCACGCTCAATCAATCATACAGGCTTGCCTTGTGCAGAAGCTGTGTTCTTCGTTCTACTCCTCTTTGGTCTCGACTTCATCGCACTTTCGCAAAGCTTGGGTGGAGGCCCGTCGTGTTTACCTTGGCTAACAAGCTTCCCTACCTCAAAGTATTTCTTGCTGTTTCGGTAGAAATCTTCCCACTTCTGGACCTCTTGCTGCACTTTCTTCCTTGCCTCCCTTCTTTCCCGCTCTGCTCTTGTCTTCCTCTCAGCACTGCTGATAACCTCTTCATCATCGTCTATCGGAACATACATCAGTTCTGCGCCCCTCATGTCGTCTGTAGTGTCATCCAGGAAACAGCCAGTCACGAAAGCACGTGTTGCATCCCGACCTGCGAAGATGCTGTAACTACCACCAGGACCGTAGGTATGGCGGCCAGCGGAGACGTCGAAAATGGTACCGTTGATAGAAAGGTATATCGGAAGGTCTGGGTTGGAACCGTCGTAGGCGGATAGTTGGGAGGGTGTGAGATTCACAGGCCCACTCTGTACATTATCTAGTCAGCAAAGTGGTGGCGAAACAGGTATCCCGAGGTCAATGCTCGGTAACTCCGAGTATAGCTCACAAAATATGCCTTTAGCAACTGAGGCCGTGTGAGCCACGGACGGTAGCCCCATAGCACGGATTCGCCGGAAGTGAGGTAGTAGGAAAGAGCACAAGAAGCAACGCAGAGGGTGAAAATGATGCGAATGACGTCTAGGACGCTTATGACTGGAGATGCATCTTCAACCTCATCCGGAACCTCGTCTGCGGACGTGGTAGGAGTTGTCTTTGAAGTCAGATCACTTTTCGGATTGCGCTGGCGAACACTTGCTGCTGACATTCTGACACGAAGTTTCTTCAAGGGGAAGAAAGGATTTAGGACAACTCTCAGCTGTTGTCCTTCCCCAGAATCATACTTGGTCTCGAGCAAAAAGCCTCCTAAATCTTGAAACTCAGGTCTGGCTCCCCAATGTTAATGCGCCAAGCTTCAATGTCCGAGCAGGGATCACGTCGCAAGCTGCAGATCTCCCCTCCAACAGCTTTGCTTCCCAGCCACATGCATTGACAACTTGTCCACCCTACCTGCCACTTGTCACCTCTCGAGCTTCTGAGAACACTGACATCTTGGGGATTGCTAGGAGCCGCCGTGTTCTCATTATTAGAACCACCGAAGGCATACTATACCGTCCGCTTCTTTCCAAATTCAAACCAATCCTGCTGCATAGATTGCTCGATTGAGATGGCCGCCTTCTGACGCCCATCTGACCGAGAACGTTACATACTGATCTGCCACGACGACTGGTCAAGGTACAGTTAGAATATCGGTTGACTGCGACAGAATCCATAACGTCAACCAGCTGACAACTGCAGCTGCCTTCTTTCCTTCTCTTTGCTCAAGTCGCTGAGCCTTGACGACCATGTCTTATTCCTACGAGCGCGTCGAGCGACGACGGCGAACAACGGGTGGCGGATCTCTCGGCGCGTCTGGTTCAAGGTCGGCATTTGGGTACTGGATTCCGCTCGCGTTGACGGTAACAGCTGCGACAGTTGGACTCGTCGCCTGGATATGGAGCGAACGCCGAGATGACGAAGAGGAGTCAAGCGAAGAAGATAAACTTCCCGGGGGGAGACCACCACCGGGTTATTCAAATATGAGTGGCGGATTACCGCCTGGACCTGGTCCGGCTGGCTTCCAAGGACCGCCGCCCGGCCAAATGGAGCCACCATCTCAAGGTGGCTTCCAGGGGGCCCCTCCAGGGTTTGCTGGTGGTCCGCCCCCCGAAGGCTTTCAAGGACCCCCTCAAGGTAGCTTTCAGGGGCCTCCTCCAAGTGGCTTTCAAGGACCCCCTCAAGGTGGCTTTCAGGGGCCTCCTCCAAGTGACTTTCAGGGGCCTCCTCCAGGTGGCTTTCAAGGGCCTCCGCCCGGACCTGGAGCAGAATTTACGGCAAGGTCAACAGGTGTGGAAGTGGAGACCCAAGGGGACAGCACGCTCTCAGGCCGCATGTCTAGTACCAACAAAGGAGCGCCTACCTCAGGGAACTCGTACGATTGGGCTACTGGAAAGGTAGCAGCAGGCATGGCCGCTGCTGGAGCCATTATTGGCGGAGCCCTTGGATCGATGCGAGAGAACAAACAGGATAATTATGAAGACCATGAAAGATGGAGTGAGGAGGTTGAGAACCGGGAAGGTGGCAAAGAAATCAAGCAGGGCATTAAGCGTCAAGGCACCGCCCACGAGTTTTTCTCGGGCGAGGTTGACCTTCCTCAGCCAGAAATCATTCGTCAAACGAAACGGAGGAGTGTCGCGATCGTCGTGTCAGCTGTTGAGCACAAGGCCGACGGCGTGGACGACCTTGGGCACCACGCAGTAAGCTTACTCATTAGGATGCTGCTCCGCTGCTAACATTGAGGATAGTCCATATTATCTTATTTACCTGAGCATGTCGACCTTACCAGCACGAAGATCTTCGTCCTGATATACGCACCGGACATGAAAGTACATCCTTTAAGCCCTGCTGCTGCACGTCCACAAAGTGCGTCAATGGCGTCTTCTTTCTCGAACATTAGCCCAGCTGAAGCACACACGCCCGGTACAACCCCCGGAGAATTCCCCAGTGGATCCGACGGCGTGCTTGCAAATGTAGAGCCGAATCCGATTGATGAGGCTTCTTCTCTGTACAAGACCCTCCACAACCAGGCACAAGCCTTGGTGGAAAAAGATACTATGATAATGCCATTCACGTCGCAAACAGGGCATATCCACATACTTCGAAGTCTTGCGCCAGAAATAGTCTACATTCAAGAATCAATGTGTGGAGAAGATGGCGATTTCGTCACGAAGCTCGGAGGCTGGGTCAAACAAATCGTCGTCGTCATTGGCGATGAGGGAGGCCATGGCGGTCTCGTTGATACCGACGATGAGATGGCCTCGTCCCATGCAAAGGGAAATCTATGGTGGCAGAACGAAGAACGAACTGGCCTAGGAAGGGGGGTTGCCGTTGTGGAAAGTCTCAAAATTGGAGACGACTGGAGACGGAGAGTTGCTCAAGAAGATTGAGAGTTGTTGTAAACAACGAGCCACTTCTTTCGTGTACATCGAAGTTTGTGTCGCTATAGCAAAAACTACGTCTTGTTCTCAAAGTTCAATTCCTCATACTGCAGTAGCCGTTGTGAAAGCCAATGAAACCTTAACGATCTTGGATGGACAGATCTGACATCGTTTGAATCATGCCTCAAAGAGGGTGCAATGTATACATACTCTAACACTAGATAGGTTGGAGAAGAGCGTAATTACGTACAGTCCAATTATGATCCCAGAGCTTGAACCTTTCGACAGGGTTTTGTTGTAGAGCGAGTCTGCAGCTCGAGCCGCAGAGGATGTCATAGTCGCCATACTCATATATTGAGCAAGTCTTTTCAAGAAATGAGCGTTAGCATCAGTCACGCCTTTCATTGTATACTCCACAACCAATACGTAACTCCAACAGCAAATCTGAGAGCAAGGTCGACGAATACACTTGGATAATGCATCAATGCCCCTGATATTGGGCGCACTGATACCATCTCAGCAACGCTGCGCATAACGACCGTGACGATGAGTCCAGCACTGGCGTAAGCAAGGACACAGCTCGCTAAGCTAGAAATCTCGATCATTGTTTCTGAGAAAGCAATGCCTGTACTCTATACCACGTTAAGATTGTGGACTCAATACGTATCGATAGCAACAGTTCTTGTCCTAGGCATCTCTTGAACTCGCTAGTTAGTAGGGTTGTATCGGGGACCTCAGGAGCGGCGAAAGGTTTCTCGCCGCGGAAGGCTTAGCATCAATCAGGACGTCGACCCTTCAAGTTTGGATATGGCAAACAAAGAGCCCTTTTCATTCCCAGCCACGGACGGTCCAAAGTACGATTTCTAGCTCTATATCTATCTAGTATTCACGGACAACACCTTCGTCATCATTCTCTTCCAGTCCACAAATCGTCAGCGATCCCAGAACTCTTGACATCTCGGCTATCCCCCACATGTCGCGCGCACCGTTCCAGCCATCGCAAGACGGTGCTGGGACTTGTGGAGGATTGTTAAAAGGTGTCGCTGTAATGCAATAGCCCTAGCGCCCTCTCAGACATCATTTCCCATTTCCGAGAGACAATATGGCGGCTGTCGTTGCCTCCAAGCCCCTCCTACCTCCGAAAGCGAAGCGGCCTCCTGCACCTTACATACAAACCTCTGTCAACGGGACCAAACCCTCACCAGTGCCCGCATCGCCTTCTAGTGCCACTAAAAGGCTGCCAGGACAGAAACATCCTCCACCTACTCCATCCTCAACCACCAGCGCCACCAACGGCATAGCGCGACCCAAGCGGAAGGAGTCGCAGCGCCCTGGCGACCCTTACTCTCGACCTCCAAGACTTCTGACCAGAAACAATATTGCGGAAGGAGGCGGCTTAGACAGGAGGGCCAACAGAATATTTCCAGCGCCGTACGGTATGTAAAGTGGCTCCTGGTCTGGTGCCGTGGCTGAGGCTAACCTATTGCTCATAGTCCCCAGCGATGCGCATATTCTTAAAAAGTACAAAGGGAGTCCACCATCCTTGATTGTTCATCTACACCCAACCCATTTCCGTTTCGATCAACAAGATGGCAGTTTCAGTTATCACTCGGAAATGCGACTCTTTATAGAGCACCTGCAGAAAAAGACTATCCCGCACGACATGCTTGAGGAATTTAAGGCGTCAAATGTACAGTTCTACGAAGGCTGGCTTATCGTTCGAGTCGTGGACCACAAATCCGTCTCAGCAGCTGCCGGACCTTCGTCAAATAACGACCCCGACGACCAGGTTCCCTTTTCGATACATAACTACAACCCGTACATTACACCTTCACCTTGGGTGCCGTACCCAGCTCAAGATCTACCCAAGCCTTCTTTCAGAGGACGATCTTCCCCCAAGCCAAAGCAAGAGTCTGGTGAGACTTCTAACAGCCAGATGAATGGCGGGTCCTCTACTCTTAACGGTAACGCGCCTTCCGGAAAGAACTCTGAATCCGCCTCAAGGGCAAACAAGCTGCAGCCAAAAATCTATCATGTTGCTCTCCGACCGACAAATCTGTCGAAGCATATGGACATTGTCATCGACTCCATGACTCCAGATTCAAGATCGCTGAATCGACGGCAGTCGCAGGCCTTCTCTGCGCGTACACCCGGATCTACGAACATGCCAGCTCCTGGTACGCCGCTCTCTGCGGTACCGCCGACCCCATCTCTGGAAAAGGGTCCTCCACCCAAGCGTCAAAAGATGAAGGTGGATCCCAAAGACTTGCTAGACTATGAAGCTGGAATCGTGCGTGGGACGGCGCCGCCAATTTTTCTCGACCCAGTGAAGAGTTTCGAAGAGGCTCAAGCCCTTCAACATTTTCTCAGGGATCCACTCTACGACGAGGAACCACCATCACCCAAGGGCAGAAAGCGCACCGTCGCCGAATTGGCAGCCGATGACGCTCTTGCAAAGGAGCAGGAGCGATTCATGCTTATTATGGATGAACGGAACTCAGGCGGCTCAGCTGCAGTCAATGCTAACACTGTCGATGGACAAGCTGCAGCTGGCCTGTTCCAACCTCGCTTTGAAAGGTTTAACGCGCTGGACAATATCAAGACCCAGGCTCTAGAAAGGAAGCAAAGAGAGGCACAGGTTAGACTCCATCAACATGAGGCTCAACAGGCAGCAAAGGCACAACAAGATGAGGAGAACAAACGCATGGAGATGTTGAGGCTACAGCAGGCTGATATACGACGGCGGCAAATGCTACACGAAAGGCAACAACAAGCTGCTTTGACTACCCCGCAGCAACACGCAATGCCTCAACTCAACGGTGTTCCTCCAAATATGCAAAGGCAGATGATGCAAGCTTCCCAAGCCCAGGGGGCATCACCCGTCGTGCGAACGAGTACTCCGCATATCAACTCATCCCCAGTTGTGGGCCAACCGAGGCCGGGACATAGTGTGCCGATGACTGTGACTTCATCTAATCAAGGCGGAGCTGGGAGTCCACCACGACCAGGATCTGCTCTTCAGCATGGACACCCTGGTATTGCAATGGCTAGAAGTCAAAGTAACCAAGGACCAAGCAGAAATGGCACCCCACAAGTCCCTCACAGCACTCCAGGCATCTCCCATGTCACACCTGTCATGAGGCATGGTACGCCTGCTCAGCAAATGAGCCAAGCCAGCCCCCACAGTGGTATGATGGCCCACACGCCGCAGATGGGTCATGCCATGATGGGTCCTGGACAGATGCCAGCTGGCATGGCTCAGAATCCCCAGGTGGCTCAAATGCAAGCACATCAGCAACAGCAACTCATGCTACAACGACAGCAGCAAAGTCTGGCTCGGCAAAACATGCACCCGAATATGCCGAATAGTGGACAGCAATACTCCCAAGATCAGATCGCTCACATGCAAGCGCAGCAGCATGCCCGGATGGCTGCTCAACAAGCAGCGCTCCAACAACAACAGCAACAACTTCATCAGTCGCAACAAGGCGGAAATCAAGTCCACTCTGGCGCTCAGTCTCCAGCTCAAAACCAGGCAGCCTATCAAGCCGCATTGGTGGCATCACAGAAGAATCAGCTGGTACAGGTAGTGAATCAGCAAGGGATGCAGCAAGGGTCACCGCCTCAACCACAACCGACGCCTCAACAACACGCCGCCCAGTTGCAACATCAAGCCTCCATGCAGCAACAGCAGCTCGCCCAAAATCAAGGACAGAACCACCAGCTTCCCAATGGCATGTCGCCGCAACACCTGCAACACCTGCAACACCAGCACCAACAGCAACAGCAACACCAGCAGCTTCAACGCGCCCAACAGATGCATGACTCATTGATGGCTAATAATCAGGTTTACGCCCAACAGTACAGACAGCGCTTCCAGCAGCTCTTCAAGCAGCAAATGACCCCGCTGTTGCAACAGGTGGGCGGAGATCAGAGCAGAATCCCTCCGCAGCAGGTCGATAGCCTGAGGCGGCAGGTCAACAATAGGGCTATGTTTGAGGTGCAGGAGTTGATGAAGAGGCAGCAGCAAGCGCGTGCACACCAGCAGCAGATGGGTGCTGGCGGACCAGTGGGTGGAGCACCAAATCCGGCGATGATGCAGCAGATGCAAGCGCAGCAACAAGCGCATAACATGCTCCAGTATCAGCAACATTTACAGCAGATGCAACAACAGGGACATCAAGGGCCTATGATATCTGGAGTGCCTGGGGCCGGTGTGATACCGAAGTGAGAGTTGGGAGTGGTTATGAAAGGCCTGGAGGGATTTTGACACCGTGGCGTTCTACTGGGGGATCAAAGTTTTCGGGAATTCAATCCTCGCTATCTCTGCAACACAAATTTGGATCCGGAGTTTGCCCTGCTGATCACGTTCCCAAGGGTGGAGAGAAGGAATAAATTTGATTTAAGGGAGTTTGCAAATCCGGAATGTCTAATGTCTTTACGAGGACGAATGGCCGAGGTTAGGCCTCGCTGAGGGATTTTGTAATTCGGCCGTGCCTTTGTTTGGTGATGTGGAGTGTACAAAGCTGGTCTAGTTTGCTTCAAAATGCATATTCTTCTTGTTCCATGCCCTTGGTCAAACCAGCGTTATTACCGCTTTTTAGTTAGGTGTTCACGACAATTCCACCAACAATTCAGGATATGTTTACACTTGGCTCGTGGTCGAAGTAAGTTCATTAGTCTTGGAAAGACCAAGCTCAATAGCTATGATCGTTACTGAAGGAAGCCGGTGGCTAGCCTAGCTGCCCGAATACTCGGTCTCAAACTCGGCTCCAACCACCCCAGATGCCAGGGCTCCAAGACCGCCAACGGCAAACATCATCCAGCTGACAACTCCAGCTTCTACATTCTCCTCCTCTTCCTCTTCGCCAAAGACGGTGGGGGCAAGTGCCTCGCTCGGGATAAAGTCGCCGTCTTTCTCTGCAGCATCACCTTCCGCCAGGGCTTTCGTGGACGGCTTTCTTCGTCTTCGGACCCTGACATATAGAGAGGAGTTGTCACTTGCATTGGATATGATCGAGCCCGAGCGGGTATGGGTTGGGGCTGAGTTTGATTCTTTGCTTTTGGTAGTAGAGCTTGTGCGCGCCGCTAGACCCGCTGCGATGGCTATTCGGGAGGTTTCTACGCCACGAACTGTAGCCCAGGTGGCGAAACTGATGGCACACATTAGTACATCCTAGCCTACACCTGCCATCGCTGGATGGTCGCTCAATGATCCTAGTATTCGTGATACTGAGCTTGTTCACTCATCTACCTAGAGCTAGCCGTAACACCCCAAAGGCGATATAGCCGTTGTCATTCTACATTGTAGGACGTATTACCTCGCCCATCTCGTATGCCCGCACAGAGTAATACAAACGGCAAAGTATTGCAGCATACGGTACCACGTCGTCGCCAGGCTTATTAAAGCCAAATCAGCAAATAACTGCATATGCTTCTCGCGGTTCCACTGTCGATGCCGCGTATCTTGAGACGGAGGCAGAGCCGGGGGAGGCCTTGTAGAGGACATCATAGCAGATAAGGCTTGTCAGAGTGCAAGCCACCCGCCAAAGATGGATAGTGCACGAAGATTTAAGCTATATTAGTCAGGCTCGATGGGCGCCATGCTTGTGAATTGACTAGGTCGTTGACATGTTGTGCGTCTGCACGTGAATATGACGATCGACAGATGAGCTTTGCGGTTTAGTTAACGCGTCTCAATGGCGTTTCGCGCGCGACGGGGGGCCAGCAAAATCTAATCTTATCTATGTTGAAGATCTAGAAGAGCTTTTCCCGTCTTGCGAGACCTAGAACAACAAGGCACGTTGTCCAATTAATATCGCAGGCAACCAACTATCACTATCACAGAATGATCAATGCGCTCCACAAACAGTACTGATCTCGCATGCAGCATCTTGCACGATGCCTGCTTTGCCTGCCTGGGAAGCAGACCAACTCCCTTGGACCAACCTTTGGCACAGCGCGACACATCTGGCCGAGCGGGCACGCCAATCCCCCAAGCTTTCTCTTTGCCCTCAATGCCACCACATGGTATAGATGCTCTGGTAGGGTATTCTACCGCACAAGGTGTCGCGTGACACCCTCACCACTCCAATGGGAACGCGACCAGAAACACGCTCAGTTCATCCCCACCTCCGAGTATGAACGAAATAAGCGAGATCGGGACGCCATATTTGCTGCGCTACGAACTCATTTACTACGACCAGAAACACCTGCCAAGGCTGTTGTTGACCTGCTCAGAAGGCATTTCCTGAAATCTTTCGCTTCCACTATCTCCGATCTCAGCCAATCCGAGAGAGCGATTCTGATCGAGATTCTCCACAAAGTCTTGGATGAGTGGTCTCAGAGGACTACATCTCGTAATGCTATATCTCCAGCCCGCCTTATGGCGTTTTATGCCCAGCACCGAATTCTAGAGTCTCAAGACTGGGCATTTTGCCTCAATTCTTTGGCTTGGACAACCTATGAAGCCTTTTTCAGCCCTCTTGATGAGAATATCGACCAACGCTTGCAAAGGAATGTTGACACGTTCCTTCTGCTCCGCCAATTGCTCAAGGCCTGGAAGCTGTTCTTCCATTGTCATGGTCGAGAGCAATATGATTTTTATGAGGTGCTCAACACGGAGCACCGGGGTGTCTGGCCACTGTTACAGCACGGAGCACTTCCGCCTGCTCTTCAAGAATATTCCTCTAAATATAGCCTAAGGCTTCTTAGTTTCGCTCCCGGGTGGAACTCGGATGGAGAGTCATTCGCAGATCAGCAACTCATGTGTGCTTCCATGACGTCTATTGCGGCGCTATCCGAAAGTATCGAATCCTCCACGACAATCTCAATCCTTGCTCCGTCTGCCGTCATTGACTGGAAGCGGTCCACCGTTAGTGCACTGAGATTGAGCGACTGCCCGAATGGAACAGCTGATCCAACAGAAGCTGTGCAGGCTACTCCCGAGCCCAGTAAAGCTCCTTTTGAGCTTTCGTCCGACGAGCTTTCAATGCTATTTATAGTTGGACATGCGCTCAATAGTCAAAGCATAAACTTGACATTACTGCGGGTTGCATTGGCGAAACTCGTCCCTGAAAATCGGATTGGTCAAATTATGACGATTTTCTCACAGTTCAGGTCCAGGGCACCCGAAATCAGCGGCCGTACGACGCCAGATCAGGGGAATGCCCTGCAATTCTCTACTCCCGACCTTGGTGGGCATTGTGATTCTACATCAGCCCTCATCGAGCTTTCCACCCGTGACCCCATTGATGTGCTTCTGCGAAAGGTAAATACCGCATCAACCATATCGGAACTTGAATCGCTGAGGCAGACCTTTTCGCGCCTGAAGCAAAGAAATCCGAGGATGAGAGTCCGAGACTTTCAGGCGGCCGTGTACAAGAGGTGTTTGAAATTTGGCAGTTCCGAGCAGGAGCGCGAGGTGTGGAACGCCTCTCCTGTGATCCACACCGAGAAGGACCTTTGCGCAATGAGGTTGGATTTTTATTACCGAAGAAACAACATAAAGGCCTTCGAAGATGCATGGCGAGGTTTGGTAGCAGCTTCACATGCTGCATCAGCAGCAGACTGGTGCAAGAAATTGCAACTATACTTCAACTCTGGGCGCATTCGCACAGCGCTTGAGCATTTTGACGCATTACTCAGGCTCTGCGGTAGAGGCCAGCACGATAATCAATCTACAGTCGGACCCCTGGACCCGGGAAACCTCATGACCGTCGAGACTTTCAACCTCATGATCGAAAATCTGCTACGGTATGACAAGTTATCTTGGGCTGTAGCAGTCAAGCAGTGTCTCGATCGGCAGCCAGACATCAAAGCCAACGGCACCACCTACAACTCTTTCTTCTCTTTCTGGATCGACCGTGGGAGACGCAAGGAGGCAAGGAAATGGCTGAAGGGTCTGGCCGAAGCGTCTTCACACACCAGCTTCAATCCTTTTTTCAAGCTCATTCACCATGGGCTACAGCAATGGCCTCGCTCAGCTCCTTGGTCAGACGTCCACTTGGTAATGGAGACCTTCAGTGGAGTTTTAGGCGACCAATATCTCCATAAAAATGTTTTGAGAAAAATTTCCGTTATACCTAATACAAACGGAGGATCTTCCACCATATACATTTCGCCTAGTCCGGAATCAGATACGTTAAAGTCCGAGAACAAGACCGGAGTCGCCGATGAACTCACGGAGAGGATCCCAATGAGGGCAGACATCCCAGTGCCACCAGACGTTGAGTCTCTTCGCAAAGATCTTGTTTTGCTCATGTCATTTATAGCCGAAGAATATGCCCATCCAAAGAAAGCTCGGATGATGCTGGTGTTGTGGACGTTTTGTGTTCTGCAAGGGTTCCCTGGCCTTCACGAGGTGGAAAGATGCTTGAGTAGCGAATTGTCCCAACTGCCATTCCGACAGCAACTCAGACTATTAGGCGGCGACATTTATCAGAGATCTTCCTCTGCGGGATATCAAAATTTCACCTACGTTCGTACACATTTTGGGCCTGAATTTGCAGGCCGGCGCCTTGAAAGTCTCGGACTTGGTCGCTACGGCTCGATAATTCGCAATTTGCCATGGCGCGGATTTGCTTCGTATAACGACAAGCTACTTCTAGAGGCAGGTATGACAGACGCAAGAGCTCGAACCTTGTTTCTTAATGATGTCGGTGAGTTGTATCGCGATTTGGACAATATTCGAAAGGAGGAACAAGCTCAGTACCAATCGAGAATGGCCACCAAAGAAGGAGTCTGGTATCTCTCAGACGCATTGGTTGACAATTCGGGATCTCTGCGAAAGATTCCATTCGAGTACTGGGAACCAGAATCAAAACGGCAAGCTACCAAGAGATTCAAGCTTGCTACCGCCGCAGCGAGACTTCTAGGTGGCGAGGAGGCACTGCGGAGGCTTAAGCAACAGATGATTCCCAAGGGACGGAAAGCTTTGACTAAACACATGAAGGGCCTTTTGGTTCGACCTCTTCGGGAGCGGTTGCCCCAACATCGTCGTGCAGGAGAAATCCGAAAAGCTCGCCGAGACCTTATCAGAAGTAGTAGTCGAAGCAAAGCAAGGCCGAGAGAAGGGACGGCTCGCATTCCAGACTCAAATCTGCAAGGAGAAGCATTGGCACAGGTCAGTCACCAACAGCATGATAATCATGCGATTCGAGACTTGCCTTCTGAAGCGAAGCCAATGATCATTCCTGCAACAACTTTCCGTTCCATGACCATTCCGGATGCAGAAAAGCTGGTGGCGGAAGGCCAGCTTGAAGCTCAAGAAGTATCTTCCAGTCTACGCCGAAGATCAGAAAACAAGGGAAATGTTCGTGTAAGAAGGGTGAGATCAACATTAGGCCGCGTAATCCGTTGGTACTGCTGAGGGCAGACAAATCGCATACCCTGGAATTCCCACATGAACTCAGTATTAAGAAGCAGATGACCATCCATAGCCTTCTTTACTTCTCTATATAGAGGTTGGCCCGAGAGCAGTACTTGGTGGACAAAAAGATATTATCAGCGCAAGATGAATGTGATGGTTCGATTAAAATTGTCTTCAGAACTTGTGAGCAAGGTACAAGTAGGAAAATATGTACCAGTTACTTGGGTTTCAGCTTCTCAATATCATCATGGCACTACCTCGGTGACAACGTCCTCAGCATCAGCCCCGGCGTCCTCTTCCGCCTTGACCATATCCTCTGCCCTCTTCGCAACGATCCAGTCACCTAGCTCCTTCCATATAGCCGCTTTCTCAGCAGGTTTCGTGCTCGCAGCCAACCCACTGGTAGTCGTAGCAACAAACGTCCTCGCACCACCCCAAACAACCTCTCCGTCCCCGTCCACCTCTCGACCCAGCCACAGGCGTTCGTCCTGCCATCCATAGTTGAATACATCCTTCGCTTGCTTCTTTGCCCCGTTCCTGACCTTGACCTTCACAATCGTCTCCCAGATGCCTTTTCCAACAATACAAACCACTTCCGGTCGATACGCCCTGACCTTCTCCTCCAAGACAGGCACCCCAGCTTCCAACTCGTCCTTGCTCAATCCAGCCCCATCACGGGTAGGTCGTACGCACAAATTCGTGTTGCCAATGCTGTACAGATCCATCAAGCTACGCGTCTCGCTCGGCAAGTGACGTCTGTCAGTGAGTCCGCTGCTGTGCATCAGCTTCCAGAAATGATTCGACGGGTGTGCGTAGGCATGGCCAGTCTCAGCGGTCTTGAGGCCGGGATTCAGACCGATCATCAAGAGCATGAGCCCCGGTCGGATACTGTCGACGAGGTTGTTGACTGGAGAGTAAGGGTCTTTGGAGCGGACGGCTTTGCGAGAGCTACCGCGTTTGGCGGACTTGGTTAAAACTGTAGATGGCGCTGGTGAGGCGGAGGCGGAGGCAGATGTCGAGGTGGCTCTACGTTTGGATCTGGTCGATGTGGATAAGGAAGCTGAGTCGGCGCCGCGCTTGCTACGGTTGGGAGCAACCGGGTCATCCGGGTCTGAGGACATCTTCTCGGAAGAAGTTTTCGTGGGCTTTACAGGCGAGTAGGTGTAGAGTCCGATGCGAGTCTTGAAGTCTGCTTGAGTTCGCAAAGATTCAGTTGATTCGTCCTCAAAACTGCCCTCGCCTTGAATATGGTCAGGAGTGGCCTCTCTAGAGTGGCCTCTCTCGCCCTGTGCCACGGACGCAGGCTGCGTCATTTGCAGATGCTCAAGGTTCATCATATCTTTTCGAGGCAGCAGGGTGCAGGCTTCGCTTCGGGGAAGACGCACCAGATCCAACGCAGGAATTTTTAGCCAGCTTTTGGGAAATCGCGAAACAATGCTGTGAAAGAGACGCGCGAAAAACTTTTTACCAAACGCGGGAATTCCACGGCCATTTCCCCAGGTCACAACTCCTTTGACAAAAGCTATGGCCTCAGCACCATACAATCATGTCCTCTAAGACTCTTTATGCTAGTTTGCAGCTGTGTTATCCATGACGGCTGTAAATATATCAAAGGCTGAAGGCTTGTGGGAGAAACGCGTCCGTCCTTCATCCCGAACGCCAAGAATCCATTTTTGGACTGGAACGAGATCACGCTTGCGCAAGTAAGCTCCCGAAGACTTCGAATACCGATAAGAAGCCTTTAGGCCAGGAAAGCAACCACGACGCGTGAAGCAATTCTTATTCCGCAGTAGATCTTACAAGTACTTGTGCAATGGCGCGCCCCAGGCGCGGGTCCGCAGCATCGGATGCAACTTCTGCTCATGAACCCCAGCAGGTATTGTTACCTTCCCCCCTCCTAGCGTGAGATCCCACTGATTTATGTATCAGGAGCTCGGATCGATGTATGACTACCTCGCGAAAGTCATCCTCATTGGTCCCTCTGGTGCCGGAAAGTCTGTCTGCGCGATCCGTCAAGAGCTGCTCCCAACGACCAGCTGATACTCTGCTCCAGATCCTGCATCCTCCATCGCTTCATCAAAAACGAATGGCGGGTTGTATCCTCACAAACCATCGGCGTTGAGTTCGCCTCCAAAATAGTCAAGATCGGGACTGGTGCACGGCGGAAAAGAATCAAGCTGCAACTCTGGGATACAGCAGGGACTGAACGTTTCCGTTCGGTGTCCCGATCATACTATCGGGGTGCCGCTGGGGCAATACTAGTCTACGACATTGCCTCTACGGCTTCTTTCAATGCTCTACCCACTTTCCTTATGGACGCTCGAGCGTTAGCCTCGCCGAACTTAACAGTCATATTGGCCGGGAACAAGACCGACCTGGGCTTGGACTCGCCGCCTGGCACATCAGCCGGACAAATACCCATACCAGGCGCAAGTGATACATCACAAAGACCACCCACGACGTCGTCCAGTGTATCGAGTAAACAATCGTCCTTCCCTTTTGACGCAGGTGGTTCACAGCGCTCGAGGGATGGTTCAATTAACATGGGCTCGAATTGGACTGCTACCACCGCACAAGAAGGCCGAGAAGTTACGAACGAAGCAGCATCCAGATGGGCGTCGAAATCGAATGTGCCTGTCGCAGTTGAGGTGTCTGCTCTATCAGGTGAAAATGTCGATGAGCTCTTCAATCGATTAGCCAGAATGATTCTCACGAAGATCGAACTGGGAGAAATAGATCCAGACGATCCCCAAAGTGGGATTCAGTACGGTGATGGTGGGATGTGGGGCACAAGCGACGGAAACAGTATCAAGTCGGGGATGACAATAGAGGAAGGATCAGTAAGAAGAAGAAACAAGGGAAGGACAAAAGGAGGCACCAGCGGGTTTCTTTCCGGCGCACGAGAGTGGGAAGATGTCTTTCGACTCTCTGGGTCAACTTCTAGGCGAGGTCGTTGTTGTTAAGCTTTTTGGTTGTGTTGTATTTGTACGTCGAAGACTTCCTTCACTCTACGCTTTGCTGACAATTATAGATGCTTGTTGGGCGATACCCCCTCAAGGCTCTTACAAGCATTACCTTTATGCTCATGATTCGCTGGAGCTCTAGAAAAATGGTACTAATCATAATGATAATGAGCATGGTTTCAATCCTTCGCCAATCCGTCGTTTGGCTCCAATGCATACCAACAAGTATTCCTCTAAGAAACACAACCCAGCCAAGCAACTAGACACTGTTGAGATTTGCCCGTTACCCTCTGCCGAACGTTCTCTCGCCGAAACCCTGCCTAGATGCAGAGCTAGCTTATCGTCTGACGGCCTTCTACTGACGGCCTGCTTGTCAATCCTAAACTATCAAGGACCCTGCTTCACTTAATGCGATCGAAGCACTCCATCACGACTCATCTGGGCCTTCGATCAGTATTTTGATGCCTTTGCCGGCCTTGACATCCTGGAAAGCTTGTTCGGCATCCTCGAACTTGACCTTTCGCGAGATCAATTTCTTCGCGTCGACCTGCTGACTGGCTATCAACTCGACCGCGAGCTTATAATCTCCACTCCCATACCGGAAGCTTCCTTTTATCGTCAGCTCCTTCGTGCATGCCGCCAAGATCGGGAATGTGATCTCGTCTTTCCCCATTCCACCCTGTACATACGAACCACCCGTCCTCAAGACCTGCATCGCTGTCTGCACGCTTGGCTCGGCTCCACTCGCGTCGATGGCGACATCTGCACCAAGTCCTAGGTCGTTTTGCTCAATCAAGTTCTTCGCGTTTTCCGCCGCAGACACTTTCTGCGACTCGTATATACTGGTGGCAGCAAGCTCCTTTGCGAACTCGAGTCTCGGTTTCTGGATGTCCACTGCGATCACTTTACTCGCCCCCAGCGCCTTCGCGACGGCACAGCAGAGCAGCCCGACTGGCCCGGCCCCAAACACCACGACACTATCTCCATGCTTCACATTCGCCTGTTTCGTAATATGCACAGCGACCGCCAAAGGCTCCACCAGCGCGCCCTCCTCAAGACTTACATTCTCCGGCAGCTTATAACAAAAGTCCTCCGGCAGGCTGTAATACCCCGCAAGCGTCCCATCATACGGCGGCGTGGCCGCAAACGCCATATCCGCACACAGATTATACTTCCCCTCCTTGCACCTCTGGCACCTTCGACAGGGCACGCCGGGCTCCATTGCGACGCGGTCACCTTTTTTCAGCGTTGTGACCTTACTGCCAGTCTCCACAACTATGCCTGCGGACTCGTGGCCGAGAACCATGGGCTTCTCGACGACGTAGCGTCCGATGCGGCCGTGGAGCCAGTAGTGGACGTCGGAGCCGCAGATACCTGTGTGGGTGACGCGGACGAGGACCGAGTAAGGGTCGGACTCGAGGCTAGGGATGGGGCGGTCTTCGAAGGAGACGGTGTTGGGAGATTGGAGAACAAAGGAGAGGTTCTGTAGAGAGGATGAGCATTAGACGTGGGCAGGACAGGGGGATGATTCCTTGGGCGAAAGCTTACCTTGGGTTTTGTAGTCTCATTGACCATCTTGGTTGATTGTTGTTCTTCTGATTCCATGATGGGCCCCGTAGATGCGGCTCGGCAAGACAATGAATTTGATTGACGTCAGTAGCAGAAATCACTTACGAAGAAGCAGAAAAGCAGGAGATGTGGGAAACAACAATGCAGGAGGGAGAAAGGGAGATGCGAAGGAAATATAGAAGGGCTCAAAAAGAATATCAGCTACGGTAAGGACTGCTTAATCTGGCCAGTTGCCCGTCTCACGTCTCACAATCCCCCCACGTAGAATGTTGGAGTTGATCTACTGACAGGTGTTGGCATTGACGTGTTGACGACGAAAATCTCGGTGGGGCATTGAGTAGCCCGCCGGAATCGTGGCCAAAGAGCCTGGGGTATATGCATTCAGGCTAATATACCAGCCAATGGCCAAGCAGTCGATCATAACCGCTGCGCATCCGTCGGGGAATTAGGCGGCTGAGCTTCGGGCCAGCCAAAGATGTCTTCATTTACACGCAAGCAAAAGTCCCGGTAGAGACTACGAGTTAATAGCTTACGAGAGAGCCGCCGACTCCTCAGAGTTGAAATACTTGCTGCCGCCGTTTCTCTTTGAAGGCCAGGATATGCTCTACGGATCTACGCAAGCATGCTAGTAACTTTGGTGCATGAAGATACGGGATAAAGTCATTAAGCTTGCTCATTTCTCAGTCAAAGAATACCTGGTCCTGAAGAAGCCAACGGTGGAGGACGATAAAGGAGGCCCACGGTATGGATTTTCGAATGAGGTAGCCTATGCTACAGTTGTCAAAGAGACTGCTAAGTATCTTCTTCAAGCCAACAATGAGGATGTGTCTAAGCAAATGACCATCGACAAACCCTTTGCTTCCATACTCTGCACAATTCTGGTATCAACTTGCTAGAGCGGTCGGTGACGATATCGCTTTCTTTCCCTGATTGAGGGAACAAATTAACATGATCTTCAGTCCGGAATATTCCAAAAGTTACCTCAATTGGCTCAAGACATATGCCTGCAATAGTGGCGTCTCTTTTGATTACTCAGCTGAGAAAAATTACCCCCAGCCACTCTACTACGCATCACTACTTGGTCTCCAAGAAAGTGTCGAAAAATTGCTCAAGGAAAGGTGTAGATGCTGCGGCAAAAGAGGGGGGGCGGGCGCAGAACTTGAACCGTGTCGACCAGATATTGCCCTTCCTGTTCTGACGGGTGAGCGTAGGGCGGCCACGCTCACCCTGTGTCTCACCAACGGTGCGCCTACATCGCTACTGCCTGGTCCCGTTATTTTCGGCCCCATGTGAGCCCGCTCGCCGTAAGCCAGGCGTGCGACAAGACCGGGACCACGCTCTCCACCAACGACCTTATCCAGATCGTCCCTGACACGGCGAGCCTCATCTCGGTGGCTTCTTAGCTCATAAATTCCAAAGACTCCCGTTGAACGACAGCCTCCTTCGGCTCTGCGGACTGCAGGACTCGATTTCTGTGTCACGAGGCACATCCTCGCGCTTTCACCGCCGGCAGAGTCGGCACCCTCTTCAAGGCGTCAGCGATTGGCACAGCAGCAGCTTGTACCGCTAGGCCATATGGTAACACGTGTGGGGAACAAATGGTACATCAACCGTAGCGACGGCACAAGTGGCCTCGGACAGCAGCTTAGCGTGGCGGAGGTTATATACG
>Ga0335072_10001228_pt1 | contig 42515 bp, 35 predicted proteins | sample Lox_Sample_21_FD_206725 | JGI IMG/M metagenome (GOLD analysis project Ga0335072, IMG submission 206725) | Soil microbial communities from Loxahatchee National Wildlife Refuge, Florida, United States - Lox_Sample_2.1 | ecosystem: Environmental > Terrestrial > Soil > Wetlands | place: USA... | reverse complement strand
CTTTCTAGTTCCCGCGACTAAAATCGTGTCTTGACTTCCTACACCCGATTGTACACTGGGAGGGCTCTGAAACCACGCAAAGTGGTCTGTCTCTGTGAGTATGGAGGGGCGACAAGATCGCCATGCTCCTCTGTCGGGTTTAGGAAGGTTACAGTCTTAAACGAACAACAAATAGGTGGAATTTATCGCATTGGGACTGCCCAGAAGTAAGAGGCTAAGCACCTCCGATTCGTTAGCTGCATAAAAATTACACGTAAACCAAGTCGGGTCGCGATCCAAATATTGTGAGACATTCAACAAGTTTTGATGGATAGAAAATCGTAACTTAGACAGAGTCACGTAGGTTGCGACTTTTTTCTTGGTACGATTGTTGAAGAACAGTCCCTGATTAAAGTGTGGCTGCACTAAACGGTCGGAGGTGCTTATTCGTAGGCTCTGTAGCTGCATGCCCTGGTCGCTGCTCAGATCCCCGACGCCACCCAATAGATCGTCCAATCAACGAGCCAAAGGTCAGATAAATTCCCGCAAACTCTTCCTCGAGTATCGTGAAGAGACGACCTTGAAACAAATCTACCCAACTTGCTCATATTGCTACTAGGCAGGCAAATACGGACGTAGTAGCTAGTCGCAGTCGGCCTCAGTAATCACCACGTCCCGGTACGTAGTAGTAACGCGGCCAGAACATCAGTTCTGCTCTCCTTTTTGGGTAAAAGAAGACACCAAGGCGTTTAGAGCATAGAACAGCATCTTTCCCAAGACGTTGCCATTTTGGAGGCGCCGACTCTCGCGTCCAATAATTCTAGACTTCAGCAATCACCAATACTCATACTTCCGACTCGCCAAATTCCAGTTACTCGGTATGGAAATCACAAGGGTCAGAAGCTCCAGGAATGCCCAATTCACCTCGCAGCAATCCATGCATAAACAACCGCGTCACTTTCCACTGGCGGACTTCCCATGATCGCATTGCAAACTCTCAAATCTCATCAATCAGAATCTCCTCCTCTCCACCAGTAATGAGCACATCCTTGACCGGAATATCTTTCCACCAGCCGCTTGGCGCAACAACCGGCTGGTGATAATGATCCTGCTCCACGTCTCCCATATCGGCATTACTCCGTCTCTGTGCAGCAACCGCCGGGATCAGGCCCAAGAATTGGTTTGCCCTGTACGAGTCTCTCGAGATGTCGAAACCCATCCATGGATTGATGAGGACGGCACCAAGCAGGGGTTCCGAGAGTGTGATTTTTGGGATAGATGAATTAGGGTGAGGGTGACTAAGATGGCTGAGGAGGGCAGCGGTTAGGTTGCCTCCAGCTGAGTCGCACCCAATCAGGATGGTTGGCACCGAGCAGGTTGTCAGCGGGTGTTGGAGAGCTAGAGCGGCTTGTTGAAGCTGATGAGTATGTGGAGCAATTGGGGCAGTGTCTGTTGATGGGAAGAAGTCTAGTCAGGCTTCTCTTGTGTGGTAGCGAGGATACAGCGATAATGATCCGCCAAGAAAAGAATAGATGAGGGTACTGACCGTAGGACAAAAGAAGCACAGACGTATCAGAGCCTAGCTTAGCCACGACGTTGGTGTAGAGAGCGGTGTAGTGAGCTATATTGGCGTACATAACATAGCCGCCCCCTAAGAAGTCGAAGCCTCAGACAATGACATCAAGCGATCCACAAGTTGGAACCTGTTGATACAGGTACAAGGTTCTATGGCATACCGTGGAGATAGAGCGGTACTTTCTTCACCGTAGGTTCGCCAATCGAAGTGTGCTTTGGTACCGTCGCGGGGGGCGATTGTCTGGATTGGGAAGCCTTTTGCTTTTGCAGCACTGGCATACGCCTCTTCGGAATTGGGCGTCGTAGCCCTTTCAGGACGTTAGCCATCAACAGACAGCGCCCCAGCTAGAATCCGGAGAGCGTACTACATTTGACGAAGGTTTATTGACTTTTGCCATTGTCACACCGCTGCGACGACACCTGCCCTCATCAAACCTTCAGGGTGATGCTTGCCGAATGGGTAAGAAACCAGGGCAAAAGAGAGGCTGATCACTGACAGCAGTGCGTGATTAGTCTGAGAATATAAGTTAAGCATACTCCGGCAAGGTAACTTACCTGCTCCCACACCGAGAGCCTGGGTTTGAAGCCAAGCTGAACGGAGCAAAGGAACGTGTGAAATGTTGGGTAGGAAGAGTTGTGGAATCGATTGATGAGATGTAGGGTCGGCCTTAGGGAAGAATACCTAGAGAATGGTGGTAAGAGGTCAAACCAGGAGCGCTGTGTTAACCATCAGCCCCCGTCTCGCCTTTCCAAATTCACAAGGCCGAATGACGAAACAGGAAGATTTCGCGACAGGACGCGGAACAGGCTAAGAGGTGGACGCCTAATCTTTATACTGTCTCTAAGTACTGGAAAGCGATCAAGAGGCCGACTGTATCTGCTCAAAAGACAAAATAAATGCCCGAAGCGAGATTTTGCTTAAGGCGGAGGAGCCCCCTCCTCAGAGCCGCACATTGGATTGCCCTGCTGGCGAACAACAGGAAACTGAGACTCCTGGATGATGCTTGGATCTCTAGCGCCGTTATGCAACTTCATTGAGAACACCCTGTTACCTGCTCAAGGCAAAAGTTATGAATCCGGTTTGGGGCCTCGAGCATTTTGAAACAAGACCCCAAGCCACTGCGGGGAGATTCCCGAGATAAAGCCTTAACGTACGCCAAGGATCATCTATACGAGACCAGCTCAACCTTCTCGCATAAACGACTATTGTGAGACGCAATATCTTTCGAATGAGATTATGGGAAGGAGCAACTGAAACTCCACTGTGTGCGGGAAGCAGGCAACATTCTTCACGGCTCCCGGGAGTTCACCGGCGCTAATGTAACGGCGTGTCTTTGTTTGCAGCTGTCAACCTTGTGAATCGATGAAACGGTCGTCAAACCTGACAAGAGTATTCTCCCCACGTTCGAGGGCGGCGGCCAAAAGTTTCGTTTCCTAGCCTGTCGTATATCTGAAGGTATAAGATCCTCCCATCTGACTTCTTTCACATACAACAGACGTCATGGTAGACAACAGGTCTGCCAACCAGGAGTACGCCCTGGATGTTGATGAGATGATTTTGGAGTACTTACTCTACAACACTATCAAAGCACATCTCTGCGACCTCAGATCCCGCGGGGTAGAGGAACACGGTGGTCACAATCAGGACATAGGCGCCGCTACGCGGCTGATACAAGTCTTTAACCAATACCTTGAGTTGTTCAAGCATAACCATCCAGATTACAACTTCTCGCCAGAGCTAGACTTTAGCATCATGCTTCTACAATTTGTGGCCCTCTTTACACAACGACGCTCCCCTATATGGCTGTCACAATCGTCACGAGACAAGCTCAAACAATCAAGCACGCAATATTCCGCCATTCGCCTGGAATGGTGGCATGCACGGCATCCTCCCGAGAGGCAACAAAGCTCGCGAGAAGAAGACATCGTCAACAGCTGGCGAGGTTTCTTCACACTACCCACCGGCGGTACTGAAAAAGAAACCACAGCGGCCTCCCTTCGCAATCTCCAAGCTCAGGCATCAAAATCCATCCCCCTCCTTGAACTGCTCCCCGCCTTCCTACATCTCTCCGCCGAAATGGCGGCTAACCTAGGGCAAGACGTAACCCAACAGTGGATGGTACTAGCCGTCGAATTCATGCTACAAAGCGCTTGGGAGAAGCTCGTGCACCTTGACGCCGACGGCACCAAGGAACCGCTCAAAGCCACGTTTGGATTGGGTCATTGGGAGAATTGGGGTGAGCTGTCGGACGCCTGGACAGCCTCCGACGCGAGTGCGGAAGTAAAGACCGGGGATATGCGTATCGCTAGGATGCTCAGCACTTGTGACAAGTCCGGGGAGTTCGTGATAGCGCCGGAGTGGTCAAAGGTCAAACTCGAGTATCTCTCTGCGTTTGGCACTTCGCCAGATGATAGTCAGGAATACCCCCAACACGCACAGCGTTGGCAGGTGAAGCGGCTAAAGGAGATCAAGGATCGGTTTCCCATAGAGGTGTTCGACGGTAAGATCGCCGATTACCTGGAAGGGCTGTGGAAGCTTGGAGAGAAGCCACTACTGGTGGAGATTGAACAGGGCAAGGTTGAAGGTTGGACAAAGGAGGAATTTGAGGAGTTTATGGGGAACGTGTTTCCGAAGGGTTCTGGCGGAATTGACAATGCGGCAAGGTGGTGGACAAGATGATCCAGCGTCGTGGACTTGCAAGTATTAGTGCAAGTGACGGAGAAATTTGTCTATATCCACGGCGGCAAATAATGAAATTCATACAGCTTGAAGTAGTCAAGGGATGGCCGTTAGTGATTCCTCCGCATGAGTGCTTCGATTATGGCACAGAACTCCAAAGGCCAGATCTCCCAATCCAAGACCAGCCATTGAACAGACGCCGCGCTTGTCCTAGCGACTTGTGCATACTATCCCAAGGCCAACGTGCAAAATTCACCTCAATCCTCCGGATACCGAGACTGTATGTTACTTATAAAGCCCTTTCGCTGTTCATCCCAGCGCTTGAAATACTTCCCAGCCTCGATGGGAAACCTATCGGCGACTTCCCTTTCGATTGAAATAATCCCAATATTTTCCTCTGCAACATATCGTTCAGATGCATCCACCGCGCTATAGTGAAAATGTTAGCCAGACCACAAAACCGAGCGCGTAATTGACCTACAGAACATGATAAAATGGCTGCTGTCGCCCCTGCGGAAGCCGGTCAACTCCCATCTGGCGGATCCACAGCTCACTTGACGAACACTCAGGGTCCCAACCGGTGATGACAGCAATATAACCATACCGCTGGTGCTGGAAGACCTGTCCGACTTTGTATTTGACAACAGCATTCTTCCCGCTCCGATATCGACCTGGCTTCTTCATTTCGTCGCTGAGGCGAACGGCTCGGCATTCGTTCATGTACCGATTGTAGTCCGGAATGCCCACACACAATGGCAAGATATACCTTTCAATCAGTCCGACATCGTATGTCGAGTTCTCCAAGAATGCTTGCATGAGTAGCGCGACGTCTTCAAAGGGTTGCATACCAACCCGCTTACGGACCAGAACGGACGCCCAAGCAGCACCGTACATTGCGTTGTATTTGTCAACGTCCTCAAGCGGAGCTTCCATACTTCGCTGTGAGTTGAAAATATTACGGGCGCAGCGGAGGGTGATGTCGCGCGCATTTGACTCCAACAGAAAGCCCTCGACTTCGGCGTCAGTAAATTGGTGGCTGACAAGTCGTAGCTGCCCTTTAAGGTTGTTAAGTGGTACTTCTTCGTCAGAGCGGAATGGGTCCATATACATGGCAGGATCTTCTCCGTCAGCATCCAGTGGATCTCCGTCGAGATTGTAACCTCTTGGTGGGCGAACCAGAGCGTGGACATGCATTGGAAAGCTGCAAGGTGCCGCTCTCAGACCAAGGGCGCGAGCCACATAGCAATAGATGATCACTGTGATAAGGGGCAAAGAATTGTGTTGCTCGCCGTACAGTGCAACACCAAGGAAGTTGTGCTCAACGTTGTGGTAGTCTCGACCAATCTGCATGCTGGTCCACCCTCTAGCTTTCAAATACCTGGCCACCAGAGCGGCCTTGTTGCGAGGAGACAATTCATCAATGCCAGGGTGATCTTGGCGTACACAAGTCACATAGAAGTCAAGTTTTGCAAAAATCTGTTCCTGATCAGCAAAGGCTCTCGCTTAGCCGGAACCCATGACGTACGTCCTCGATATCTCCAGCTCTCGATGCAGTGAGGACAAAGAGATCAAGAGCGCCAAGCGACCATTCGTAAGGCTGTTCGTTTGGAGAGTCGTAATCGAGGCTAGTCCACACTTTAAGGGCCATCGCTCGGTGTAAACAGCCAAGCACTTCCTGAGTCCAATACCTATCTCAGAATCGGGTCAACTCAATTCGCAGCAAGATTTGCCGCCGGATCCCACCTTTGAGCCAACACACTCTTCTCGGATAGGTGAGCAAGTCGGAATCCGTCCAGCAGAGCATCTTTCGCGTCCCATCCCAGTTCCACAATCCTTTCGACCTTCCCGATGCGGTTTACGTCCTCTTCGACGATGCTCTCGATAAGGGCGCAAACCTCTCGATGAGACCGAGTCCTTTCTGCAAAAAGGCCCTTCCAGCCATCGAATTCGCTGCCATCAAGTTTGGCCTTAAAGTTGTATCGTGGCTGCCATTTCTTCCAGCCGTCACAGCAAAAGGACTTCCATAAAAGTGGCTCGTTCGCCACATCCCGAAAGCGTCGACATGTCGCTTCGAGTGCAAGAGCGGTTCTGTAGTTCAAGCGGAACAGCACATTCTGGATAACTTCATCTGGCAGGTCTATCAGTCTGATAGAATTCATGTTGTTCAATTGAAGCTCTCATCGGATCCCTGTAGTGAGCAGGAGCCGTAAATGTGTCCGCGCTCGATGGGAGGAGTAAGCTTCTCCGCACCGAATAGGCTAGCCTAGGATGATAATGATGTCCCTATCTGCGAGTCACTTGCACCGTCTTTGTACGCGTGTTGGAGTAGGGTAAACAACCCGTAGTCCAAACATCGTAAGTGTTTGTTTGTATCTTTTATCGCGCATCCTCTCCCATCGCAACATCCTGCCCCTCTTGCGCAACTATCCTTGCATTGGAATGCTCTACGACGATGGAAGTAGAAAGCGGACTTGGCACTCAAAGTAGGACGCAGGCCGAGAGCTTCTTATCCACCCATTTCCTGCCATAGGCTAGAAACGTATGCTTCGTGAACTCTATCTCTTACTTCTTCTTACCATCACATAAGACGAGCCAAAAGCCAATATCGCCGCACCAACTGCGCAAAGGCGTCTCTGACATCCCCAAGACTTCCGTTTCTTAACTCAGACTTCATTCCATGCTCAGCATCATTCTGCAACCTACGTTGAAGCGGGGCATCCGAAATATCGCGAAGAGCTTTCGTGGGTCTGCATGCTAAGGCATTTGGCGATGGCCAATAAGCACCAGAATAACCGCCACAGTCAATATTGTCTACGTCCTTCATCCCCACCGTAACCTTCCGGCGCGAGTTGTGACTGCGAAGAGTGAGTGTCCGGAACCCATTGTGGAGACAGAACAAACAGCCCAGCTCAGCGGGATGACCGCTCTGACTATCTCTGGCTCGTTTTTCATATCAGAAGACAAAGTGAATAGGTGGAAACAGGTGGGCGAGGTCCAAGACGGGCGCCATCCAGACTGGATTTAATCCAGCGCAATGGGTGAAAACGTTCGTCGTCACATAGAAATCAATACAAGTGATGCCGTCCACAATCACACGATTAAAGCATCCCATCGCTGGAGTGGGGATATCAGCGAGGTTTGTAAGTGTGAATCGGCTTTCTGCTGTAGCTATTTCTGTTAGCCATCATAGTGCTCAGACGTCCTGTTAGCACATTTTACACGAGAACAGATGGAAAATCGAGCTTCTGATAGCATTGAGCTTACAGTCCTTTGTGTTATTAACCTAATGTCCTGTGTCAGGCTTACAACAAGTTCTAGAGATTGATACAAAAGGTCAGATGTTAAAGCTTGTAGGACGCTACCTCGCAGAATACATGAAATTAAACGACATTCCCTAAAGCTAAATCCACCGTTTTGCCCTCGGTATCAACAAGCTGTCTTCTCTCACTCCTCGTGTTCATCGCCCAAAGGTTGGCCTGTCATTGTGACTGAAAGGCTTGACGCCCAATCTGTCTCCAGCAATCTTGTGTTGCCGCCCAGCTTTCCTGTCCTCTTCAATCATTTCGACAGCTTCCACCACATCGCCATTGCAAGCTGCCGCATAGATGCTGAGTCTGCTTGCTTCATGGGGCGATTGTGCTCCATAGCCCATATCTCTCAATTTTCTGACGCAATCGCCAACTTTATCCGCTATGCCGAAGCTAGCAGCAGCAGAAGACTGATCACCTCCTTTGAAAGGACTAGCATCACGCCTGCTTGGGCGAGGCTCATGTCTGGCGGCTGCCGGACGTTCTGATTGTGGAACCCGCTCAAACGACTCCCATGGCGTTCTTCCGGCACCGGTGAAATTGTCGTTATAGGGTCGCCGCCAATACCTCTCAGAGTCGCTGCGTCTAGGTAGTCCATTGGTATCGCGCGACTGGCGAGTATCCTCAAGGGGATCAAACGGTCGGTTCAGCCTAGCCGCAGGGTTGGAAGCGGTGACTGTTTTTGAACGACCAAGCTGAGGACCCATAGTGTCTACGCTGACCGCATGGCGAAGATGATGCGGTACGTATGTCGTGTCCACCTTCAGCGGCTCGCGGAGATGCCGTGGGATATATGGCGTGCCTGAAGTGTACGACGGTCGAAGGTGGGCAGGGATGTACCGAAACGATCGAGTTGCAGGTTCGGGCGATCGACTCCGAGTCATGCGATCGAAGAATGCACCTGACGACTCTTCTGGGGTTGGCAGAGTAGTAGCCTCTGGTTCAGGTCTTGGGTCAGGCCATGCACCAGGTGGCTTGGGAGGTGTTCCTGGGCCGGCTTCGGCGACAGTTCTCGCAGGAATGGCCAATTTTGGACGTGCTACAGGTCGCTCGAGGTTCTCACTGTCTTTCGCGAAACTCCAACGTTTTGTAGGGCCGCCTTGATCTTCGCTTGGCGCCTTAGTGCGTCGATCAGATCGCGCTTCGTGCTCGATTTCAGACAGGCTGGGGAACCTTGAGATTGCAGCTTCAGGGTTGATATTGGCAAGGAATGGTGATCTTGAGCGGTCGCCGAGGGATGCAATCGTTTTTGATTTCCGCAATGACATCAGAGGAGGATAACGCGTAGAGAAGTCGGGATCCGAGTTTTCCAGATCAAGGATTGACCGCGAGGTAGTCCCCTTGGGAGGCTGCGCGTACGTTTTCGCGGTCTCCCTTGGCAGCTGCACCCGGTCGTTCTGTTGTGGATTTAGCTGCTGTGGAGGATAGTAATGTCCATCTGCTGCAAGAGCGTTTGGCTTCAGTCCCACACTTTCATGCCATTGATTATACCAGGCGCTTGCAGAAGATCCAGTTGGGCCTGTGACGAGGCTACAAGGTTGCTCGTTGACGAGACAATTCTGGCAAGCGCCACCAGAGAAGCTTTTCTTGCAAAGCATCTGTGAAGGATATGTCAGCATCAACGCAGACTTCAAGGGGTTCGAAACGGTCGAAACAAGGGTGACTACCTTTCTTACTTGACAGTAATTACAACCAACATCTTGGTCCGGGCGTTTTGGGGGGCTTATGTTCCAAGGGTCTTTCAGTGAAGCGTAAGCGGCGAACGGGGCGCTCGATTCTTTCTCTGATGGCTCGTCCGCGTAAGATGCCGCTTCACTAGCCCTTGCTTGCACAGGTGAGCCTCCGCGGATTTCCTCGAGTTTCTCAACGAAAGCCCCTGCTTTCTTTAGCACCTTGTGATCTGTGATCGGTACTCTCGATGACATGAGTGGCTTTGTTGACGAAGGAGATGGTTCAGGGGCCTTTGTAACGATAGCGGAGCTGGCTAGGGTGTTTCCGCGCTGACCTGTAGCTGGCACGGCGTTGCTGTCGCTTGGACACTTAACCTCTCTCCCTTCTATAGCTGGCTTCTTGGTAATCGAGTCCTCGACGACTGCTTGTGAGACGCTTGACGAACGTGCGAAAGCTTCAGCATCGAATGCCTCAACCATGGCCTTGCCGACCTTTGCAACTTCCGAGAAGATGCCCTTGAACCCATCGAGAATGCCTCCAATAGCACTGGCATCTGCCTCTCTTGTGGTTTCAGCGACAGTGCGCAAAGTGTTCGAAGCATCTTGCAAAAAGCCTGCAAAAGCATCAACCTGGGTTTCTAGGCCCTGTAAAGCGCCCTTGATGGCCCCTTCTAGGCTCACGGGAGGATCTGGCTGGCCTTGTGCCGCAGGAACAAAAGGGGGGCGCATTGTCTGGGCAAGGATTGAAGAAGGTTGACTGAAATCTAGACGACAGGCTCGCCCGTTAATCTCGGTGCCCTGCATGTTCTCCAGAGCGGCCTTGGCCTCGTTGACAGAGGAGAATGTAACATATCCGAATCCTTTACAATTTCCAGTGTCACGATCGGTGGGTAGTCGGACTCCTAGAACCGTTCCGCATTCGCTGAATGCTTTCGAAACAGTGTCTTCCCTGGTGTCAAAGCTCAAATTGCCGACGAACAATGTATCCGATAGCTGACAGGTGCGGTCGTCACTTGCCAAAATGGCTGGGGGGTTGCTCGGACTTAGCGACTTCAATGGTGATTTGCGGAGGGCTTTACTGGTGTATGCCTCATGCTCGCGCCACGTGGCAAGGCTTGCTGGTGTCCTTTTTATGTCGAATGTGTGCATAGGGCTATTCGTATCTTCCACTAGAGACGAGGCAGATGCAACGTGGGCTGAATGTGGAGGAATGGGCTCATCAAGACGTTGCTCGAGCTCTAGCGATGAGCCGACCAAGATAGTTTCGCCGTCATCGTCGTCGAGGTACAACAAGGCTGCTTCTGGTTGCGATCGGATAGTTGCTGTGAAAAGTTAGAGAGGCTCGAAAGCAGAAAGATTGGAGAGGCTCACAGTCGTATTGTACGGTGGTGAGCTGGACGACACCCGGAGAAGAGTCGTAGAGACATCGAATGCGGAAAGGCTTGAGCATCATCTTGAAGGAGTCAAAGATAGTTGTCGAGTTGACCACAGCATGAGAAAGGGAGAGATGTCGCGAAGGGGAGGTCAAGGTGGAGGCAAAGCTGTCGTAATTCCCTACCAGGCAGCAGCAACCAACCGCACACGCAGCTCGCCAAGCCTGAGCAGCCCCGCAAGCCTGAATCCGGCTTGAACCCAGTCTCGCGCTTAGACGAACTAGCCGGAATCGGACTCTAGGTATAGCTCTTGGGCCACCTCATGTCTACTCGTCATATAGAGAATGCCACGTGGTGTCGAAGTCGTCAGACGTAAGCATATGCGTCGTAAGTAATCATCCTGATCCAGGCTAGTTTCACAATGTGGCTTGCTCGCAATGTTGGTCCGGCGAGAGATATCCCGGGAGAATGGCCTAGTGCCCCTCTCACTGAAATGGTCAACTTCCAAATGACAGAGACTAGAAGAGAGTCATATCCTAGGCCGACATTCAAATTGACGAGCGCCATGCTAAAGCAAGTCGCCGAAGAAAGACCATGACCATACGGATATCACAATACGGCGTACGCTCTTTGGCTCGTTCAATCTAGCCATTTGTCAATTGATACTGTTGAGAATAGGCCGCGTGTCGGTTGCTACTCGAAGTTGCTTACTGAGGCTTACTGGAGCCTATTTGTGCATACTGTGATCTCAGTAAGTATATGGTTTCCTGTTTCTAGCGTGTTATCCGCCTGCTACTGCCTGGACAGGCATTGTGTATTTAAGTCACTCGTTACACCTGAGTACAACAGAATAACAAGACAGTTGCTTCCAACTATCCTATGTATACCTGTTTGCTGCGCGTACCAGATACACCGTAGCGCCTTATTTGCAATTTCGGCACATGCTCCCCCCAACGTCCTCTACTGCACTAAATCCAGCACGCCGACGGCTTCCAGAGCCACTTCCCGCACATGCTCACATAAGCGATATCAGAGACAGCTCAACCAAGATCCGTTGGCGACGGATACGCACTATTGATCAACCTGGCAATATTGTAACCCGCCTGCTGAGCTCTAGTACCAGTGATCGAATTTTTGTTATAGCAGTTGAATAGGGGCGTTCCTGCGTACAGTGCATAGATGCACGTCGTGCCAAGGCTAGGGTTGTCGTTCCAATAGTTACATTGAAGCACGCAGCCATCCAGGTCGGTGGGATTGCCGGTATAGCCAGGGGGCTTGCCAATGTCCTGGCCGGCATAATAAAGGCCACATTCAATCTGCGAGCAAGTCAACGCTGTGATGTCTCAGTGGTTACCTCTCAGAATTACCTCGTAACTATAGTTGCCATCCTGCACCACGGTCATGTTCGACCCTGGGCAAAGGCTCGGGCCGGCTGTTGGGGTGGTCCCGGTGGTCGTCAACGTCGTTGCTGGCACATTGGCGACATTGCTAGTTGTAAGGCTGCCGGTGGGAATTGACAAAGATTGGCCGAAAACTGGTGCAACTGGAGCACTTGACGTTGTGGTACTACTCGTTGAGCAGTAATCGTCCACAATTGCATAGCCAGATGAATTGCTAACAATCCTTGCGCTATCGAACTGGGAGACTCCATGCGTGACTGAGTCGACACTCGCATACAGGTTGCAATTGTTTTGTGGAGGTAAAGACTGATATGCAGCTGCGCTATTATTGAATGAAACGGCATAGCAGGGAAGTTGTCGCGAGTACTTGTATTGTTGACACAGGTTAATGCAGTCTTGCAAGCTCAGGGCGAGTGTCGGCTGGTCAAGAACGCCAGCAAAGCTTGTACTACACTCTGTCGCCAAACAGGTCAGCAGAGTCTTCCTATGCGAAGACATGCAAATGGTAAAAGGAGTCTTACCAATCTCATAAGGTGTCGTTGAGTCGGTTCCTGTGCCGGAAAAGCTCACGCCGTAGACGGTCCCATCAGGAGCTCCAGGGCATAAGGCACTAGTTGGGATTGGCGCGAGGCTCGTGGGTAGTGACGCACTGCAGGCTCCACTTGTCGTAGGAGAGCTTGACGAGGCCATCGCGCTTATGATCACCGAAGACAAGACAGTGCTAGAGCTTAGTGCAGTCGAGGATTGGCTGACTGCGCTGCTGCTGGCGGAGGAGGACGAAGCAAACGTAGAGCTTGGTGTGCTACTTCTCGCAATCGAAGATGAGACGGCCGTGGAACTCGTAGTAGTAGACAGCGGCGAGATCGCGGCACCTGATCCTGCTGTAAATGAGCTGGGACGATTCGTGCTACTAGTTCCGCCAATCGATGCAGACAGCAAGATGCTTGTGGCCAGTAAAGAAGATGAGGTCAGCGCTGCAGAAGGCGACGCCACAGTCGTGGATGATATCGCCAATAGAGCATCGGTTACCGATGGATAACCAGCGTAGATCAAGCGGCCAGCGTCCTCAACAGGATTGGGCAAATACCCGGTGACTGCGCTCAATAATAAGCAATTGAGGCTAAGCGCCATCTGTGCTAATTTAGTAGTGTAAGGTGAACAGACTCAGGGCGATGTTACCTTGAGGTAGTTCACGCCAACACATCCGAAAGGTTGTGCCACATTAAGTAGATCACAGAAACTAAAACATTGCTGGAGAGAGTTTGCCGTGGTTGTATTTCCCGTAAGAACATTTCCAAGAAGCTAGAAGTGATGTCAGTCGACACGTCCCGAAATTGCACTGATCCGTGTTCATTAACCTGCTCGGAACATTCCACTTCGTAAGAAGCTAGCCCTTGCGAGATCACTTGATGGTTTGAGCCAGGGCAGAGCACAGCAGCACTAGCAGATTCCGATGCCGTTGCTGCCACATTGGACGGCTGTGTTGATGTTTGAGCCGCGCCGGCCGGGGAAGAAGTACTGGTTGTGGTAGGGGGAGGGGGAGGGGCGTTGCTCGCACTGCTTGTTAAGGACGCCAGGGTAAGTGGACTTGTTGGACTCGAAGATGGGACAGGGCCATTGCTCATACTGTCCATTGTCAAGGACTGCATAGTAGAACTTGTTACTGTGGAACTTGGCGCTATCATGAGTGGGCTTAAAGGACTAACTGTGGAAGTGCTGCTAATTACGGACGTTGGCACTGGTGTTGTTGAGGTAGTAGCAGTAACGGTTTTGGTATTCGACCCATTGGTTGCTGCTGCCATCGTGGAGCTAGCAGCCGTGCTCACTGTTGAGTAGACGATTGGTGGAGCATTCGGCTGATTGACTAGAACAGCTGCTTGAGCGGTTGCATTGCCCCCGCTAGAAACAGGACCAATGGTGTATTTAAGGTGGCATGAATTGGTCGAACTAAATCCCGGATTAGCAAATATGCGAGTTCCACGCTTCTAGGGTGCGTTTACTCATTCTGAAATAGAAATTAGCATGCGTACAACAGTGACATGTAGAACCAAGACTTACTTCGTCGTATTCAACGGCAACACATGGCTTTTGTTGAGAAGATTGTGGAGAAGATTGTGGAGAAGAGGATGATGCAACATAACTATTACAAGCAGCTATACAATCGGCTAAATTTGCACCGTCGACTTGTGCAAGGTCGTAGCCAGGCAAAGCGGTATCGCATAGAATCAGATATCCAGCGTTGATGGTACCCGTGAAGGGAGATCGGTCCAAGCAGTTTGGCGTTCCCGTGGATGTAGGATAAGATGTAGTTGCCGTTACTGAAGAGGATGTCAATGTTGAAATGCTGGAAGTGTTTGAGGCAGGTACTGCGCTCGCTGTTACCGGAGCTGAAGTTATCGAAGTTGATCCCATCGTGCGATACCCAAAAATGGCAATACATTTCGAACCGCCGCACAACTCTCCGGCATTTCCTGTACAAGGTAGACTACCTAGAACACTATTAGCGGCAAAGAAGTGCAGGTCAGGGTTCACTGGTTGGCTTACAGGTTCCGTAAGTTGCAGGCGTTGACCCGGCTGCGATGGTATCACCACAGGTGCATAGGATACCTTTCCATTATGTCAGCCAATCGCAAAATTACGTTGAACAGTCACATACCTTCTGAAACTCCAAAGTGCGCGTATCCCACGCAAAACTCCAGGCATTGTTCTAAGGAAATGATGTGTTCGTTTGGTCCAGACAAGACAGGAGCTGTCGATGCGTAGGCGTACTCCCCGATCAAGTCTGCTATCACTCCGTTGCTGTTCAAGGTGCCCGGATAGCTGCTGCTCTCCGTGGGCGACGCGGAAGTTGAAACGTACGAGGTTGAAACCGTAACTGACGATGTTCTCGTGGATGCGCTGGTTGGGAGATTCCCAATTGCAGAACTTGCTATTCCGTTCCTGGGGCACGATGTCGGACTGACGAGAAGAAGACTTAGGGCTACCTGCGCGCAGCCACTGGGCAACTGACCATTGAAAACTAAATCGATAGTCGAGCCAGTCTGGCAAAACAGCGCCTGATTTCCTACGAAAGCGGTGTTGTCCCAGTGAAGGACGCCATCGTCAACGGAAAAAATGGTCGAAATGGCTGCAACGTTCGGGGATGGCGCGAACGGCGCATTGGGTACCAAGCCGGTGGTCGAAATAAGTCCCCCTCCACACATCAATTGTCCACCCTGCGTGATCATGTAGGTAGCGGCATTGTTGCAGTCTCCAGTAACCGAAGCATTTGAAGAAATATAAGATGGCCCGGCGTCACGACGTTCCTTTAATGGCGCTGGCGAAGAGATGGGGTTGACGGACAAGAAATATTGAGGAGCTGGTATCGGACTAGACGAGGCTCGTCATCAGTACTGTAGTCCTTCGGTATGCAGTTTAAAAGACTCACGTTCCACTGGGGAGGCTAGGGCCGGTTGCCAGGCTTGTCTTGGGTAACGGACAGTAGCTAACGGGCACCCAAACCGTCGTGCCGGCGCCTTGTACAAATGAAATCAGACGCGCCGCTGACACAAGGCTTGCAAGTCCCTTCCACTTCATGTTCGCACCTTTCCCCAGCCCTTACGCAATCGGAGGTGGGAGAAAGAGAAACGATATGTGAACAAACCAACATAGAAGTCCGTTCCTCAACGGAACGAGATGTCAGCACAAAGTTGATGGGGTATTTGAAATAGAAACAACGCGCCTACCTTCCGATATTGTAGAGAATCAGGATCCTGATTTGAAGAGAGATAATCGAACGTGGAATGGTAAACAAGCCAAGCGGCTCTAGAAGTTGAACTTAGGAATGCTCGCATCTCCTTTTTCATACGCGGAATGCACTGGTGGAGTGATTTGTGAAAAAGGCTAGTGCGTTTCCTCAGCACACATACTGAACTATCTTCTACAGTCATATCCAAGACAATTGTCCCATAAAATCCTTCTCGTTGGAGTGTTCGCTTTATCTGGAGTGGAGAGATCACAATCTTCGAGCGCGATTTCATCCGTTTTATCGTCAAGAAATTCAGAAGATCGCGGATATTGGACGACGCTTGAGCTGCAGATTTGGAATGAGCTCTGTCCAGAAACATTGAGACAAATGCAATGGAAGTCAGGTACCGCATAGGTGCCTGAGTATGCTGCATCACTGATCGGCGAACTGCAAGCTTCATTTGCTAACGATCTTATAATCGTTCTCAAACCATCGAAGCGTTTCTTCGTCTTTATAAGCTGAGTTCGATATTGCTTGTCGCCGAAAAGATGGAGGGGTGTCCAAGATCTTGAAGCTACGTGAAACATTTCCTTTCTCGCCAGTCGACACCCACGAAACGGCCTTCGAAGACTTGATAGCATTACCAGTTACAACAGCAGTCGGGACGGAGGCTTAGGCCACTTCGTTGCATACCTTATTTCTGACATTGTCGACTGATATTGTGAGCCTGAGAGATGTTTTCGTTCAAATTATGTTGAGGCAGGAACGTTTTGTCCGTGCTATTCTCATAGACAACGTGACCTGCGTGAAGGACAGTAGCATCTTAGCCGTTGACGAATGCCTCATAGCCGAGCCGATTCAGTCGCACATTCGTAGCCGAAAGTTCTGGGCGGAAAGGCCAGGTCTCCCACGCCAGTGCTAAGTTCACGAATAGCTCAACAGGAATTGACCGAATCCGAAAGTCGTCCAGATCCAGTTTGCCTCCATGTCGTGGATCTCGCAAAGTTGGTACTTTCTCAAGAAACTGGTTTAAGCCACCGTGGACCATCTGCTCCAGACCTTGGACGATGGATCTCCCAGGATGTTGAAGAAGGGCAGACGTGACGTGGTCAAAAGATAACTTCTTTGCTGGGGTATCAAGTAGTGACAGAAGGCCGTTCGACCTAGGTTGAAAATCCAGCAGTGCCAACATCTTTGACGGGTAGAATTCATCCTTTTCGGCCCAAAGTGGTTCGACTTCTCTTCTGTCCCATGCCAAAACCGGAGGTACATGGTCGAAAGCGCGTTGATCATCGATGCACTTGTCAACCAGAAGCTTGTGTTCCCGCTTCAGCTTCGCTCGATCTGTCCGAAGGCTTTCGGTAAATTCCTCGCTTGGCTTGAGCTCCCCGGATAGGACATCCTGCCCAACGTCGGACGTAGATGGTACCTCACTTCCATCGAGTAGGCGCTGCCTCTGTACGATGTCCATCGACCTTCGATGGCTATTGTAAGCGGTGACGCGTCTGTTCCGCAACACTCTTAGACGTTTGCCCTGTTTGGATTTGGGTGTGAATTCTCCCTTTTTATAGCGCTCTTCCAATTCAAATAGCTCGTCTGCCCACTGTGGTCGGTTAGGCAACTCGCGCATTGCAGCCAGACCAGCTTCGTCCAAATTGAAACTAACTGGTATCGGTATCGTCGGCGGAGGTTGACGCGAACCAGCGTCTTTAGCTGGACCGGAACAAGTCCTCTGCATCACAAGATGCTCGCTTTCTATATCTAGCTCAGAATGCCGTCGCGCAGATAGGCTACTCTGTTGATAGGAGCTCCCACTTGCGACTTCGCTAATGTCGGCAAGCAAATCCCATTGTACTGCTTGTTTGCCTCTGCTTGCCACCGTTCTCGGAAGTATGGAAGCCTTGTCATCATCAGGGAGCCATGCGAACATTCTCACACGTCCATACCTATGTAGACTTTCCTGAGTATGATGGAACATGCTGTTGTAGAAACTGTGTAGCATGTGCTTGCTGATAGCGCCTGCGTAGTTGAAGTCATCTTTTCTGCCGCTACCACTTCTTCTCGTGGCATTTGCAACAATCAACAGCGAAGTGTTCAAGTCGCTTGCTATATCTGCATGATAATCTTGCTGACTCGCCCGAAGTAGACCGGTTTCAGGATCAAGTACTTCGGCAAGCGACGCGGCATGTTGATATGCGGATTGCGACGAGGATAGCAGAGGTTCGATGAAAGGACTGTAGAGCTGTCTCTCAGGCTCCACCAGAATGTGTCGCCGTGGCTTCACAAAATTGTGAAGTTTCGAAGACCACAAGCATATGCCAGGGTTCAGATCAACGATGTCGCATGTGTGTTTTTGGGGCAGACTTGGCGCGAGCCGGCGAAGAATATCATCTAGACCGAGTCAGCAGACTTAATGGGTTGATGAGGCTGTTGGCATTGACTTACCGCAGAGGCCTGGACTGACGATGTTCACTCTCGTCCTGTCGTACCTGGTTACATGCTTTCGCAACCAAGCCACAAGATTGTTCTTGGTAGCCGCTTTGAGGTTGAAGCTGATCTTGGGGACCATCCGAAACCTCACCTACTGGCAGGAGATGGTAGCGACACGCGGAGAGGATGCAATGCACAAAGCTTACCAGATGTACCTTACAGGTCTTTCGCCATCGACGACGCATCTAAAATTCCGATAGCGGCTTCCTAAGCTTTCAGAGGCGCTCGGACCCCAACAAGTGCAGCCTCCCCCCTCCCTGCAAGTGCAACTCCACCCCACGCAAGTCATCATCATATCCGACCCTGTTGGTTGTCCCCCTCGCGTCAAAAGGCCCCCCCGCATTTGAGTTAACTTCGGTGGCTGTGGCGCGAACGAACGAGTTCCACAAGACCCCAGCCTGGCGACATTGAATTAACTTGTATCCCGACACTTTACTTACTCGATGGCCGCGCGAGGGCAGGACACTACAGAAGCAAATGAGATATCTCTCAAGGAGAAGTTCTTTCGCTTCTTCCAACATGAAATCACTGGTATTGGCTTCCATCACGCGACCCTCGATACTGGGCTGACGGTGGTACATAGCAATCCAAGAGCAGATGGCTCGTCTCGCCGACACTGCTCTGGTCGGCGGCGAGCGATCTGATGCGACAGACCATTGCCTAGCAGGTATTGCTCGATTGTCAAGCGAGGTCAGGGACGCGTCAAGCTACCTGCCCACTTACGATCAGCGAACCTACGCAGAGGTACCTTCTACATCCATAAGCCACGTTCGTCAGTGAGTAATGTGGCTGCAGGCAATAAAAGCATTGCAAGAGAAGTTCAACGAGACGCGAGCGACATTTGCATCCCGGACACGCTTTACCTTCAAGACCGCTCGCAAAAATCCATCAGCCATATCTTTGAACGATGCCGCAGAATTGGCCGCCCAAAAGCGTCTCCATCTGTCCGGGTACAGGTCTCCGGATACCTCCTCTCTTGAGTCCTCCCTCTCGACCACACCAAACCACCTTCGTACTCCCCCTAACGACGATCTGTCAACAGCTCCGACGCAGCCGTTGCTACCTGCACCCCTTCCAACCAGCGCAGGCCCACAGTCAGGCTCTTCCAACTCGCTTGATCCACAAACAGCAGCAGCACGGCGGCCATCCCATTCAACCTCCGCCAGTGTCTCGATATCGCATCAGACGTCGGCACACATCATCCTGCCTTCTTCAGCAACGCATGCATCAGCTCCATGCTCCCTTACTCAGCTCACAAAGTGTGTAGTTGACCTATCAGTACCAAGCACTGACGGCGCTCCCTTTGCCGGGTTGACAGTCAAAAGCGTTCGACAGTGCTTGCTAGTTTGTGGCAATGTTGAGGGAGCAGCGCACATCACCGACGTCCAGGATAGCGCCATCGTGGTCACTAGTAGACAATTCCGAATGCACGAATGCAGCAACGTGGATGTTTACCTTTCATGCTCGAGCAGGCCGATCATTGAAGACTGTAAGGCAATACATTTCGCAAGGATTCCAGACACATATGTAAGTCGCGGTTGCAGAGATTACGCTTTCGACTACTAACACCACCATCCAAGCATCACCAAATCCCGAAGGGAGCTGAGCGTCATGACCTCTGGGATCAGGTGGACGACTTCAAGTGGTTGAAACCAGAGCATAGTCCCAATTGGGACCTCTTGGGGCCAGAGGATACTGTCTTGGATGACACCTGGCGGGAGATTGTACCCGGAGGTCCCGGTTGGACTCTGGATGACATACTGAAAGCTACAAAGGTCATCAAATAGTGCTTGGACTGGAGATGCATATGGGGGCAAAATTGATAGCGTTCGGCACACATGGAGTCCAGTAGGAACGTTCGTGTGCCTCGTCACTTGATGAACAGAAAAAAGAAATTGTGTCTGCTAGATTAGGTCTGTGCTGTTGGACCCTGCCGAGTGTGAACAGTCATCGCAGAGGGGGAGGTGAAATTTTTCGGCATGTCGAAAAGCACGGGTAACCTCTAATTTTCGCCTACTTATCGGGCGCTTCCCAAGAACATAATTGAGCTTGAGAAAAAGCAGTGAGGTGGGAGTTTGTCTGGCGCAAGGCAACCGAGTACTTTGTCTCTGTGCGCAACAAATTGTGACCAAGGCGATTCTGCACGGTTCAAGGGATGCGGGTGGACGCTAGAAGTGAAGCTTAGTTCCGAGTTTGCCTCTTCAGGTGCCCGAAATTTGACGAACTTGGCCGGGGGTAGGAGGGGGGCAAGTCCCAGACCGCTGAACCATCACTCGTTAGTCGCTGTGGCGGTGAGCTTTCACAGCGCTTTGACGCTAACGGAAAGTTGACTCATGAGACCCAGCGCTTCCTTGTGCTCGTGAGGGTTCATGGCATCAGCAGCGGCTGTCGTCTGACTGATGATGCTCTCACGCTGTATCTGGTCGTGCCGTACGGCCTCATGACCACCTTCAGCGACTTCTAATCTGTGAGAGCTGCACGAACAGCTTTGCGCTCCTTCATCAACACCTTTTACCTACCCCCAATACAACATGACTTCCAACAACAGTAACAATGCCGGCGGGAATTACTGGGGCTACTTGTTTAAGCCAGACAGAAGCGCAACTCCTCTCTTGGAGCAGCTTTGCTTGGGGATCGCTAAGATTATTGTGCGTTTAGCTATCCCCTTACGCATGCTTGTATGACTGACATGTGCGGCGACAATAGGGCACACTTGAGCCAGGTCCAGACACTGAACTGACCCCTCAGCGTCTTGCGGCCTTCTACCGCTCAGTCGGGGGCAATTATGACTCCGTCTTTCTCAACAATTCCGGGTTATCTTTCATGTATAGAACGCTCGGTTGCTTTCACTCTCTTCGACCTACCTCAAGTCCCTTCGAGCCACCAAGTATCCCTGCACTTTTACCGATCGGCTTCGTAGAGTGGCAGAGGCTGCAATTGCTGTTATGCCCGGGCGAGCATGTCCCATTCATGCAGGAGGCAGTCAGGCTCTATGATGTTCCAAAACCAGAGGGAGGCATCTTTCCGAAACATATACCGCGAGAAGCTTTTCCTGACCGCCCAGACGAATGCATGGAAAAGTGGCATCGAATGGTCACTGGCTCTCTAGAGCAAGCACAATACACGAAGACACGGAAGAACTCTCCCTATACAACCTCCAGAGATGCTGTACATCGCGGAGAAGAATACCACTTATCCAATGGCGCACTACCACAAGTCAGACGACTATCTCGAAGTCCACGATCAAGCTCCCATGGCCTCGCGCCAGCACGCTTGTCTGATGAGCGACGTCGAAGCAGCGTCCCAGATATTACATCACTCTTTCCTTCCGCATCGGAGAACACGCACCGCGGCAGTGACAGACAGCAGTTTAACCCTCCCAATTCACGTACAAGACAGGCTCAACACAATGCGCCCCACCGTGCACCGAATACATCATCTCAGCATCGGACATCTGATGCTTCCCTGTCACGGCATCGCCACTCTAACTCTTCTCACCGCACATCCAACTCGTCTGCTTCCTATAAACCAACGCTTAGTTCTTCCGCGGAATCCAGCCAACAACTCCCTCCAGCGCATCGCATGCGTCGCCACCGTCGATCTAGTTCGCCCTCGACAATTGACGAGTCTTCTTCCGGAAGCGAAGCAAGTTCTGAAAACTCGCAGGCTGGTAGAGGTCATAGTTCGCATGAAGCCCGCGATGGCCGCCGACGCAGCTCACTCTTTCCACCAGATTCTACCAATCACCACCTCCGTCGACATTCACATGATGCGACATACCTGCGTAACGGTAAACCTCCTCTTCCACCGAGACCCATCGACAACGCACCCCATGTGCAAGATCCATTGCTGTGGGCAAGGCCGGGATCCAAGATACCTGCCACTTCTGGTGTAGGTCCCTTATGGAATGGCAGCGCAGTGCAATTTCGCAACAATGTTTTCGAGCCTCATGCCGACGATACTATCAATTCCATGCCTGAATCTGCTATTCCAGTCGAGAATTTGAGCGCGAGCATAAACCCTAAGCTCCACTCCTTCGACCCAGCCAGTCATCGCGAGCTTATGCGTCAGTATGATCCAGCAGACACGAATCAAGACAGAGCAGATCAACGAAGGCCTGGTAGGCTGCTCCGGGTTGCGACATTGACAGGTGTTGGTGGGCGAAAGTATGCTGCTGCGGAGCCTCGAATTGCGTTCACAGGGTAGCATGTCACCTCCAAAGCAACTTGGTATGGTAGGTACTGGAGGAGGTCGATAAGGCGTTTGAGAAATCTTTGATTTGCACGCCGAACTTGGACCAACGTGGGACACCTCGGGGGCTGGACCTTCATAAGAGGACCGCCAGGCCGGCTTCATTCGATACAAGACCTCCCCCTGGAATGGCGATTGACGATTGATAATTTTTGCGACATCCTACTTATTTACGAAGTCTTTGATGATTGATGACTGTGCAGTATTGCATCTTCAGACGGACGTGCTCACGCAATTCTCTATGTCACTTAATCTGACCTCAGTGGAAAATTATTTACTTCTCGTGGGCGGCATGATCTACTTAGGAAAGATCAAAACATGAGGGCTCACGCCTGCATTCACATGCACCACAAATGATTTGTATATCACAAATAAGCTTGTGTTTTTGCAACACTCTGTGATTAGGTTCTGATAGATATACCTAGAGCAATTACAGTCATATCAGAACACTCCAGAACATAGAACGATCCGTTACCTTTGTCGCCTTGCCTCACGCCTCACAAGAAAGCGGGGCTCCGAAGCCGAAGCTCGCAGGCTTTTTGGCTGACAGAGCCCCCCCCAATTGGTCCCGGCCTCTTCAACAAGCGACGTCACTGTTGGAGCTTTAAAGCTCCAAAACATTGATCTATTTCAAATCAGCCATTCCAAGCACCCTCCCTTCCAACCAGCACACAAACATGTTTGCGCGACAGGCCTTTAGATCAGTAGCACCGCTGCGGCAGGTAAGCTAGCCAATCTCGAGCATCTGATTCTGTGTCACTGACTTCACCACCTCCAGGGCATCCGATCTTACGCTACAGACTCGCCGAACAAAGGTTTCAATGCGACACCTTGGATTGCTGGCGCTGCTGCTGCCGGTGCTACCTACTCTGGCTATACCTATATGAGTGGTGGTGGTGGTGGTGCAACTACCTCTGCTTCGAAAGAGGAACAGAAGAATGTGCCAGCAAACGCTGGAGATCGAGTCGCAGACAAGCCTGCTCCAAAGGCATTCACTGGGGGTGATCAGGGCTTCCTCGATCTGAAACTATCAAACGTGGAGACTGTCAACCACAATACGAAGCGGTTTAGATTCGAACTGCCCGACAAGGACCAGGTCAGCGGCTTGAGCATTGCATGTCAGTAAACCCAATGGCACGCCATAACTCTCCTGGACATGTACTGACGAGACTACAGCTGCAATCATCACGAAATTCAAGCCTGCAGATGCAGAGAAACCTGTCATAAGACCATACACACCTGTCAGCGACGAAGGCAAGTACCAATTGAGTCTACCTCTCTCTAAAGCGACAAGCAACTAACACGCGTCCTGGAAAGACGAGCGCGGCTACATGGACCTCCTCATCAAAGTCTATCCCAACGGCCCCATGTCCGAACACATCCATAGCATGACACCTGGGCAAATGCTCTCATTCAAAGGGCCCATTCCGAAATACCCCTGGTCCACCAACAAGCACTCACACGTGACGCTCATTGCTGGCGGCACCGGAATCACGCCAATGTACCAGCTGATCCGCAAAATCTTCAACGATCCCAATGAAAAAACAAAGGTCTCCCTCATCTTCGGCAACATCGCTGAAGAGGACATCCTTCTCAGGCGTGAATTTGAAGAGCTCGAGAAGAAGTATCCGAACCGCTTCCGGGCCTTCTATACCTTAGACAAGCCATCTGAGAGCTGGCCGTACGGGAAGGGGTTCATTAACGAGGAGTTGCTGAAGACGGTGCTGCCGGAACCAAAGGAGGAAAACATCAAGATATTTGTGTGTGGGCCACCAGGATTGTACAAGGCGATTAGCGGTACGAAGCCGAGTCCGCAGGACCAGGGCGAGTTGACCGGGATTCTGGCCAAGCTCGGGTATACGAAGGATCAAGTGTATAAGTTCTAAAGGAAGGAAACAACCCAGGTGCGGGAGATGGTATGTATTTGTACCAGGGGTTCTAGTTGACCGCACGGTAAGCTAGTGATTTGTAAGAGGTCTAGAGGCTGCGCAGCGACTGTAGATACTGTAAAATCCACATAGACAGGATTTCAGGAATTGCTTTGGAATACGATACATCTGTACTACCAAGACAGTGAAGCTTTGGTTTGAGGTCTAATATGGGCGGCCCTTATGAAAACTGTGGATAATTGCCCGTCCAGTTGCTGCTGGTGGAATGACTCCTTGAGAGCGAAGGCTTCCAGCTTAGAGTAGTAGGGGGTGTGGAAAGGGCTGTATTGGGGCTCTGATACTGAACATTAGGAGGAGAGACAAGAATGTGACGCATACCAATCTATATCCTTTAGCGGCTTCGAGTGCAACCAGATAGTTAATCAACCAGTATTCTTGCTGGGCATTTATGACTTAGCACACCGGAGGCAGCCGTGCCAGCAGGCTTGCATAATAGTAGACGTGCTGTACTGTGCTCCGTAGGGCTGGGTGAGGCGTTGATCGATATCTGAGTAGTACGTCGTAGGCAAATCTTGGTAGTTCAAGTACTCTGACAGGTCTGACAGATATCCTTCGGTTATGGTAGGATATGCATGATGACAAATAGAGAAGTTGGCATTTTTGGAGAGTATTAGGACAGGGAATTTTGTGGAAGTTTTGGGGGAGACCGTTGAGAACTTGGGAGAACATGGATCAGAGGGAGACGTGGATAAAGAGGGAGATATTTCAGAAGAGGATGTAGATGAAGATGAAGAAAAGATTCAGCCAACCATCAGAAGGCTTGGAACTTGTTGAACAACTGCACTTGTCGAGCAACTGCTTCGCAAACTACCCCACTTGGGGGTTGAAGCGTGTTGAAGGGGCTATCTGACGAGCTTTTGGGATATGTTTGACAGATGAGTATTAGGTAAGGCAGATTTAGTGGCCTTTCCAGCAAGTGCAAACCTTCGCCAAATACCGACCTACCATTATACGACGGACGAGCCATAACATGCTAGGATTCCTTTAGTCAGGCAGGCCGCGTAGAGTACAAAGCAGGGTAGGCTGTGTTTGATTATTCTGGAATGAGGAGCCCGCTACTACGCCTGCCCGTGTGTGCGGATTGATGACACACGCAATATAGAATACTCCAGGTTCGTTCACAAATAAGGGTCTGCAGCTCGTACTGGTAGAGATAGAGCTAGGATATGCACTAGTTGAATAGGTATAGGGAGGTAGGCAATATCTGGGGAAGCGGGGACGATGTCCGGAATGGAGAGGTACCTGTACAACCATAATGGTATTGCTACACCATGGTTGGAAGTCGGTCGAGGTTCACAAAAGCTACCTACCGATAAGGTTCATTGGAAAGCTAGCAATGGAAAGATTAGAGAACTAGAGGAAACGAAAACAAAATCTAGCAAGAGAAAGACTTAGTAGGCGCGGCAGGGTTCAAGTCGATAGAACGTTGGAGATGCAGCGTGGGGCGATAAGAAAGGTACGATGAGCTGGGAGCATATGTTTTACTGGAAGTGTAGTTAAATGGGGATCACTATCAAGATTGAGGAGGGCGGTATGTCAGCAAGTTTGTTTGACATTGCGGGGTCAGGTTAAGAGCCGCCTTGTCAACAGTGGCCCTCCCAATTGAATACGCTGTGCGAGCAAGAGCGAGCTGAAGTACCAGAAATCAACCGAAAGTGCTGAGCAGGCCGCTAGAATCGCCTCCGGTCTAGCCGACACCCCTCGTTGCATGTTGACTGAAAATTGGGTGACCGCCTGAAGGCTTGCCCGTGTTCTCTATGTTTTGTAGCCATATCTACCTGTTTTGGCGCTTAAGCTACAACATGGACAGAAAGTTCTATTGATTACGGGCGCCGGCTAGGTGAGGTTTGCAAGCGGCGGTGCTCAGCAACGCCTGGCGTTGGTTGTCTCGGCGTTGCAGAGTAGCGGGGACCCAGACCCGGCAGCATGCAATCGACGGCAGGCGTTGACCGCCCGAGCGCCGCCAATGTCTTCCAGTGCTCGCTGTCGCCTGTCAGTCTGCTAAGAAAAGGCTACCAGCCCCCCCCAGCACAGCCTACTTCCTCGCCAGCCACCACGCTCGCTGCAGGTGTTCTTCAAGCATTATTGCGGGACGAACGGCAGCAAGTTATGCCGGTTTGGGCGACGAAGTCCCTGAAATTTGGGCTAGGCATCAACTCCTGCATAAGCTGTCAGATTCGATTGGTAGGCGAAGCTGTACAACCCTTGGAAATGAGCCTGGAAGAGACGCTGCTTTAACAATGGTGACACCCTATGGAGCTTGAGAAAGTGAAGATCGGGTAAAGGATGGCAACGCTACCGGGCGACTGCAGCAGCGCCTTCTTGCCTGTCCAATAGTGATGTTCCAGGCAGAAATAGCGCTTGGAAGCGAGGTTGCGTTGGTGACGACTCCGGTCTGATCTCAAAGAACCAGAGCAGCCGAGCTCACGGAGCAAAGGAGCGATATGAAAGGAGTCTATCACTACTCAGGGCGGGTTCAGAGGATGCACAATGACAGTATAACGCGCACACTAAGGTCATAACGCTGTTGTTTGGTTTTGAGGATTTGAGAGGCAAATGATCCGCTTTGGATTTCAAGAAGGGGGGGTTTTTGGGTTGCCTGCGAAAGCTTTGCTCTAAGGGCGGCAAAGGGTGGGGTTGGGAGCTGGGCGCAAAAAGATCAACCCGCTGTCAGCGGGCTGCCTAATAAGCAGCCCATCCCCCGAATTCGTTAATCTTTTGCGCCCGTGCCCAAGCTCCTTCAACCTCACATCACCACCAATCCCCAGCATACCAGGCTCAGCAAGCATCATTAATTTTACTCCCCGCATTAACGATGGCTCGCAAAGCTGCCGCTGCCGATCCAGATTCCGGAACCACAAACGTCAACATTGCTGACTTCCAGAGAACGCGTGACTCGGTACGTTCCGTCCTTGAAGTGTCATCCGTTTCCTCCTGCTACTACGCGTGAAAAGCGCACATCGTGGCTTTGTACAATGTAAACAATGCGCACCGCACCTCACCTCGCCCAACACCGGGCATGATATCATAGTCTCCAAACACTACTACATGCTGTTCGCGCCACCCTCACAACGCTCTACCTTGAAATTCTCTCTCATCTGCACATAATCTGTCGCGTACCTTAAAGATGGCAAACGCCCCTCTCCACACACATGATCTAGCCTCGCGTGATAGCGCACTCATAGATCACCTTGCAGACCTCAATGCTACCTGCGCCACCATTACCCAAGACCTTGCAGACTCTGCTTTTGATCTTCTCTCACTAACTCGGGTCAATCAAAAGGTCATTGTCGCTCTCGCAACACTTCAGTCTTCAGTGCAAGACCTCTCGCGCGCCTACATCAACCATGCCAACACCGTGCTGAACCCTGGCCGCTCGGGCACCCTCGACGTCGGCTTGACAAACACCCTTGTTGAGGCTGGCTTGCTTGGGCGTCATGAAGCTCCTCTTGCCGTCGAAGAACCTGCAGGCGACACCAAGAAGAAGCGCAAGAGAGCCAAGCACGATCCGAATGCACCAAAGCGAGCCCTGACGCCGTACTTCCTCTACATGCAGACTGCTCGCGCCAACATTGCCAGAGAGCTTGGCCCCAATGCGAAGCCAAAGGAAGTAGCAGATGAAGGTACGCGACGATGGAGCACCATGAAGGAGGAAGACAAAATGGTAAGTACATCTTCGAACTGGTAACCCCTAATATCCCCAACGTCGTTCCCTCGCCATATCCTTTAGCAAGTCTAGGATCTTGGATCCCTCATATTCCCAAAATACCTTCCCTACCCCCGCATTGCTCTGCGGGATTTCAATCTTGCGTCTCTCAGTAGCTTAGTTTTTACCCCCTACTACTTACTCTCGCCAACCGGTAACGCTGACAACATACCAGGTCTGGAATGACGAGTATCAGAAGAATCTGGCTGTCTACCGTGTTAAGACTGCTGCATACAAGGCAGGACAGCCAGTACCATCTGACGAAGAAGCTCAGCGTCTTGTGGAGGCTGGCAAAGTTCCCGCTGCAATCATCGAGGAGCCCGTTGAAGCAGAGGAGGAAGAGGAAGAAGAGGATGACGAGGAGGAAGAGTCATCGCCAGAGCCAGTCAAAGCTCCTTCCCCACCCAAGTCCAAGCGACGCAAGACGGGTGAAAAGGTAGCCCCTGTAGTTGAGCCAGCTCCAGCTCCAGCTGTCAAAGCCTCACCAAAGAAGGAGAAGAGCAGCAAGAAGGCGAAGAAAGAAGCAACTCCTCCTCCACCCCCAGCAGCAACTGCGAGCGAGAAGAAGAAGAAATCTAAGAAGACCGCTTAGAAGAAGCCTAAATTGCGGTGTAATTAAGGGGCCAGCGGTTGCACGGGTCTCATGTTCAAGGTCAACAGGGAAGGCTACTTTCTATCTGTCAATGCTCCGTTCTCCCATGTGTATACGAGGGTCCGCTGGAGGACATCAATCGATGACTGTTGATAGGTAGACACCATGGAGAATGCAAATCTAAATGCAATCCAACTTAGCAAACAAGAAGTATCTCTTATGATGATGATGTCAAATAAGATGTCATCTATCTTCATCCCACTCCCCCGAAAAGATAAGCTTAAACCACATGCTCTGAATTGTGGTTCAATGCCCCGTTTTAACCCGACTGCCCCTCCCTCCGCAACCCCGCATCTTCAATTGGTAGAGCTAGTAAGTTTGTATATGGTGTGTTTCAGTTAAGCAGGAAGTATGTTTTACGTGGTGTGTAAGCTCCTCGTAAGAGAAAGGTTTTGAGCCTCACAAAGTCCAAAAAGGCTCTTTCATAATCCATCAAGCACCATGCAGCTCGTACCAAAAGAGGTAATCGAAAGACCACCTCTATATTGTCTATGAAGACCTGTCTGGAGGACCGGAAGCTAACCTTGTTGTGTAGCTTGACAAGCTCGTGATATCGCAACTGGGATTTCTTGCCCAACGGCGCCTCGCACGAGGCGTAAAGTTGAATCATGCTGAGGCTACTGTATGCTCATCACGCATGGCGGGCATTGAACGACGCTGATTCCAATTGGCAGGCATTGATCGCTAGTAACCTTCAAGAAGTACCAATTTTATCATGAAGGCGTGGTTACTCCGGCTAAGAAATGCATAGCTCATCCGAGATGGCAAACACACAGTTGCTGACCTCATGGCCATTGGCCAGACCATGCTTGGTCGTCGCCACGTCCTTCCATCCGTCGTTTCCACATTGACCGAACTTATGGTGGAAGGAACCTTTGTTAATGGTACCTATCTAGTCACCATCCATCACCCGATCAGCTCCGACGACGGCGATCTTGAGAAAGCTCTGTACGGCAGCTTCTTGCCCATTCCGTCAAAAGACGCCTTTCCTTTGCCTGACCCGTCCGAGTATGAGACGGAAAAGGCACCAGGAGCTGTCATCCCTGTCAAGGAGGGAAAGATCGTGCTCAACGAAGGAAGGAAGCGAATAAAGCTGAAGATTACCAGCAAAGGAGACAGGCCGATACAGGTACTAACCCAACTTCTCGGTTGGACTTTTTGCTCAATTTGCTTTCAGGTCGGATCGCATTACCACCTCATCGAGACGAATCCAGAACTTGACTTCGATCGAATCAAGGCGTATGGCTATAGACTCGACATTGCAGCCGGAACATCAGTCCGCTTCGAGCCGGGTGACACGAAGACCGTTACTTGCGTCGAGATTGCCGGCTACCGCACAATCCATGGAGGCAACAACCTTGCTTCCGGCCGAGTCGATGTGTCACGAGCGGATGAGATCGTGAAAAGATTAAAGGAAGCAGGATTTGCCCACACGCCTGAGCCTGCAGGAGACCTCGGCCATATCGATGCCTTCGCAATGACGCGCGAAGCCTATGTTGGAATGTATGGTCCTACGGTCGGCGACAGGGTCCGGCTGGGATCCACAGATCTCTGGATCAAGGTGGAGAAAGATATGACTATCTATGGTGACGAGTGCAACTTTGGCGGTGGCAAGAGTCTCCGCGAAGGGATGGGCCAAGCGTCTGACAGGTCCGACGCCGATGTCCTTGACACCGTCATTACAAATGCCCTGATAGTCGACTGGTCTGGCGTCTACAAGGCAGATATTGGCATCAAACATGGCGTCATCGTGGGCATTGGCAAAGCTGGAAATCCAGATATCATGGATGGTATTGCTCCAAGCATGGTTGTCGGATCATGCACAGACGTAATTGCTGGCGAACACAGCATTATCACGGCTGGCGGTATAGACACACATATCCACATGATCTGTCCTCAGCAAGCGTACGAATCCATTTCCGCTGGTGTAACCACTATGCTTGGAGGAGGTACTGGACCCAGCACTGGCACAAACGCCACGACATGCACTCCTGGAAAGACTCTTATCAAGCAATTGCTGCAAGCTGTGGATTCTCTGCCGGTAAACTATGGCATCACGGGAAAAGGCAACGACAGCTCTCCTCTTGCGTTGCGGGAACAATGCGAAGCAGGTGTCGCTGGTCTCAAGTTACACGAAGATTGGGGCACCACGCCTGCGGCGATTGACACTTGTTTGACTGTCTGCGACGAATATGACGTCCAGTGCCTGATTCACACAGATACGCTGAATGAATCAGGCTTTGTGGAGCAGACAGTCAAGGCATTCAAAGGCCGCACCATCCACACCTACCACACCGAAGGTGCAGGAGGAGGTCACGCACCTGATATCATTTCTGTAGTCGAGCACTCGAACGTGCTTCCTTCGTCCACAAATCCAACTCGGCCATACACTGGCAACACGCTAGATGAACATCTAGATATGCTGATGGTCTGCCACCATTTATCCAAGAACATTCCCGAAGATGTCGCCTTTGCTGAGTCGCGCATCCGCGCCGAAACCATTGCTGCGGAAGATGTGTTACATGACCTCGGCGCCATCAGTATGATGAGTAGCGACAGCCAAGCCATGGGCCGCTGTGGAGAAGTCATCCTTCGAACGTGGAATACCGCGCACAAGAACAAAGTTCAAAGAGGACCGTTGAAGGAGGACGAAGGTACAGATGCTGACAATTTCAGGGTAAAGCGGTATATCAGCAAATATACCGTAAACCCAGCGCTTACTCAGGGCTTTGCACATATCTTGGGCAGCGTGGAAGTCGGCAAGCTGGCAGATCTGTGCCTCTGGACTCCTGCCAACTTTGGAACTAAACCGAGCCTGGTTATCAAAAGCGGTTTGATCTCGTACTGCCAGATGGTATGTCAAGTCAAGCACCTTCCAGAATTATTGAAGCCTCCATTTATCTGGAGCGATGATCTTACTGACGGTGTCTCTACCACTCCAGGGTGATCCTAACGCCTCGATTCCCACCGTTCAACCGGTGATCATGCGTCCCATGTTTGCGCCAGCCGTCCCTCGTACATCCATCACATTCGTGAGCCAAGCAAGTATCAAATCCGGAGTTATCGCATCATACAACTTGCAAAAACGAATCGAGCCAGTGAAACATTGCAGGACTGTTAGCAAAAAGGATATGAAGTTCAATGATGCTAGGCCGAAGATGAAGGTGGACCCGGAAAGCTACAGGGTCGAGGCAGATGGCATGCACTGCACAGCTGAGCCGGCCAAAACTCTTCCACTTACCCAACAATACTATGCTTATTGATGAGCCGATCCGGTAGGAGCTGTGCTGAAATGGAAAAGGAGCAGTCTGGGGAATGAAGGACGGTCACCGGCATTGGGTATGAAACTCAGAGGTCCTGATCGCCTTAGATACGACACCAGCTATGAGAGACTTGAGACATGTATAGCAATTCGACAAGTTGAACATACAGAGGAACCTGTGAAAATAACTGGAACTTCTCTCGATTAGACTTTAGAAAGTCACACTGTGAAGTAGTCTTCCCCAGCCGGGAGTACTAACCTCCGCAAGTGACGCGTCATTCGTCCCAACACTAACGAGATGCAGGCATCTGCATGATGCACTTGGGGTCCTTCTTAACCGCTATGTGTTCGCTATCCTGTGTGTAGGCGCGGGATGAGATGAGATGAGATCATAAATCCCGGTCCTCGCTCCTGCTCAACATGTTAACACCAAAATCAATATGGTTTCTTACAGTACCATGAATTGCCCGTGGGGCGACACAAATCGAGGGGTGAATGCTGCTTATTTTTCTACACCTCCCTTAGTTGCTCCTCTTCTGCTAGCTCTTGTAGTAGCATTCACCTGTCACATCAAATTGAAGGCGTCGCGCTCTCAGATCAAGGCCATAGACCAGCTCGTCAATGTGACCCCGACCCTGTTCGTCGGGGACCTTGGTATTTACTCGTGAAAGGGCCAATATGTCGACCTTCGACGGCATTGTGGACGAGTTTCCTCGCATCAGAATCGACTTCTTCCGCACCCATCCCTCACAGCCTCCTCCACTGGCATGCTTTCTCAGTCACGTCCATAGTGACCATCTGCAAGGCCTCGAATCTCTGAAGTCGCCTTTCGTCTATTGCTCGCCTGCAACACGTCGCCTACTACTTCGGATGGAGAAGTACCCTCACCGGATGAACTTCGCCAAGGGTATCTTGGAAGTCCGCAAGCAGACGTATCGACACCTGCAGTTGATCCTGAAAGCAATACCATTACAGACGCCAACAGAGATTGAGCTCGGTGCGAGAATGAGAATTAGAGTCACGCTATTCGACGCCAATCATTGTCCGGGAGCGGTGATGTTTCTCATCGAGGGCGATGGCAAGGCAATCCTGTACACTGGTGATATTCGAGCGGAGCCTTGGTGGGTCAACTCTATCATTCGTAATCCTGTATTAATCCCTTATACGTTGGGCGACAAGCGGCTGGATTGCGTGTATCTCGATACGGCATTTGCTTCAAAGGATGATGCCTACCAAGACTTCCCTACGAAAGCTACTGGACTGCAAGAGCTACTGCAGAAAGTCGCTCAATGCCACCCCAAGGCTATCTTTTATTTCAGATCCTGGACACTGGGATACGAAGATGTCTGGTTCGCATTATCAGCGGCTCTGGGTTCTCAGATCCATGTAGACGACTATCAATTTTGTCTCTACCGTTCTCTTAGTGAGGATCATAGAGATGGATTCGGTGTTCCGGAAGCGCCGGCGCTCAATGGCTTTCAGGCAGGGAATCACATCCAACCTGGATGTCTGACTACAGATAGTAGTCGTGTGCGAATCCACAGTTGCGAGCCTGGAACTACCTGTCATGCACAGTTGATCAAGAACAAAGACGTGGTATGGATAACGCCTATTATCACACGCTCAAGAGACGGAGCGGACGTGTACGAGATTGGAGCAAGCGGTGGAGGTGGGGATCTGTATCAGGCAGCCGAGCTCGACATCGCAGACTTGGTTTCTGTGGAGGCCCTCGCAGACCTCTGCGTTCAATGGATCAAGGACCCAACTGAACTCTCAAATGCTCTAGGGCGGCTTTCATCTGCTCGAGCGTCTCGAAATTCGAAGATGTCTCTTGACGATTTGGGGCTTGATAGCGACGCAGAAATTTCGCTAAAGCAGCTGGTCAGCCGCATGGCAAGCTTCAGAGACGATGGGAAGACTAGGAGAGGTTCAAACGAGATGCCTGCGCTCAAAGCATTAGCCAAGCCCTCTGCTTCCGAATCCATACACTTTCCCTATTCGCGCCATGCCTCCTACAGCGAACTACGCCACCTCGTTTCTGCATTGAAGCCCAAAGATGTTTGCCCTTGCACTGTCGATGAAGACAGGTGGTCTGAGGAGGTGTCGATGCAGACATTATTTGGCGACTTGTGCTCTGAAAGGTATTTTAACTATGACCGGCAGCTGAGAATGCGGTTGCAAGTCAGGGTCGACGAAGGTGAAACTGCCGGTAACAGGAAGAGGAAACGCGAAGACCAGCAGGAAACCCAAGAAAGCGAGAGCAGCAACCAGGCCTATCAGACAGCAAACGGATCATTTGAGATGCACACCACTGAAGCTAGACTTTCGGACACGGCGAAGTGGGGTCCTACTGGTGAGAACCTGAGTCACGTCACAGGCAAGGCGAGGCAAAAGCAGGCAGCAAATGTGAAGGCGGCCTTTTCTATGGACAAGCGAGACTCTCACGACGACATATCTGCGTATGCAAGCGCTGGCCCAAGACAGCCGGCTCAAGCACCTGAGCTTCGTCCTGCACACCCTGTACAAGAACCATCTCGGATACTTAAGAATCCCGGCGGTACGTCATCCATTGGCATGACAGAGGACAACGAGCCTCATTCTCCCCCCGACGCTCGGCTCGAAGCTATTAAGAGTGCCTTTGAAGCGATAACTCGTGGTAGCGACATGAATTCTAGCGACACCTCGCGCCCATTAGAACAGGTGATGGTGATTCAAGAACAAGACCGCCCGTCAAGAGAAGCATCCGACACGCAGAAACACGAGAGCTCGGTTCAAGAAGCCCTACCACAGGTGAATGCTGAACCTGAATCTCAGCTATCTCTTGCAACATCAGCCTTCGATTCACAGCAACACCTAGACAACTCACAAGACCGCGAGCTATTAGGGCTACAGCTTGATGGGACTTCAGAAGATCAAAACGGGCTACTATGGCACAATGACCATTCCGGAAATGGCTCTCACGACGTACCTCAAAATATACCCGATGGCGAGAACATGGCAAAGGCAGCGCCATCGAGAGCCGCCTTGATGCGAATGTACGCGATCAAGGAAGCATATCGAGCTGCAAGACGATGTCTGCAAGATGGGGCAGATGTTGGAATGTGGGAGGACCTGAGTCTCAGAAGCGTAGGACGAAAGGGGCATATTGAGGAGGAGATCGAGCTGTGAGGTCTAATGATATATCTGGATAAATCATAGATGTGGCCAAAAATGTCTCCGGTAGGGCAACCAATGTTAGAGTGCTCGCAGGCCTGAATCAATACTCGTCGATTTGACCACCATTCGTGTCCGAGCTCGGTTGTCCGCGTGTGTTATTTGCAGATCTCGCCCACGTGGTCGAATCAAGTGTCAGTGATGGCATGTATTGCTGAAGTCAAGGCCATACCCCTTGAACTCGCACCACCTGAGGTCCACCCACCAATGGCTTTGTCTTTCATCACGATTAATCCGTCCCAGGGACAACATTGACGCTGACAGCGGAGTATACTCATGACTAGCTGTACTTGCTATCGCTGCTGGCTTTGTTTGTCTGGGTAATGAGGAGCACTGACCTCGTTCCTGTCTTTTCAACGCTTGCCACTGCCTTATCCAACCTCAGTTGATTGGCATAGGCTGCGAAGACCAACGTATCTTTCTCATCCCACGCACTACCAGCTAGCTCTTAGTAGATGAAGGAGCGTATTACGTGGAGAAACTATTTCCAGCGTTGTCACGGTCTGTGCGGTTGCGGCCAGGTTGCGTCCAGGTTCGCCACGGCCAAAAGGGACACGACGCCCCCGACTAGAGACGCGTTTCACCAGTGCTGCGTTCACAGGTACGATCTCCGTTAGGATTTCGGCAGTGCGCGTGAGGCCGTCCACCTTGAAGTGATTCTTGCCATCAAAACAATTTCTCGGCTACCGTCTCTTTGTAACATTAGCTGCAGGTCCCGATGGTACAAGTACTTGCATAACTCGGAGCTACCCTCGCTTAGTTTTCGTATACCAGAGGGTGTCTAGATCCTATTGCGTATTTTGGATGGGCAACTGAACAGGTATACATCATCCCGCCATTTATGGATCTTGTACGCCACGCTGGACGCTGTTGATGATGAGGTCTAGAAAGTGTATCTGATTTACTGTACTTTGGTTGCTGCGGCGCTAATGAAAACAGCGTCGATCGTGCCTTGCTTTCTCTATCGTTATGATGGAGTGAAGACCTGTTGAAGTTGGGCCAGCATACTAATACCCGACCTCAGGTTAGAAAAGTAGAGCGTAAGCATTGAATACCAGAATCGTTTACTTCACCTCAACCAGTAAACGGGTGGCTGTTACGACGATGAAGCTTCTTAGGTCCATCACAGGACGAGATGTCAGCCCCGGCGTCCTCCCAATGGTCAAATTTGAACTGTGGAGGCAGCGTACTATTGGAGCAGATAGGCCTGGTTTAGATACTACTACTAAGTGATGCCTCCAACGACGTGTCCGTTGGCAAGCATGACGCGGGGACCACTCGGGAGGCTGCACATAATTAACGCTCACGCCCACCTTTTGCGTTACCTTGTTTAGATTCTCACATGTCGCTAGCGTCTGGAAATGGTCCTGAATGATCCCAAGCAGAAACAAGCCAACAGAGTTCTGTTTGAAGGCATATCGCTCTCCATCTCAAGGTAGGTCAGTGTTTCGTTTGGCGCGCCGCAACGCCATCCCCCTCTGTCCCCAAGAGTGGAGTCCAGCCGATCTTGAACCCGTACCTGAAGCTAATTCGGATCCCTGCCGGCGTCCGGTGTCATAGGTCTCAGAAGCGAATATCATCCAACCCCAAGCCGACAAACACCAGGCAACAGAACTATAGAGCGTCCTCCTTGTCTGCTGATCTTCCAGCAAGCGAGGCCTTTTCCTCCGGACGACGTTCCGCTTATTTCTTCTCTCGCTACCACAAGCAACCATGCTGTGAAGAGCCCGCCATCACCTAATTTGGCTTCCAGTCGTTTCCACTCCAGGGCCGTTACATCAGCGAAAATAACTCAAAAACCGCGCAGGCCTCCCCCGACATAAACTTCGCCTTTGACTCTCATCGATTTCCACCCAAGACTGTCCCTGGCCCGAGAGAGGAGCCCCTTCTCCCCTTGGGAGCAAGTTTCTTAAGTTTCAAGAGGCCTACTACAAAGCCTGAAGATGCACAAACCCTCCATCACACAGCTTGTCTACAAGCACCTCTACCCTCGGCCGAACGCCCAAAAAGATCCACCGTCCTTCGCTCAGTTTGTCAGCCGCCTGCTCGTCCAGGAAGTCCGTACAGAGACGACCAATTTCTACGGATCCCTAAACTGCGTCGAAGCCCAATACCCTGGCCTTGACTACTCATTCTGGGCTCACCGCCAACGACTGTCGCGCTTTCCATACCACAAGAGACTATTCAAGGCTTTCGATGAGCTAGGGCTCACAAAGAATGAGATCTACTCAATATGCCAGTGGGAAGGAACCAAAAGTGCTAAGGATAAATACGAGAAAGATGCGGGACGAAAAATCAAAGATACCACATTGGACGATGTGGCTGTTGAGCCAGAGAGAGAAGAGCCTGTAGCCTATTTTCACGGAGAAGACTACGAGCAGCCCGACATGTCTGAGGACGAAATGGACACCATGCCAAATGAAATCACCGAGAGCTACGGTGTGCAGCTGAACGAGCAGCTTCGAGCGGCAGCCGATGCTCAGGCACGGGGTGAACCAGTGGTCTTTGACGAACAGTGGGAGCAGTGGATGAAGGAAGCCTTGGAGAGGAACGAGCTGGGCGTGGATGCGATCATGGATGCAATTCGCGATGGTAGGCCATTTCCCACTAGTCCAAATGGTATTTTGGAGACAACGAACGAAGTCTTCGCCGCCGACTCGCCATCCAACGACTCTTCATCCCCAGCAGCGGCAATGCCAGAACCTCTGATCAATCACTCGACAGCCAGCACATCGACTCAGACGACGCCACGATTGAGCCATACGCAGGAAGCGATGGTCAACAGTCTACGACGCCTCGAATCGAGAATGGACGACATAGCCACCCCTGTCACGACTGCAACTGCAGAACAGCTTGCCGCGCAGGCACGATAGCGCGGATCTAGGTTGACGAAGATTTCTTTCGTCATTTGCATTTTTGGCTCAATGAGCCGGGCGGTTTCTACCGAGTACACTACAGACTATGCCTTGCATTAGCATCAACATCAGCATTAGGCGTTAGAAGAGAGGTATTTTGTGCCGAATAGCCTTTAAACAAGCATGGCGTTTGGGTCAAAAGCGAGAATTTCCTTCCATAGGGCAGGAGCGAAGCACAGATGGAATCATGATGATGATGTAGTATTTACATTGCGAAATGAAGGAGAGGGTCGAGAGGACTTTGACCAGCCACTCAATCTGAAGATAACAACTTCTTGTTGTTGAGCGCATTGCAATGATTAAGGCGACATTGACTGAATCAGGGCCGTAGAAGCTGTATATTGTAAGTCGTTGAGGACAGCATGGCAATTCCAATATATGCAGCTTAGTGCAGGCCAGGGCAATATGAAGAACGGCCAGTAAAAAGAACAATTAAAGTCTATGTATCTATGAAAAGGCGGCTGGAGATGGCCGTTTTGGCTTCGTACCCAATTTTCGCCGACCGTTAGTGGGGTAGTAAGTCCGTGGCCACATGTCGTACGGAGGCAGCCCTGAGCAGCATACCGCGTTGATGCATAGATAGAATCCACTGTAGTAGAGCTTCTTCCTCCGTAGAAGAGATTACGGTTGTGGGGCTGGGAACCGCGTCGTGATTGAATACCGCGAGCGTGGCGTTTGGGTAGTAACAGGGACATCGTACGACCGTGCGGCTGCGCGGAGGTTTTGAAATGGGCCCTGTTTGAAAGCTTGGAGAGCTACCTTAATTCTTCTCTCTGTGTAAGAGGGATCTTTAGGTGGTGGTGTAGTAATTGCGGTGGTTTGAATCAGAAGACGCGTTGCGCATTCGAGGGGTGGACCTCTCGCCCGCCGCTGTTATGCCATGCGTCGCCCATCTGCGACAACGGCAGCCAGCTATACACCCTCGCATCCTGCCCAAAGGGTTGAATGCTCGACGTCCACCTTTCAAGTAATTATCCTTTCCTTCTTTCAGGCCTCACATAAACCACTTTCCCTCAGTGAAATCTAGATTCTCTTTCCCTTGGGAGACGTTGGGCGTTTGGTGACCTTTTGAACAAACGAGTCTCCACGAGATGCCCGCGCGACCGAACACAGCTGACCGCAAAGCCGATTGACATTCAAGTCCGCCTTCGTCCTCTCGAGGAGCCAGCTCGATCCTTTCGCAATGGCTGCGCAGACAGCTACCGAGCCCAGAACTCATAAAGAGTATACTGTAGGATGGATCTGTGCGCTCCCCAAGGAGCAGACCGCAGCAACGGCCATGCTGGATCAGAGACATGCCGATCTTCCGAAGCTGCCAAATGACCATAATACATACACCCTGGGATCGATCGGCAAGCATAACATCGTCATAGCATGCCTGCCGAAAGGCAAGCTCGGTACCAGCTCAGCAGCGACTGTCGCCACCCAGATGCTGGGCACATTTCCGTCCATCAAGATTGGCCTGATGGTTGGCATCGGTGGCGGCATCCCGCCCAAGGTTCGACTCGGCGATGTCGTGGTTAGTACACCAGTCGGCCAGTTCCCTGGTGTAGTTCAATGGGACTTCGGCAAGGCGAAAGAGGGCGGCAACGTCGAGCGAACTGGGGCACTGAACAATCCACCTACATCGCTGCTGGCAGCTTTGGCGAAACTGGAGACGGAACATGAGTTGACCGGGCCCAAGATACCGGAGTATCTCGACGAACTGAAACAAAACTGGCCACGACTAGCGCCAAAGTATCTGAGGTCCGATTCGCTTGAAGATGTGTTGTTTAAAGCGGATTACAGCCATGTCAACGAAGGCACGGATTGCGGTGCCATCCCTAACAATGACGACGGAGATGACGAAGAGAGCTGCCAATTCTGCGATAGGGCTCAGGTTGTGAAGAGGAAGCCCAGAGATATGCGTATACACTACGGTCTGATAGCGTCTGGTAACCAGGTCATCAAGGACGCTACCTTCCGAGACAAACTCAACAAGGATCTCGGTGGCAATGTTCTCTGTGTCGAGATGGAGGCAGCGGGTCTGATGAACAACTTCCCGTGTATCGTTCTCCGAGGAATTTGCGATTACGCGGACTCGCACAAGAACAAAGACTGGCAGGAGCATGCTGCAGCTATAGCGGCAGCGTTTGCGAAGGAACTTCTGGGATATGTACAGCCAAGTGATGTTGACGGGGAGCTCACCGCGAAAGAAATACTTGGCCAGGGTCAGTCATTCTTAAGCCCTCTCCATCAAGATAGTAGCCAGCTTCTAATAACAGATGTAGTTCTTAACATTGCATCCAGAACTGGAGCAAATATTGAATCGATGAGGTCCAAGTTAGATAAGGATCAAGATATTAAGATCCTCGATTGGCTCACGCCGGTTGACTACGGTCCTCAGCAGACAGACTACATCAGGAGGCGACAACCGGGGACCGGCCAGTGGCTCTTGGACTCGCCGGAGTACCAGACATGGGTCAAGACCGTCAAACAGACGTTGTTCTGTCCAGGCATCCCCGGAGCAGGGAAAACTATCCTCACATCGATTGTAATCGAGGACCTCATTACGCGTTTTCATAACGATCCAAGCATTGGCATCGCTTTCGTTTACTGTAACTTCCAGCGGCGACATGAGCAGAAGGCGGAAGACCTGCTCGCAAGCCTACTAAAGCAGCTAGGGCAAGGACAGTCTTCGCTGCCGGACGGCATAAAGTCTCTCTACAACAAGCATAAAGACAAGCGGACGCAACCATCATTCGACGAACTCTCGAGAACTCTCTATATTGTCGCTGCCATGTATTCGAGGGTCTTCATTATCGTCGACGCACTTGATGAATGCCAGGAATCTGATAACTGCCGAACTAAATTCCTATCCGAGATCTTTAACCTCCAAGCTAATAAGAGTGGAGCGAGCCTCTTTGCGACGTCCAGATTCATCTCCGAAGTTACCGAAAGGTTTAAAGGATACCCCTCACGGGAAATCCTGGCCAGAGACGAAGATGTACGTAGATATCTGGACGGTCATATGTCGCCAAGACGAGCGTTTCTCAGGGAGAATCCGAAATTGCAAGATGAAATCAAGACCAAAATTGTTAAGGCTACCAAGGGGATGTAAGTATTTTCTTCTGTACTGAGCGGTTAGCGCTAATTCTCGCCAGGTTCTTGCTCGCCCAGCTTCATCTTGATTCTTTGATGGGAAAGACAACGGAAGACGATATCCGAACCGACCTAGAAAGACTACCAACAGGATCCGAAGCGTATAACCAGGCGTACAAGGACGCTATGAAGCGGATTGAAGAGCAGGACGCAGACGGTAAGAAACTTGCCAAGCAGGTTCTGGCGTGGATCACCTGCGGTAAGCGGCCTCTAAATACGGTAGAGCTCCAACACGCGCTTGCTGTCGAGACCCGTAAACCCAACTTAAATGAGAAGAGGAAGCCATACATTGAGGATATGGTTTCTGTGTGTTATGGGTTAGTTACGGTCGACCGAGAAAGCAACATAATCCGCCTGGTCCACTACACGACGCAGGAATACTTCGAGCGAACGCAGAAATATTGGTTTCCGAATGCAGAGGCTGACATCACGACAACCTGCGTCACGTACCTCTCATTCAGTGTCTTTGAGAGCGGGTTCTGTCAAACAGACGGCGAGTTTGAGGAACGGCTGCGGTCCAATCCGTTCTACGACTACGCCGCACGCAACTGGGGACATCATGCGCGTAGTAGCACTCTGACTTCCTGTGACAACGTTATGGAATTTCTCGATAAAAAGGCTCAAGTCGAGGCATCGACTCAAGCATTAATAGCCATCAAGCGGTACTCAGAGTACAGCCAGGGATTTCCGAGGCAAGTGACAGGACTTCACTTGGCAGCATACTTCGGGGTTCAGGAAGCAGCAAATGTCCTTCTCGAGACGGGCAAGGCCGACGTCGACTCGAAGGATAGCGACGGTCGGACGCCGCTGTCGTTGGCCGCCGAGAACGGGCACGAGGCCGTGGTCAAGCTGCTGCTCGGGACGGGCAAGGTCGACGTCGACTCGAAGGATAGCTACGGTCAGACGCCGCTGTCGTGGGCCGCCAGGAGCGGGCACGAGGCCGTGGTCAAGCTGCTGCTCGGGACGGGCAAGGTCGACATCGACTCGAAGGATAGAATCTACGATCAGACGCCGCTGTCATGGGCCGCCAGGAGCGGGCACGAGGCCGTGGTCAAGCTGCTGCTCGGGACGGGCAAGGTCGACATCGACTCGAAGGAATGGGGTAGTCGGACGCCGCTGTCGTGTGCCGCCGAGAACGGGCACGAGGCCGTGGTCAAGCTGCTGCTCGGGACGGGCAAGGTCGACGTCGACTCGAAGGATGGGGGCGGTCAGACGCCGCTGTCG
>Ga0335072_10001227_pt1 | contig 42518 bp, 36 predicted proteins | sample Lox_Sample_21_FD_206725 | JGI IMG/M metagenome (GOLD analysis project Ga0335072, IMG submission 206725) | Soil microbial communities from Loxahatchee National Wildlife Refuge, Florida, United States - Lox_Sample_2.1 | ecosystem: Environmental > Terrestrial > Soil > Wetlands | place: USA... | reverse complement strand
GGCCACACGGTCGATCAAGTCGTCGTCGCTTTTTTCCAGGCGCCGCGATCCTACACCGCGGAAGATCTGGTGGAGATTTCCTGCCATGGATCGCCGGTGGTTCTCCGCCATGCCGTCGAACGCGCCCTTCGCGCCGGAGCGCGGCTCGCGGAACCAGGCGAGTTCACCTTACGCGCATTTCTCCGCGGTCGGATCGATCTGCCGCAAGCCGAAGCCGTTCGCGATCTGATCGACGCCACCACGCTTTACCAGGCGCGCATCGCCGCGCAGCAGGTGGGCGGGTCGGTGTCGCGCCGCATCGCCCCCCTGAAAGAACAGCTGCTCGAGTTAATCGCTCTGCTCGAAGCCGGCATCGATTTCGCCGAGGACGATATCAGCGTGGCACCCGATGGGGAGATCCTGCGGCGAATCGCGCCCGTCCGGGCCGGCATCCAGCGGCTCGCCGAAAGCTTCCAATATGGTGCCATGGTGCGGGAAGGCCTGACGCTGGCGCTGGTAGGCCGCCCCAATGTGGGAAAGAGCAGCTTGTTCAATCGTCTCCTCGAGCAGGACCGCGCCATCGTCACCAACATTCCAGGCACCACCCGCGACCTGATTTCGGAAACCGGCGCCATTGCGGGAATCCCGGTGAAACTGTATGACACCGCCGGAATCCGCGAATCGACGGAGTTGGTGGAAAGCCTGGGGATCGAACGCAGCTACCAGGCGATGGCCGATTCCGACCTCACCCTCGTCGTAATCGATATCTCGCAGCCGCTTGGAGATGAGGACCAGGCGCTGATCGCGCGCGCCCGGCACCAGGGCCGGCACCTTATCGTGGGGAATAAATGCGATCTCGCGCACGGCCTGCTGCTGGACTCGGCCATCGCGGTATCGGCGCTGACCGGCGACGGCATTCCGGAACTCCGCGCACGGGTGCTGCAAGCCATCGCGCCCAACGGTGCTTTCGAACCGGAGACGGGCTTCATCACCAGCCTCCGCCACGAGCAACTCCTTCGCGAATCGGCCGCTTACCTGGAAAAGGCGGCGGCCGCGGTGGAATCGGCAATCCCGCATGAAATGCTGCTGCTCGACCTGTACGCCGCGCTCCGCCCGATCGACGCGATCACCGGCGCCACTACCGCCGACGACATCCTCAATCGCATCTTTTCCACTTTTTGTATCGGCAAGTGACTACTTCTTGTGGAAGAATCTCTGCTCGATGTCCGGCCAGAATTCCGACATCAGATTGCCTACGGCGCTGCCCATCATACTCGTCCACAAGCGGCTGGCCATGACCGTTCCGGTCCGGCTGGCGCCCGGGTAATAGAGATTCGAACTCGCGATGCCCAAGGCCATGCCGCCGACATTCGATACGTTGAAAGCCAGCCGCCCGGAATCCTGGTGCGCGACCACCAGTTGGCGGACCGAGTAGAGCACGCGAACCAGCAGCCTGGATTGCGGACCTCTGCGGAAATAACGAGGGTCCTGGTGGAAAACAGTGGCCAGGACGCCCGCACTGAAGAAATTCTGCGAAGCGAAATCGAGCTGGGCCGCGTAGACCCGGCGGCCATAGTTCGACCAACCTTCCCCGTACTTAGGAGTCTGATTGCCGGCTTGCGACTCGGCAGCGGTGAAAAAGGCGGTGGCGAAATTGAAGGGATCGGCGGTTTCCTTGGCCGCGAGCAGCCACTTGTCTTTGACCGCAAGCGGGGCCACCTGGCGGGTGGTGTCACGGACAGTCTGATAATCCGGCATCACCCCCATGATCCGGTCCTGATTGAAAATGGGAGCGGGCCGAACGGTTTCGAGCGCCATCGGCATTTCAGGATTCGGCCACGCACCCTCCAACTCGGCCGCGGTGATCGCACTATCGCCCGCATATTCAATGGTTTGGGAGGCGGCAGGCCAGCCGGCCAAGAGTACCGCAAGAAGCACCGGCCAAGCTCGGCGACCATTCCCGGCATGGCTCTGGCGCTTCACGTTGCCTCTTACGACGGCGTGCCCCCGGGACCGGTTACGGCCAAGAGTGTAGCCATAGAGAGGCATCTACCTTTTCATTCCGGAACATTTCGAAAGAGTTCCGCGTATGCTGGACTAAAGGAGACGCCTATGATCGACCGAGGTTGGGCCGCCCTAGCCTGGCCCTTTCTGGTTGCGACTTTGTGCCTCACCGGTTGCGTGGTGGAAGTTCACAGCGGACCGACCCGCCATGAGTCCCGCGTGTTCGAGCGCAAGGGAATCGAGCGCATGCGAATGGAATTGCACATGGGCGCCGGTGAAGTGAAAGTGCGCGGCGGCGCGCAGGAGTTAGCGCAAGCCGATTTCACTTACAACGTGGATGCGTGGAGACCCGAAGTCACATACCATACCCTCGGCGGCACCAGCGACCTCACCATTGAACAGCCGGGAAGCAGCCACACCCATATCGGCGACACAACCTACATTTGGGACATCCAGGCGGCGGACGATATTCCGCTGGAGTTGATCGCTCATCTCGGCGCCGGCAATGCCCGCATGGATCTCAGCAGTCTCACCATGCGCCGCGTGGAAGTGGAAATGGGAGTGGGCGAACTGAACCTGGACCTGCGCGGTCAGCCCAAACACGACTACGATGTGCAGATCCACGGGGGCGTCGGTGAAGCAACCATCCGCCTGCCGCGCGACGTCGGAATTTATGCCACCGGCAGCGGCGGCATCGGCGAAATCCATGTCGAGGGTTTGCACAAGCAGGGCGACCACTGGGTGAATGACGCCTACGACGACGCCAAGGTCCGCATTCACGTAAACGTGGAAGGCGGCATCGGGCAAATCAACCTGCTCGCGAGTTGACGGCCGAATCTTCCAACAGCTTTACGAGTGTTACCAGTATTTCGCTCACCGGTGTGGCGATTCCCAAGGCAGCTCCACGCCTCACCACATAGCCGTTGAGCGAATCGATTTCGGTAAGGCGTCCCCGCGCGATATCCTGCGCAGTCGACGAGGTCGCGCCGCTCATCTTGCCGGCCAACGCGTAGACCGCCTCCATCGTTTGCGGTAACGAAAGAGGCACTCCTTCGGCCCGGGCCACTTCCACGGTCTCGGCCACCGCGGATTCCATCGTGTGACGAACCTCCGGAAACTCCATCATGCGCCCGTAGCGCGCCCGCGTAAGGGCCGAAATGGCGTTGTACGCGCAATTCATCGCCATTTTCGTCCACAGCTCAATTTCGATGGACTCCGACACGCGGCAAGGGATTTCCGACTTTTCGAACACCTCCGCCAGCGGCGCGCCGCGAGGGTCGACAATCAAGTCGCCGCGCCCGGAATGCGTCACCACGCCCGGTGCAGTCATATCGACCGCCACGTAAACCACCACGGGATTGGCACTGCGGCCGATTGCCGAATAGATACGGTCCACATTATCGACCCCATTTTGCAGGCTCAGGATCGTCGCATCCGGCTTTAAAAAAGGTGCCATCTCGCGGGCGGCGGATTCCGTGCGGACCGTCTTCACGCAGAACAGGACCACGTCAGCGCCGCCCAAGCCTTCTCGCAGGCTGGTGGTGGCCCGGACGGGAATGCGCTCCCGGACGCGAACGCCTTCGATCTTCAGTCCCTCGCGCGCAATCGCGTCCATATGCGACGCACGGCCGACTAAAGTAACATCCGCACCCGAGCGCGCCAGCATTCCGCCGAAATAGCATCCCACGGCGCCCGCGCCCACGACGGCGATGGTTGGAGGCATGCTATCCAGCATCGCACGGGGCGGAACCGGGGCGCCCGCCAGCCCCTGTCGTCTTTGCCTCTGCGTGATTTGGTTCTCGCTTTTGATGAGGTCGTGATCGGGACCGGCACATTCGTGATCGGCGTTTTCCCATTACAATCTGATTTGACGCAAATCTCCTTTGAACTAGTGGCGGAGTGCCCCGTGACGGGTGCGCGCGCAGGTATCCTCCATACCCCTCACGGCCCTTCGGCGTCAAAATTCTCCTCGCCAACACCTATCATCTATTTCTGCGCCGCGGTCATGGACTGATCCGCCAAATGGGCGGGCTGCATCGATTCATGTCCTGGCCAATGCCATCCTCACCGATTCCGGCGGCTTGAAATCTTGGTTTCTCAGGCTCCAACCGCCCGGTTTCCATCCGCACCCTGAAACGCCGACCGCGCTTCCTGCTCCCGCTCTTCGACGAGACCCAGGACGTCCTCGAAGTCCGGCAAACTGCGGATAGTTTCCAGCCATGGATCGCGGCGCATGGCATGCGAGCAGCAGAACCCCGCGCCGGCCAGAGCGCGAATCGCGTCGAGCGCATCTCGCCGTGCTCCATCCCAAGCCAGATGGCGAGCCAGATAAAACCTGATTTCCGGATCGGGCGTCGCGCCGCCATTCAGAGCTGCCATGGCCACCGCAATACTCTTCTCGTTCTCGCCCTGCAAGCAAAAACGCAACGACTGGACGAGCGGGGCCAACAAGGTCCGGTGCTCCAGGAGCGCGAGAGCGTCCGCCACGCGCCCAGCCGCCGCGATCGCGGCGGCGTCCATATAGAAGAAGGCGCCCGGCGGGTACCATTCGAGCGCGCGCTGATAGTCGCACAGCAGAAAATGCGTGTGCGCGACGCTGGTCACCGCCTTGGAATCGAGCGCGCGGGCCTGCTGGTGGGCGCGCAGCGATTCTTCCAGCAGGCCGCAGTACCGCGTGGCCTGAACCAGTCCGGTAAACAGTTCGGGATCGTTGGGATGCTTCGCCGCCTGCCCCAGGAGCCGCACCATGGCTTGCCCGGCGTGCCCGCAATCGCACTCGATCTGGGTATAGTGGTTGTGAGCGATGGGCAGGTCCGGGTTGAGCGCGAAGGCGCGGCGAAACGCCCACCGCGTCATCTCGACGTCATGCGAGCGGGCGGGATCGAATTTCTCGAGGAACCGGTAGCAACGTCCCAGGCGTGCCCAGGCAGGCGCATAGTCCGGATCTTCATCGACCGCCTGGCGGTACAGATCGCGCGCGATCGACAGGTTCTCGAACGTGCGCTGGCATTCGACATGAGTGCCCCGCAGATAGAACTCGTACGCCCGCGGCGAAGCCGGCACATCATGGGTAAGGGCTTTCGATTCGCGCTCCGTCAGCCGCGGTAACAGCAATTCCACAATGCGCCGCACCAGGCTGTCCTGGATCTCGAAAATGCCGTCCCATGCGGCTTGGCAAACGTACGAGCCGACGACCGTGGCGGTAGCCGCCTGGATTAGCTCCGCGCTTACGCGCAGGTGGTCGCCCTCGCAGAGAATGCTCCCCGTCAGCAGCATGTCGACGTCGGCTTCTCGGGCCAGTGCGCGCGGCTCGAGCCCGGCCTCGGTCAACCGGGCTCCCAGAAAACTGGAGCGCACCGTCATGGAGCGCAATCCGGCCAGCGAAACGGAGATTGCCTCCGGCAGGCTGCGTCCCAGGAAGGCGATCCGCTCCTGCCCGTTCAAGATGGCGAACGGCAGAGCGATGAAGCGGATAGCCCGTTCCGGCGGGGGCTCGTTGGGACGCGAAAGGGCCGGCGGCGCCGAATTCCACACCAGGGTGACGGCGGGCAGAAAGCGGTATCCCAGCTTGGGTACGGTCTCGATGGCGCCACCGGCGGGCCATGCGTCATCGAGCACCTTTCGCAGCACGGATATCTTGTTGGCGAGATTGACTTCCTCCACGAACGTGTCCGGCCAGAGCGTCCGCAAAAGATCTTCCTTGAGCATCAGGTGGCCGGGATTCCGCACCAGAATCGAGAGCGCTCCGAAGGCTTTCGGGGGCAGACGCAGCACGGACTCTCCGCGGCGCAGAATTCGCTCTTCGGGAATCAGCCTGAAGGGGCCGAAGACGTAGGACTGCACCTTGCGCGGCCCGGGCACCGGCGAATCGGCGGCGGCGGGCTCTTGATCCGGTGGTTCAGCCGGAAGGCGGTGAGATTTCTTCAAGAAATCGCCAACTTTCCGTTAAGACTCGCCTCATCCACGCACTCCATACTGGCTGCGTGGCTGGCCCTGAACGGAAAACCGGCATTTAGGGCCTTCTAGTAGGAATTCTATTCCAAAAGGAGCATTTATGAAAGTCGCGACCTGTCTGCTGGCGGGAGCCCTTCTGGTATCTCCTGCTCTTCTCAACGCCGCCGATCCGGCGGGCGCTTCTCAAACCGTAGTCGGCTTTACCGGCGGATCAGTCTGGAAGGCAGACTATTCGGCCGGCACGTGTGTCTGGTATCTCCCCATTGTCAGCGATCTTGGACCGGGATCTCTGTTCAGCGATCCCACCAACCCCGTCAAGGAGACGGCTTACCTCGTTTGGGTAAGCGAATTCACAGTACAAATGCTGCCCGCCGCCCCGCCCTTCCTGCCGACGCCGGCCAATCCATCGGTTGCGCCGCCCTACGCCCTCGTGCTGGCCAACGCCGGGACGGGCACCATCTATTACCAGGCGGTTCCGTCCAAGCGCATCTGGCCGCTGCCGAGCGGATCGGCCACATTGACGCCGGACGATCTGAAAAACGTCGATTGGGGCGTGCCCGTCGCCACCTTCAACCGCGATGCTTCCATCGTACGGAGCGCGGATGGATTGAAGTCGGACAATTTCACGTTCACTGCCGAGTTGCTGGATAGCGCGACCTTCGTGCTGCCGGATGGTGTTATGTTCAACTTCCACAAGCTGATTCCCCACGGCATGACCTGCTTCGAGTTCGGTCAGCAAATGAGTTCCTGGGAATCCGGCACCTGCGTGGCGACGGGGAAATAGCAAAAGCATCTCACACAGAGGACGCGGAGAACGCCGGGAAAAGCAAGAGCCAAAACATCGCACGCAGGGTCACCAAGGTTCAAAAGGTTTTCGTAGGTTTTTCCCTGTCCTCCGTGTTCTCCGTGAGAAACTTCTTTGCTTCCGTTTCCCATTACAATCTGATTTGACGCAAATCTCTTTTGAACTGGTCGCCGAGTGCCCCGTGACGGGTGCGCGCGCAGGCATCCTCCATACCCCTCACGGCCCTATCGAAACACCGGTTTTCATGCCCGTTGGCACGCAGGCAACCGTAAAAGGACTCACCCAGCGCGATCTCGCCGAAGATCTCGGCGTCAGAATTCTTCTCGCCAACACCTATCATCTATTTCTCCGCCCCGGTCACGAACTCATCCGCAAAATGGGCGGCCTGCATCGCTTCATGTCCTGGCCCAACGCCATCCTCACCGATTCCGGCGGCTTCCAGGTGTTCAGCCTCAGCGGACTCCGCAAAATCACCGACGACGGCGTCATCTTTCAATCGCACCTGGATGGCGATCTGCACACCTTTACACCGGAATCGACGGTGGACGTCCAACTGGCGTTGGGGAGCGACATCTGCATGGTCCTCGATGAGTGCCCGGAGTATCCCGTCACCCACGAGTACGCGCGCGAGAGCATGCAGCGCACGGTTCGCTGGGCGCGGCGCGCGGACCGGCATCATCGCGCCAAGATGCTCGAAAGCCCGGCCCGCCACGCGCTTTTCCCCATCATACAGGGCTCGATGTTTCCCGACCTGCGCGCCGAATGTGCACGAATGCTGGTCGAACTCGATAGCGATGGATATGCGATTGGCGGCCTTTCGGTAGGCGAACCGCGCGCCCTCAGCATGGAGATGGTCGAAGCCACGCGCGACATCCTGCCGCGCGCCAGGCCCCGGTATGCCATGGGCGTGGGAATGCCGCGGGAGCTGCCGGAGTACGTCGCCCGCGGGATCGACATGATGGATTGCGTCCTGCCCTCGCGCAACGCGCGGAACGGATATCTCTTCACATCCGAGGGCCGGGTGATCATCAAACACGCCAAATATAAGGATGACGAGCGGCCCATTGACGAAAAGTGCGGGTGCTATACTTGTCGTAGGTATACGCGGTCATACCTCCGCCATCTGTTCCTGTCCGGGGAAATTCTCTACGCGTCGTTGGCCACTCGTCACAACATCAGGCGGTACCTTGACATCATGTGCGAGATCAGGCACGCTATAATATCGTTTTCATTTCCAGAATACTTGAAGTGTGTTCGTTCGGCGGCTCGCGACGCTGAATGACCCTCTATTGGTCAAAACGTGGTCCTGAACTTGTTTCTGCAAACGGCGGCGCCGGCCGGCGGTAGTGCGGCAGGGATGATGTTACCCATCCTGCTGATGTTCGGAGTGTTGTATTTTCTCCTCTTTCTCCCCATGCAGCGCCAGCGCAAGCAGACGCAAAAGATGTTGTCCAGCCTCCAGAACGGAGACACGGTTGTGACCAGCGGGGGATTGGTCGGCACCATCGTCGCAGTGGAGGACGATTCCCTGGTGCTGCGCATCAAGCCCGACAATGTGAAATTGCAATTCGCCCGCAGCGCGGTCACCAGCCGCGTGGGCGAAAAGAAGTAGTAGGTATCTTTAGAGATTTGGCAAGGCATCTATTCCCATGCAAAAGAATCTGACAACACGGGCCGTGATCATTGTTGTGACGATACTCGTCTGCGTCATCGGGATCATCGGCCTCCCCACGTCGAAGGCTGACCTGATCAACAACCTGAAGACGCATATACGCCTGGGGCTCGACCTCAAAGGCGGCAGCCGCCTGGTAATGGAAGTCCAGGTGGAAGACGCGGTAAAGATGGATGGTCAACAGACCATCGAGCGGTTGCAGCAGGCAGCCTCCAAGCAGGGCATCGTTTGGAACAGCGCCGAAGTGACCGGGTTGAGCGATCCGGCGACAGTAGAGGACGCGGATCACGTCGCCGTCGTCATCAAGGGAGTCAATCCCGCCAAGGCCAGCGATTTCCGCAACCTGGTGGCGACCGAAGCTCCCACCTATATTTTGACGACGCTGAATTCCACCGATTATTCCCTCAAGCTCACCCCCTCAGACCTCAGCGAGCTCAAAAAGCAGGCGGTTCAGGGCGCCATCGATACCATCAGCAACCGTATCAACGATCTCGGTGTGGCCGAAACTTCCGTGCAGCAATACGGACAATCGGGTGCGGACTATCAAATCCTGATCGAGTTGCCCGGAATTGACGATGCGGCTCATGCCAAGGAGGTGATCGGCACCACCGCCGTACTCAGCATCACGGGCGTGGACAAGACGCATGATACGCCGTTCACCAGCCGCGAAGACGCGATGGCGAAACTCGGCGGCGTTCTTCCACTCAACGAGAAGTTGGTGAAGGCCAAGCCGCGGGTTGGCGGCCAGGTCGACGAATGGTATCTTGTGGGTTCGATTCCGGTGATCACCGGCCGCGATATGCGCAGCGCCCGCGCCGGACAGGGTGATACTCCACGCACCTGGCAGACCAGCTTCACGCTTTCGCAGGAGGGCGGCCGCAAATTCGCCCGCTTCACGGGCGATCACGTCGGCGACAAACTTGCCGTCATTCTCGACAATGACATCGTGAATGTGGCAACCATCAATGAACGCATTGAGGACTCCGGCCGCATCATGGGTCTGAGCTCCCAGGAAGAAGCCACCGATCTGGCTCGCTACCTTCGCTCCGGTTCTCTGCCCGCCCGCGTAACCACGGTTTTTGAAAACTCCGTCGGTCCGTCTCTCGGCGCGGACTCCATCCATCAGGGGATCGTCTCCGGCGTGGTTGGCACGTTGGCGGTGGTCGTGGTGATGCTGCTCTACTATAAGCGGAGCGGAGTGAATGCAGTACTGGCACTTTTCCTGAACACGGTAGTACTACTGGCCGCAATTTCTTATTTCCATGCCGCCCTCACGCTGCCGGGAATCGCCGGCGTGATCCTCACGATTGGTATGGCGGTGGATTCGAACGTGCTGATTTTCGAAAGAATCCGCGAGGAATTGCGGACCGGAAAGGGCACCTTTGCCGCGGTCGATACGGGCTTCAACAAAGCCTTTCTGACCATTGTGGACACACACGTAACCACTGTCGTGTCTTGCGCTTTCCTTTTCCTTTTCGGAGAAGGACCGGTACGTGGATTTGCGGTAACATTGACCATCGGATTGATAGCCAATGTGTTTACCGCGGTATTCGTTTCCCGCACGATTTTCAATTGGGAGCTTTCGGGTCGCCGGGGAACGGAGCCTCTAAGCATTTAAGTTCCGCTTCGGCGGTTGAACGGGAACAAAAGTTAAGGAGCTGGTGTCAGATGGATATGGAGCGCACCAGCACGGCAACGCTCGATGGAATTATTCAAGAACACGAACTACGACTTTCTGGGCAAGAAGTGGCCCTTTATCATCGCTTCGGTGGTGCTGAGTGTGGCTGGCTTGACGAGCATTATCGCCAAGGGCGGTCTGAAGTACGGCATCGACTTTAAAGAGGGCACGCTGATCCAGGTGAAATTCGCCAACCCTCCTCAGGACAATAAGATCCGCGCAGCCATGCTGCAAAAGGTCAAAGGTGAGGTCAGCGTCCAGGACTTGAGCGGTAACGGAGTGGTAAACACCGTGGAAATCCAGACCGAGGCCAAAGGTCAGGGCGAGCGGGAGATGAACGCCAACCAGGCCGTGATGCGTTCCGTGCTCACGGATACCTTCGGTCAGCCCAACAGCGGCAAAATGGATCTCAACAACACCAGCGCGGAAGAGCTTGCCAACCGCCTGCGCGATCCGTTGGCCCGGGCCGGCGTCGCCATGAGCGAGCAGCAGCTGCAAACGCTGGTGAACAACATCCTCGGCGAGATCAATGACCATCACTCCGGACTGATCACAAATTTCGACGAATTGCGTTCCGTTCCGGGAATGAACTCTGGTATTATGAACACTCTTCAACAGGAGTGTTATTTGGCCCCGTTCCACGTGAACACCGCTCAGATGGTGGGCCCCAAGGTAGGAGCCAAGCTGCGCCAGAAGGCTCTGTTCGCCACCCTGTATGCTCTGGCCGGCATGCTGGTGTACATCGCGTTCCGGTTCGAATGGATCTACGGATTGGGCGCGGTGATCGCGTGCTTCCACGACACGCTGATCACAATCGGGTTGTTTTCTCTCTTTAATAAAGAAATTTCGATGACGGTGATCGCGGCGTTGTTGACGCTGGTCGGCTATTCGATGAACGACACGATCGTCATCTTCGACCGCATCCGTGAGAACTTGAAGTTCTCCCGCAAGGAGTCGCTGGAGGCGGTGATGAACCGCGCCGTGAACCAAACCTTGAGCAGAACTATCATGACCTCGGGTTTGACGTTCCTCACGGTCATCGCGCTGTTCATCTGGGGCGGTCCGGTGCTGAACGGATTTTCGTTCGCGCTGGTTTGTGGAATTATCGTAGGCACGTATTCTTCGGTGTTCGTCGCCAGTCCGATCGTGTTGTTCTGGCACAATTATGCGGATGCCCGCCGGAAGCCGGCGCCCGGTGGACCGGCAGGACCGAAGGCGCCAGCGGGCGGGCCAAGCGCTCCGCGAGTAGAGACAGTTCGCAAGAATTCGACCAAGGCGGTTCGATGAGTTCAATCGCGGCGGGGGCGGTTGGTGTTCGGCCCCGCGCTCGCGGTAATAGGGAAAGGAAGCGCGTATGTTTGAACAGACATTCGTAGAGGGCCAGGGAAAAACCAATAAGAGCTGGACGGTGCTGGTTTCCTTTGTCGGCCAGATTGTTTTGATTGTGGTAGCCGTGATTCTGCCGCTCATCTACACAGATGTGCTACCGGCTACTACACTGCAAAGTTTCCTGGTGGCGCCGCCTCCGCCGCCGCCTCCTCCGCCGCCGCCCGCGGCAGCCCCCCCGGTTAAAGTCGTCAAAGTGATCCCGCGGCAGTTCGACGCCGGAAAGCTGATGGCCCCCAAAGCGGTCCCCAAGGAAATCGCGGTTATTAAAGAGGATGAACTTCCTCCTCCAGCTTCCGGCGTGGCCGGCGTAGTGGGCGGCGTCGGCAGTGGCGTTGCCGGCGGCTCGCTGGGTGGCGTACTCGGCGGCATCATCGGTTCGGTTCCTTCGGCGGCTCCGCCTCCTCCGCCTCCTCCGCCTCCGCAGAAGAAGGTTGAGACCCCGCAACGCATTCGGGTCGGCGGCAACGTTCAGAGCGCGATGATCATCCGCAAGACTCCGCCGATCTATCCCCAGCTGGCAAAGTCTGCGCGCGTGCAGGGTGTGGTGCATCTTGCAGCCGTTATCGCTAAAGACGGCACAATCCAGGAATTGCATTCCCTCGGCGGCCCGGCGCTGTTGATCCAGGCTGCCATGGATGCGGTGAAGACGTGGATCTACAAACCGACTCTCCTGAATGGCGAGCCGGTGCAGGTGGAAACCACGATCGATGTGAACTTTACGTTAAATCAGTAGTAACCCGGCGCTCCGCAAAGAACGTCGGATAGAAAGTACAATTTCAACTCGCAGGAGAGACAAAAACAATGCTTTTGCAATTGCAGGTATGGGCGTTTTATTTGCTCCAGGATGAGGGTATCGGTTGGGATCCTCGCTCCCTTTGGGGCCAAATGGGGCCGTTGGCCAGATTCGTCGTGATCGGTCTGTTCATCATGTCCGCCTATTCCATCGGCGTCATGATCGACCGTCTCATGGCATATAGCGCAGCTCGCAAACAGTCGCGCGCTTTTGCTCCAGCCGTCGCCGGCGCGTTACGCGAAGGCAAGCTGGATGAAGCAGTCAAGATTGCGGACCGTTACAAGAAGAGCCACCTTGCCAAGGTAGTCGTCGCCGGTTTGCAGGAATTCCAGGCCCACCAGATCAGCTCCGAAATTCCCGGTGAGGAAATCGAAGCTTCCAAGCGCGCTCTGGAACGCGCCGAGGCCATCGTACACGCCGAATTGAAGCGCGGCGTCAGCGGCTTGGCCACCATCGGTTCCACCGCCCCGTTCGTCGGTCTGTTCGGAACGGTCGTCGGCATCATCAACGCGTTCAAAGGCATTTCGAACAACAAGTCCACCGGTCTGGGTGCCGTGGCCGGCGGTATTTCGGAAGCGTTGGTCACCACCGCCATCGGTTTGTTCGTCGCCATCCCCGCCGTCTGGATGTTCAACTTCTTCACCAACAAGATTGAAGCATTCGACGTGGAAATGGGCAATTCCAGCTCCGAGTTGATCGACTACTTCCTGAAGCGATCGCAGCGCGGCGCCGGCGCCCGCAAGTAGTTTTGGCGTTTTTTAGGAATCCGGCGAGTTGAAATCGGGGGAGCTTCTCCGGAAGCTCCCTTCCAGCAAACCCGAGTTCCAGGGAGAACAAAATGGCAGAAGAAAAGGGCAAGAAATCAAAAGCTCCGCCGCCGGTAGCCGACATCAACGTCACTCCCATGGTGGACGTGATGCTGGTGCTGCTGATCATCTTCATGGTCATCACGCCTATGTTGAACAAGGGCATCCCGGTAGACATGGTGAAGGCCAGGAACCCGATCGCCATGCAGGAAGCGGACAAGAGCGACGCGGTTCTGGTCGCGGTGACCCGCGACGGCAAGGTGTATCTCGGTTCCGACCAGTTGCAACCCGAAGATCTTCCCCAAAAGGTGAAGGATCTCCTCACCAACAAGTTGGACAAGACCGTGTTTGTGAAGTGCGATGCGCGCGCCAACTACGGAAAAATTGTGGACGTGGTGGATAATCTTCGTGCCGCGGGAGTGGATCAGCTCGGTCTTCTCACGGAGCAGTTGCAGGAAAAGGGCAAGCCGGCAGCCACGCCCGAGGCGAGCGCACCGTCGGCGACATCGGTGCAATAACTAAAGGATTTTTAAAGGAGTTTTCTTATGGGAATGGCAGTCGGTGGAGGACGGGGCGGCCCCAAGAGCGATATCAACATGACGCCCATGATCGACGTCTTGTTGGTGCTTATTATCATTTTCATGGTGATCACGCCCCTGACACCCAAAGGCCTCGAGGCTCTGGTGCCGCAACCGCCGCCTCCCGGCCAAAAAGCGTCGGCGGCAGACCAACGAACCGTGGTGATTGTTATCGATGCCAACCACCACTATCAGATCAATAGTGAAGACACCGATGAGCAGCACATGGGCGACCGGCTCACCGAGATCTTCAAGACGCGCGCTGAACGCGTGGTGTTCGTCAAGGGCGATCCATCGCTGGAGTTCAGCTGGGTAGCCAAGGCAATCGATATCGCGCATGGCGCCGGCATCGACAAGGTCGGTTTGATGACCGCTAAAGTGGAGGCTGGACAATAAGATGCGCAAGTTCGCTTTGTGTGCCCTGGCCGCCGTGCTAATCTCGCTCCCGATTCTCGGGACGGGTTGCCAGAAGCTGCAAGCCCGCGATCACCTCAACAAGGGCGTCAATGCGTTCAAGAACGCCCAATACCCGGAAGCCGTCGAGCATTTCAAGCAGGCAGTGGAGTTGGATCCCAACTATCCGATCGCTCGCTTGTACCTGGCCACCGCTTACATGCAGCAATATATTCCCGGCGCCGATTCGCCCGAGAACAAGCAGATGGCCGACGCGGCCGAGTCGTCGTTCAAGGACGTCCTGAAAGACGATCCCAAGAACGAGACAGCCATCGCCTATCTCGCTTCGCTGTACCTGAGCGAGAAGCGCTGGGACGATGCCAAAGCCTGGTATGACAAACTGACCCAGGTGAATCCCAAGAGCGCAGTCGGCTACTACAGCAAGGGATTCATCGCCTGGTCGGAATGGTATCCGGCGGACGGCACCGCCCGCGCCAACCTCGGGATGAAACTCGAAGACCCGGGGCCGATCAAAGATAAGAAAGTCCGCGAGGAGTTGAAAGCCAAGTACGGCGCCATCATCCAGGACGGTTTGGATAACCTCGACAAGGCCCTCCAGGTCGACCCGGATTACGACGACGCCATGGCGTATGAGAACCTCCTCATCCGCGAGCGCGCCGATCTCGCCGACAACAAGGAAGATTACGAGCGCGACATCAAGATCGCCAACGACTGGGTGGACAAGAACATGGCGGTCAAGAAGAAGAAGATGGAAGCCAAGCAGAAGACCGGTGGCGGCATCGTCGCCGATCCCAACGCCAAGTAAGTTTCTCCTGTTGAATTGCTGTAAAAAAGAGGCGATCTTCGGATCGCCTCTTTTTTATTTGGTGGGCAGTCAAGCCCGGCTGTCGCCGGCGCCTCCGTGGTGCCTCAGTGGATTCAACCCGACCTCCCGCCACGGGCGGAAAACCGGTGCGATCCTGCGCGAGACGTGAATCCCGCTGATCCCGCGGAGCGGCCCGAACTCCGCCTTGGTGGCAAGTTACGGCTGCTTCTGGTGCGCCAGCCGGCTACATGCGGCATCCGCGCCGGTAACGTCCATGGCGCTGCCGCCCTCTTCGCCCGGCGGCGAGTTAAGGCTGTTTCTTATGCGCCAGCCGGCTGCATGCGGTATCCGCGCCGGTGACGTCGATGGCACTGCCGCCCTCTTCGATGTAGGCGATCTTTCCATCCATATCGACCACGAAAGTGGTGCGGTTGGCCATACCTGCCTGAGCATTCAGGACGCCGTACAACTCCGAGATTTGGCGGTTGTGATCGCTCACCAGGGGAAATTCCGCGCCCAACTCCTTTGCCCAATGCGCCAGCGTGAAAACCGAATCGGTACTGATCGCCAGGACCTGGCTGTCCTTGGCTGTGAAATTAGCGATACCAGCCTGGTACGCCGTGATTTCCTTCGTTCAACCACCGGTGAACGCGGCCGGAAAGAACGCCAGGATGACGTTCTTCTTGCCGCGGAAATCCGACAATTTCACGGCCACGTGGTTACTTGTCTGGTTGGCGGCCACGCTGAAATCGGGCGCCTCATCGCCGACCTTTAGCGGTGTCTTCTGGGCGTTTTGGGCCAGGGCGGTGGCGGCTGCCAAAGCAGCGACCGCCAGGATTGGCAGCAGTTTCATTTTCCCCTCTCGGATCCCCTGGCAGTATATCAAAATTGGTCCCGGCAATTTGCAAATTCGCGGCGGGCGCGACGGGCAGTCGAAGTGCGATGCAGTCCTCCCCGCCGCAACCCCGAAACGCCGTCCTGAATCTATACCATTGGCCTATGGATGAGGGATTTCTCGCGTGGTTGGATGCGCAGCAGGGTCGTCAACATGAATTGCACGAGCGCTATATCAACCCGGCGTTCGTCAGGATGCTGCGAACGGTTGGCTTTGACAAGAACTACGTTCGTGGTGAAGGTTCATGGCTCTTCGATGCCGAAGGATACCGCTATCTGGACTTGCTCACGGGTTGGGGAGTGTTCGCTCTGGGGCGCAATCATCCGCGAGTGCGCTCGATTCTGGAGCAGGTGCTCTCCCGCCGGATGCCGAACCTCGTCCGCATGGATTGTTCCCTGCTGGCCGGCCTGGTGGCGGAACGCCTGACACGCCTGGCAACCACCTACGCGGGCGGCAGCCTCGCGCGCGTCTTTTTCTGCAACTCCGGCACCGAGAGCGTGGAAGGCGCCATCAAATTCGCCCGCTGTTACAGCCGGAAGCCGCGGATTCTGTTCTGCGATCACGCCTTTCACGGACTAACCGTCGGCTCGCTTTCGCTCAATGGCTCGGATTTCTTCCGCCAGCGGTTTGGCGATCTGATGCCGGGCACGGCGAAGATTCCGTTCAACGATCTGGCGGCGCTGGAGGCCGCGCTCGCCGGAAACGACGTCGCAGCCCTGGTGGTGGAACCCGTGCAAGGCAAGACCTGCTCTGTGGTGGCCGACGGTTACCTGGCGGAAGCGGCGCGTCTTTGTCACAAGGCCGGCGCGCTGCTCGTGGCCGATGAGGTGCAGTGCGGTCTGGGCCGCACCGGCAAGTGGTTCGCGTACCAGCACTGGCCCGAAGTAGAGCCGGATATGGTCTGCATCTCCAAGGCGCTGTCGGGAGGCTACGTGCCGGTGGGCGCGGTGATCGCCTCCCCGCGCATTATGGACGCCGTGTTCGACAGCATGGAACACTGCGTCATCCATTCGAACACCTTTGGCCAGAACGATCTGGCGATGGCCGCGGCATTGGCGAGTTTGATCGTGATGGAAGAGGAGGATGTGCCGGGCAACGCCGCGCGGCTGGGAGCCAAGGCAATGGCCCGCCTGGAGGTGATCGGCAAGCCATGCCCGTTCTTCGCCGAAGTTCGTGGCAAAGGTTTGATGTTCGGCATCGACTTCCGCCGTCCCGACGGACCGGTGAAACTGAAAGCCGCCTGGGACGCCCTGCACCTGCTGAACGAAGGCGTTTTCAGTCAAACCGTGATCATGCCGCTGATGCACGAACATCGCATTCTGGCGCAGGTTGCCGGCTACCACACGGAGCTGATCAAATTCCTTCCGCCGCTCAATATCTCGGAAAAGGATCTGGATTACTTCCTGAACGCCATGCAGAGCGTGCTTGCCGGGCTCGATAATATCCGCGGAAGCGCGTGGAAAACCGTTCGTAAGCTGACCCGCCGCGCCGCCGCCGAGTTCGTCAGGTAGGCAGCGTGCAAATCAACAGGAAACGGGCGCTCAACTCCCGTCAGGGTAAGCCCCGCGGTGCAGAACCATGGGGAAATGCGGCAACACATCCGGCTTTCGAATGGATGCACGCCAGCCGTCCGGATAGGGCTCCATCCCGCGGAATAACCACTCCAGGGTGAAAGGCGGGAGCGCGCTTCCCAAACCCTGGATTTCCTCTCTGCCGAATCGCTCCCGCCACTGCTCTTCCACCACAGCGATGCGCTCGCGGTATCCGCGTTGCAATTCGACGCCGGCCGCGGTCAGCCGGACCACCGGCGGGGCGCCATCCGCCACCGCCAGGCCTTTCTTGCGCAGGATTCCCATTGCCATTGCGATGGACTCCTTCGAAACCCCGCTGAGCGCCGGAATGTCTCGCCGGCGGGAACCTTTTTCGTCCAGCACGCGCAGGACGTTGGCGCAGATCGCCAGCGACAGTGCGGACCCGCGTTCGAAATCCACCGCGAAGGCCAGCAGTACGCGCGCCAGGAGCACGCACAACGGAAGGCCGGCATCGACTGAACCTTCCCGCTTGCGATCGGGACCCGCGCTAAACAGTCCGAAGCCCAGGATCGACATGCCATCGGGAAAATCAAGTTCGAACCGACTGACGACGGCATAAAGCGCGGCGCGGAGACGGTCGATGGCATCCTTTCCGAAGCGTTCCTGCCAGCGCTTTTCGACTTCCGTGGCGAGCGGAGCCCAGATTTCGCGCGCCCTCAGTCCGTAGGGTGTGGCGCGAACCAGTTTTGGCGCCGCCGGCGAGATCGTCACGTATCCCCAGCGCTGCATGCCGTTGAGATTCGTCCCGGTGCGGGCAAGCGACGCCAGTTCCGTGACGCCGATGGGCTCGTCAGCGACATATCGCATGCAGTTCCACCACATCGCCATGGATGTGAGCCACACTCCAGGACGTTTGCCGGACATGGTTGTCCAATGCGGCATGCGATGTTCGGCCTCGTTGTCGAATTCGATAGTGAAGGCGACAAGGGCTTGCGACAACCGGACGAAGAGAGCGTCTTCCGGCGTCATTCCGCTCCAAACTCACGGCGCGGAGGGTGGTCGACGATGATCGCGCGGCCGTCGGTGAGAGCCTTCACCGAATGACGGGCATTTTGAGGCACAATCGCCACCAATCCCGGCCGGGCGATTTGCGCTATTCCGTCGATGGTGATTTCCAGTTCGCCCTCGATGACCTCATAAACTTCCTCTTCAGGATGATGGTGCTCGTGAATACAGGCGCCGCGAATGAAATCGTAATGCGCGAACGTCATCGTCGCGGAGTGGAAATAACGCCCGTGCCAGCCCGGCAGGCGCTCGATTACCCGGAGGCCGCCGGTATCGACAAATGGCATACGCCAGCCATGCTATCACGCAGGCTACGCTATCATGGAACCAGGACGTCCTCCTCACTTCCCATGGCATTGAAATCCGACCCGGAATTGGGTATTAACAGCTGGCTTGAAGACGAGCTCTACCACCAATATCTGCGCGACCGCTCCGCGGTTGACGACAGCTGGAAGGAAATTTTCGAAAAAACCAACGGCACCACGGCGAAACCGGCCCTTTCCTCGCCTGCCCCCGAGCTGTCGCCCGCCGATCTCGAAGGCCTCCAGCCGCTGCGCGGCGCGGCCGGAAAAATCGCCGAGAATATGTCCGCCAGCCTCACCGTTCCGCTGGCCACCTCGCAGCGCACCATCGCCGTGAAGGTGATGGATGAGAACCGCCGCATCATTAACAATCACCGCACTCTCCTCGCGCGGGGCAAAGTCTCCTTCACGCACATCATCGGGTGGGCCATCGTGAAGGCGATCGAGGAAAATCCGGCGCTCAATCACGCTTACGCCGAGCGCGACGGGCAACCGTACCGCGTGGTGCATCCCCAGATCAATCTCGGAATCGCCGTGGACGTCGCGGGCAAGGATGGCGCGCGCAGCCTCATGGTGCCCAACATCAGGAATGCCGGCGCCCTGTCTTTCAACGAGTACCTGGACGCCTTTGACGGTCTCGTGGCTCGCGCCCGCAAGGGCAAACTGACCCCGGCCGATTTCCAAGGCACCACCATTTCTCTCACCAATCCCGGCACGGTAGGCACGATTTCGTCAAACCCGCGGCTCATGCCCGGCCAAGGCGCAATCATCGCCGCCGGCGCCATCGATTATCCCGCCGAATATCGCGGCGCCGCCGCCGAGACCCGCTCCACCCTTGGCATCAGCAAAGTGATGTCGCTGAGTTGCACCTACGACCACCGCATCATCCAGGGCGCGGAGTCCGGTGCTTTCCTCGGCAAGGTGCAGGAACTGCTCGACGGCAGCGACGGCTTTTACGAAGAGATTTTCGAGCACCTCAAGATGCCCCACCAGCCGGTGCATTGGGAGGTGGACCGCCAGCCGCTCGTGCCCGGCATGACCGGCGCGCGCCACGCCGAAATCGCCAAGCAAGCGGCCATCATGCAACTGATCAATGCCTTCCGCGTGCGCGGCCACCTGATTGCCGATCTCGACCCGCTTGGCGCCGAGCCCAGCGTCCATCCGGAACTCCAGCCCGAAACATACGGCCTGACCATCTGGGATCTCGACCGCGAATTCCTCACCGGCACGCTCGGCGAGCACGGCGACGGCGGCCACAAGCCGGTCGCCACGCTCCGCGAAATTCTGGAAACCTTACGCAAAACGTACTGCGGCAAAATCGGCTGCGAGTACATGAACATCCAGGTGCCGGAGCAGAAACGCTGGCTCCAGCAGCGCATGGAGCCCGAAGCCAACCAGTGGAAGCTGGAGCCGGAAACCCGCGTGCGCGCCCTGCGCAACCTCATCGCCGCGGAAGAGTTCGAACATTTCCTGCATTCGCGTTTCGTCGGCCAGAAGCGGTTCGCCCTCGAGGGCGGGGAGACGGCGCTCGTCATCCTGGAAGAAATACTGCATCGCGCGGCAGCCGATAACGTCGCGGAAATCGTGATGGGGATGGCGCACCGCGGACGCCTCAACGTGCTCGCCAACACTGTCGGCAAGGATCTCAAGCAGATTTTCTCCGAGTTCGAAGGCGAGATCGATCCCGCCAGCACGCAGGGTTCGGGCGACGTGAAATATCACCTCGGCGCGGCCGGCGTCCGCGAAATCGAAGGCCGCTCGGTCGCCGTTTCCCTGTCGCCTAATCCCAGCCATCTGGAGGCAGTCGATCCCGTGGTAGAGGGTTTGGTGCGGCCCAAGCAGGATCGCCTCGGCGATACCGACCGCCGCCGCGTGGTTCCCTTGTTGATTCACGGCGACGCGGCATTCGCCGGCCAGGGCGTCGTGTCTGAGACGCTGAATCTTTCGCAGCTCGACGGCTACTGGACCGGCGGCACCATTCACCTGATCATCAATAATCAGATCGGGTTCACCACGCTCCCCGAAGAATCGCGCTCCACCAACTACTCTACCGACGTCGCGCGCGGCGTCCAGGCCCCCATCTTCCACGTCAACGGCGACAGCCCGCAAGCCGCTATTCGCGTGGTGCAGGTGGCGTTCGATTACCGGCAAAAGTTCGGCAAAGACGTGGTGATCGACATGATCTGCTATCGCCGCCACGGCCACAACGAAGGCGACGATCCGAGCTACACGCAGCCGATTCTCTATCGCAAAATCAAAGACCACCCGTCCACCGCCAAACAGTACGGCGAGCGCCTGGTGCGCGAGGGCGTCCTGACCACGGAAGCGCTCGACGCCATGAAACGATCGGTCTCCGAGCGCCTGGAGCAGGCATACGACGCCGTGCAGAAAAAAGCCGAACGATTCGAGGTACAGGATCTCAGCCTCGTGACAGGCGAAGATTATGCCGGGTTCTGCCCGCGCACGGCCGTGAACGAGCATGTGCTGGAGCGCGTCATCCAGGGCTCCACACACTTTCCGGAAAGCTTCCACCTGCATCCCAAGCTGCGAAGCTTCGTGGAGAAGCGGCGCGAACTCATCGCCAGGGGCGGCCATCTCGATTGGGCCTTCGGCGAGGCTTTGGCATTCGGAACCCTCGTCCTCGAGGGCACGCCGGTGCGGCTCAGCGGCCAGGATTCCGGACGCGGCACTTTCAGCCAGCGCCACCTGGCTTTCTACGATTATGAAAACGCCAAGCGCTATGTGCCGATGCAGCACATCGCGCCCGGACAAGCCAGGTTCGACGTGGTGGACAGCTCGCTCAGCGAGTACGCCGTGCTGGGCTTCGAGTTCGGTTACAGCGTCGCCGACCCGCTGACGCTGGTGATCTGGGAAGCGCAATTCGGCGATTTCGCCAACGGCGCGCAGATTATGATCGACCAGTTCATTTCGTCGTGCGAACAGAAGTGGGGACAGCCCACCGGATTGGTGATGCTGCTGCCGCACGGATTCGAAGGCCAGGGGCCGGAGCATTCCAGCGCGCGCATCGAGCGCTTCCTGGTGCTTTCCGCGGAAAACAATATGCTGGTGGCGAACTGCACCACGCCAGCGCAGTATTTCCACCTGCTGCGGCGCCAGATGTATGGCGGCCGCGACCGGCGCGGCACCCGCAAGCCGCTCGTCATCTTCACGCCGAAGAGCCTGCTGCGCCACCCGCGCGCCGTCTCGACGCTGCACGACTTCTCCAGCGGGGGATTCCTGGAAATCCTGCCCGACAGCGCGGCAGATCCGGATAGCGTCTCGCGCGTGGTCTTCTGTTCGGGGAAGATTTACTACGATCTCCTGGCCGCTCGCGAAGAGCGCAAAGCCGGCCACGTCGCGCTGGTTCGCGTGGAGCAGCTTTACCCGTTCGCCGCCGATCAGGCAGCGGAGATTCTGCGCGCCTACCCGAAAAGCGCGGAAGTGGTGTGGGCGCAGGAGGAGCCGCGTAACATGGGCCCGTGGCGCTTCATTCAGGAGAAAATGCAGCCGGTGCTCGAAGGCGCCAATCGGGAAATCCGTTACGTCGGCCGTCCTGAAAGCGCCAGCCCAGCCACCGGCTCCGGAAAACGGCATCAGCAGGAACAGGCCGCCATCGTCGAAGACGCACTCGCCAGGGGCGCGGTGTCGGCGCCAAAACTGGTACGAAGGAAGAGATAAGTTTTGCTGAGGTGGCCAAGCTTATTTTGGCTGCCGCCGGATTGCCGCCCCGTGCGGCTTCACGAGGTCGCCGACATAGTCCCGCTGCCCTGCGGCCGCGCCTCGACCGCAATCGCCTCGAGGACCCGCCGCAGTTCCCGCGGATCGAGCGGCTTGCTGACGTAATCCGTCATTCCGGCCGCCAGGCAGCGCTCGCGATCTCCCACCATCGAACTGGCCGTGATCGCCACAATCGGAATTTGCGCGCCGCGCCCGCCCGATGCGCGAATCGATCGCGTGGCTTCGTAGCCGTCCACCCCCGGCATCTGGCAATCCATGAAGATGACATCGTACGGCCGCTGATTCCAGCGTTCCAGCGCTTCCACACCGTTTACCGCTACATCCACTTCGCACCCGAGTTTGGCCAGCAGATGGCAGGCCAGTTTTTGATTCACGACATTGTCTTCGGCCAGCAACACCAGCCGGCGAGTGGCCTCCAAGGGCCCGCTCGGCGCCGCCGCCGGCATCGGCAAATTGCGGACCGGAACCGGCGCTGGAGGCAGCGGCAACTTCACCCAAAATGTCGATCCCTTTCCGGTTGCGCTTCGGAAGCCCACGGTGCCGCCCATTAGTTCCGCCAACTGCCGGCAGATCGCGAGGCCCAGGCCGGTGCCGCCGTATCTTCGCGCAGTCGAGGAATCGGCTTGCATAAATTTAGCGAACAGGCGCGGTTGCGTTTCCGCCGCGATCCCGATGCCCGTATCCGTCACGCTGACGGTCCATTCGTGGGAGTTTTCGGGCCGGTACTCGATACTCACGCGGACCGCGCCGAGGTCGGTGAACTTCACCGCGTTGCTCATGAAGTTGAGCACCACCTGGCGGACGCGCACACAATCGCCGACGACACTGCGGGGCGCGTCCTGCGGATACTCGCAGCTCAGGCCCAGGCCTTTTGCCACGGCCCTGCCGGCCAGCATGCGCATGCATTCATCCACCGTGGCGTAAAGATCGAAAGCTTCGCGCACGATCGTCAGACGGCCGGCCTCGATCTTCTCGAAGTCCAGGATATCGTTGATGATCGAAAGCAGCGATTCGGCCGAAATCAGTGCGGCATCGGCCCATTCGCGCTGCTCCGGGGTGAGATCGCTCTCGCACAGCAGGTTGGTCATTCCGATCACGCCATTCATGGGCGTGCGGATTTCATGGCTCATATTGGCCAGAAATTCGCTTTTGGCCTGATTGGCCTTCTCAGCGCGGGCCTTTTCCAGTTCCAGTTCCCGTGTGCGCTGCTGGATCGCCAGTTCCAGCCGGACCTGTTCCCGCTGGTGACGCTGTTTCACGCGGTGCCACCAGGCGCTGAAGGACCACATCATCAAGCCCCCCAGCACCAGCCACGACCACCATGTTTGCCACCACGCGGCCTGGATGGCGAAACGCAGCGTCGCCGCTTCCGTGCTCCAGGCGCCGCCTCCATTGCGTGCCAGCACCTCGAACGTGTATTGGCCGGGCGGCAGGTTGGCGTAACGCGCCTCTCCCTGCGACCCCACCACCCAGTCGCGATCGATCCCGATCAGACGATACCGGAACAGGCGGCCGCGATTATCGAACAGCACTGGAGCGGTAAAACGGACCACCAGGTAGCGATCGGTATATGGTGCCGTGGAGATGCCGTTGAGTTTCAGCGAGGTCTTGCCCAAATCGGCGCCGGTTACCGTCACCGTGGGACCGGCGGCGGGCAGATGCGGTTGGCCGCGAAAGTGCGCAAGACCTCGGCTGGTCCCGATCCACACGCTGCCATCAGCGTCGGCCAGAAAGGCGCGGCTGTTGCAATCGTCCCAGACCAGCCCATCCACCTGGCCGTAGTGCCGCCACCTGCCGCCATTGAGAACCTGGACTCCTTTATCCGTGCCGTACCAGATGGATCCGTTCGCGGCCGTGCCTAGAAAGTCGGAACTGAGCCCGCTCGGAAATGGCGTCGGATCGGTCCTCCATCCGGATTCCGTCTCTATCAGATGCGAGATTCCCACTGCGTCGGAATACCCCAGCCAGATGCTTCCATCGGCGTCAATAGCAAGCGGGCGCGCAGCGTTTCGCAGCAGACCGTTGTTGGTGGTGAATCGGGTCCACCTGCCATTGTCGAAACACAGCAGACCGTGCGAGGTGGTCATCCAGACCCGGCCGCGCCGGTCTTGCGCGAACTGATAGTAATGTTCGTCCTCGGACTGGCCGGGCACATCCATTGCCGCGAAGCCCGGGGCGCCCCGCCCGGCCGGCGTCACGCTGCGATAGAGCGCACCCACTCCGCTGGTCCACACAAACCCGTCGCGATCCACCAGGACCTGCGGCGCGTAGATCTTCTGACCGTCGATCCTGATGCTCTCCGCGCGCCCGGTGGCGCCATCGATGCGGAACAGGCCATCGTTTCCGGTGCCCACCCAAAGCGAGTTGTCGCGCGAATGCGCCAGCGAGAGAATCATCCGCCCGGCGAATTCCGGCCGTGCCGTCCATCGTGTGGGAGACTCTGCTCCCCCGCGTGCGAATGCCAAGCCAGAGCGCGTCCCGACCCACATCGTGCCGGCCGCATCGCGATGGATCGCCCATATGGCATCGTTGGGCAATCCCTCCGAGGAGCCCCAATTCTCCCACTCCGAATACCCCCGCCAGCGCGCCAGACCGAGACCCGCGAGTCCTACCCAGAGCGATCCTTCGCGATCGGCCAGAAGAGCGCTGATGTCTGTGTTCAACAGTCCCGAACGCTGGTCGATCAGGCTCCAGCTTTGGCCGTCCCAGCGGCAGAGTCCGATCGGGCTTGAAACCACGACATCGCCATTCCAGGCAAGTTCGAGCACCGGGTCGCCTAACAGTGGCGCAAAGCCATCCATGCGAAATGGAATCGCCGGGAGGGCCTCGAATTTGCCGGTGCCGGCTTGGCGAAAGCCGATGGTCTTGTCGCCCAGCATCCATAGATTGCCTTGGCGATCACTGCGGAACGAGCGCCAGTGATCGGCGGGGAAGTCCCCCGGTGCGACCGCCAGGGATTCATGATCCACGGTGCACAGTTGGTGGCCGCACCCAACCCAGATGCGGGCTTGCGAATCTCGGAAGACGCTGTAGATCGAGTGATCGTCTCCGGGACTCCGCAACAGCACCGACCCGCCCACGTGCCGGCGCTCGAGCAGCCCGCCGGCAGTGGCGAGGTAAACGTCTTCATCATCATCGGCGGCGACTCCCTGGCGGCGCGTCGTAATGCCGGGCGCGCCATTAAACGGGACGGAAACAAAATGTTCGTGGGCATAAAACGCCACGCCGCCCGTGGTGGCCACCAGCAGCGTGCCCCCGGAATCCGCCAGGCTGACGATTTCGCTCGCCGGCAGTCCGTGCGCGGTGTCGAACGTGTCGAAGCGCGCCCCGTCGTAGCGGAACAGGCCGTTCTGCGTGCCGACCCAAAGGAATCCGGTGGTATCCTGTACCAGCGCGGTGGCTGAGAGATTCGTCAGCCCCTCCGCCTGCCCGTACATTTGAAAAGGATAGCGTTGGGCCAGACAACGCTGGCTAAGACACACCAGGAGGATGAAATGCGCCCACTGCCGGGCGCAGTGCCTGGAATCGGACCGCACCAGTCAACTTTGATCGAACTGGCGACTGTTTGCCAGATTGAAGATGGATAAGGGTTGTCTAGTATCACTAACTTCCGGCATGGAACCGCACTAACTTCCGGCAAGCCAGCCTTGCCGGGCACGCTTGCCCGCCCTACGAATTTGCGCGCGGATTCTACTTCCGCGAAAACTACGCGGCGTTGCGCAATCCTGCCTGGAGCCGGCTCTACCCGCTGGAATGCGACGGTTTTTATAACTTAATAATAAGACCTCATAATCCCACTTACTCGGAAATTTGCCAGGGCCACTTGCATCCCCCCCGATCGGGTGTAGAATATCCGATGAACAAAAGTTGACACCCGGAGCGGATGCGAAGTTCGATACGGCACAAATGGGGGACCTTCTTCAGGCAGACCATGGGCCATTCCATTTCCAGAAATCGGGTACAGGTAGGGATTAGGTTCGCCGTCGCCGGTTGGACGTTCGTTTGAGCACTCCGTGGGTGCTGTTTAGATGGAGTAACAAGGAATAGACCGTACGGCAGGTATCCGGACGGTCCTGGGGAAATATGGCGAACACTACGTTAGAGCCTCCCGGCGCGGCTCCCAAAAATACCGCGCCTCCCGCTTCCAAACCGTCCCTCATCCAGGCAATCAAATCCATTTTTTCCAAGCAGGAAGATCCCGACCAGGAGCGAACCATCGCGCGAAGGCGCCGTTTCGTGATGGCCGCCGTGTTGGGAACGCTGGGCGTCAATTTGCTGATGTTCCTGCGCTTCTTCTTCCCGCGCGTTCTCTACGAGCCAAAAACCAAATTCACCATCGGGTATCCGACCGATTTTGGATTCGGCGTCGACACCAAGTTCCAGAAGGACCACCGCATCTGGGTCGTGCGCAATACCGAAGGCATTTTCGTCATCATCGCCATCTGCACGCATTTGGGATGCACGCCCGACTGGAAACCGGCCGAGAACAAGTTCAAGTGCCCGTGCCACGGCAGCGGCTACGACTCCGAAGGCATCAACTTCGAGGGTCCCGCGCCGCGCCCCATGGACCGCGCGCACGTGGAACTCAACGCCCAAGGGCAGATCGTAGTGGACACCAGCCACGCGTATTCCTGGCCCAAAGGCGAGCGCTCGCAATTCGGCGACGACGGCGCAATCCTGCGCAATGTGTGAGGTCCCATCATGGCTGAAACCAACGGACACAATACTACCCCGCCGGCCTCCACCCCGGGCGGGAACGGAAACGGATCGGGCCACGGCGGCAATGGCAACGGCGGCGGAGTGGTGACCAAAGTCCTCGCCAATGCCAAAGCCGTCCAAGCCAAGGCCACTGAGGAGTTCAAGGAGACCATCAAAGCTCCGGAGAAGACCGATCTCTGGAAATCGGTGCTCCGCGTCAAGCACGACGAGACGCCGCGCAGCCGCGCCCTCGGCGTGCTCAGCAACGTGTTCCTCCATCTGCACCCCGCCAAGGTCAATCGCGACTCGGTCGCCTACAACTACACCTGGGGCATGGGCGGTATGACGTTCTACGTCTACATCACGCTGGTTTTTACCGGCACGCTGCTCATGTTCTACTACCATCCGTCCAAGATCGTGGCCTTCCGCGACATCCTCTACCTGGAAAGCGACGTTCCGTTCGGTAAGCTGCTGCGCAACATGCACCGTTGGGGCGCCCACCTCATGGTGATCATGGTGGAGCTCCATATGTTCCGCGTTTATCTTACCGGGTCCTATAAGAAGCCGCGGGAATTCAATTGGGTGGTAGGCGTCCTGCTGTTAGTCCTCACCTTGTTGCTGAGTTTCACCGGCTACCTGCTCCCCGACGATCAGTTGGGATTCTGGGCGGTCACCGTGGGAACCAACATGGCGCGCGCGACTCCGCTGCTCGGCCACATGGGACCCTTCGGACCGCAACTCGGCATGACTCCTTTTAACGATGTCCGCTTCGGATTGCTCGGCGGCTCCATCGTGGACTCCAATGCCTTGCTCCGCGCCTACATCTGGCATTGCGTGGCGATTCCGATCATCGCATCGGCCTTCATGGTGGTGCATTTCTGGCGCGTCCGCAAAGACGGCGGAATCTCCGGTCCGGCGCCGGTGATGTTGGAAAGCGAAATCAAAGAAATAAAGAAGGTGTGATATGGATTTCCATCAGCTATGGACGATCGTCAGCACACCGGACAACATTCCGATCGTGCTTTTGCTGTTCGTGGTGCCGTTCTACACCTGGTACGGCCTGCGCCAGGCCTTCGCCAACGACCGTTTGATCGCGCAACTCGAAGGCGATCCGGCGATGGCCAAGACCCATCACCGCAAGGTCCAACCTTATAAGCAGGGATGGGCCAAGGAAGTCCACGTCTGGCCGTATCTGCTCCGTATTGAATTCCTGGCCGCCATCATCGTCACCGTAATCCTGATGGTATGGTCGATCACGCTGAACGCGCCGCTTGAAGAACCATCGAATCCCACCCTGACGATGAATCCCTCCAAGGCGCCGTGGTATTTCCTGGGCCTTCAGGAGATGCTCGTCTACTTCGACCCGTGGATGGCCGGCGTGGTGATGCCTTCGCTGATCATCATCGGGCTGATGGTCATTCCGTACATCGACGCCAATCCTCTGGGGAACGGCTATTACACCTACAAGCAGCGCAAGTTCTCGATCCTCACGTTTATCTTCGGGTTCATCGTGCTGTGGGTCTCGATGATCGTGATCGGCACGCTGATCCGCGGGCCGGGATGGATGTGGTTCTGGCCCGGCACCACCTGGGACCACAACCGCTTGATTTTCGAGGTGAACCGCGACCTGCCGGATATCTTCGGCATCACCGGACGCATCGGAAAAATCATCTTCGGCGCGGTGGTGGTGGGGATGTACGTGGTGGCGGCGGGCATCCTGGTCCATAAGCTGATCACCAAAACGGCGTTCAACCGCAAGATCTACGCGCGCATGAGCGTCCTGCAGTACGTTGTGATGCAGACCTTCCTCGTCATCATGCTGGCGCTGCCGGTGAAAATTCTGGCGCGGCAGCTGTTCCGTATTAAATATGTCTGGGTGACGCCCTGGTTTAACATTTGAGCAATCTAATATGAGCGATCAAGAGAAAGATCCGGTAACTAGTTCTTCGCTAAGCAAACCGTTATTCATCTGGTCGGTCGTGTTGGTGCTCTCCATGATCTGGGGCCTCTACGACGAGGTGTACGGTATCCGCCCTTGGAAGGGCTACCAGGCCAAGTTCGAGAAGCTCTACTCGGCGTATCTCAAAGATCTGCGCACTCCCGAAGCGCAGCATGAAGCCCAGATCAAGGCGTCGCCGCAATATAAGCAGCTCGACGCGGCCGTGCGTGCCGAAGAGGCCCGGGCTCTGCCTCTGGCCAAAGTGAATACCGATAAAGTCAATGACCTCGTCCCGAAAATCCAGGCGCTGAACGATCCCTTTCAAGAGGTCCGCAGCCATATCGGCTCGCTGACTTATGAAATCGAAGTGAGCGGCAGTGAAAGCCGTAAGGATTCGCTGCGCAAGCAGGTCGCCGAACTCCGGGCAAACACGCGTAAGGTTCGCATTCCCGGCGAAGCCGAGCCGCGCGAGATGAACTTCGACCAGATGGACAAGCAGCTGCAGGACTGGAAAAACGCCAAAGCGGACGCGCTGCTCCAAAACGTGGAAATCCTCGCCAAGGCTAATGCGTTGCGCAAGCAGCGCGATCAGTATCTCTCGGATCGCATCAGCGACGCCAGTGTCACCACGCTCGATTCGGTAACTACTTCGCTGAACAGCTTCGATATCAAGATCCGTCAGATCCACATTAAAGACATCGATCTCGTGGACCGCTGCGAGTCCTGCCACCTCGGCACGCGCGAGCCGGTGACCTTGACGGCGGCGGCGATGGGCGGCAACGAAGTTTTTGCCAGCCATCCGAACAAAGAGCTGCTGAAGATCCACGACCCCGAGAATTTCGGCTGCACTCCCTGCCACGGCGGCAACGGCGTGGCACTCTCCAGCGTGGAGAAGGCGCACGGATACAACAAATACTGGCTGTGGCCGCTCCACCACAAGGAAAATATCGAAGCCGGGTGCCAGCAGTGCCACGTAAAAGAAATCGTCACCGAGATGGCTCCCACGCTCAACGCCGGGCGCGAAATTTTCCGCCTCCGCGGCTGCATGGGCTGCCATCGCTATGAAGGGTTCGACCGCGAAGCCGACGAGATCTCCTCGGTGAACCAGCAGATCCACCAGGACGACCAGCAAAAGGCCGAGTGGGCGCGCGAAGTCGTATTCACCGAAGCCAAGGCCAACAATCCGCGCACTTCGAATGACGAGGCCAAGAAACTGTTCGCCCACGCCAACGACCTTCGCGTCCGTTCGAGCGGCGTTGATGCCCAAATCGATCAACTCGACCGGCGAAATGCCGAGCTCGTGCGCGAAGTGAAAAAAGTCGGGCCGAGTCTGAAAGAAGTGCGCATGAAGCTGCGCAAGGAGTGGATTCCCGAGTGGCTGAAGGATCCCCATGCCTGGCGCGAAGGCACGAAAATGCCGACATTCCGCCTATCCGATGACGACCGGAAAGCCATCGCCGCGTTTATCTGGCAATCCGGCGTGAAAGGCCAGTTGGATCCGCAAAAACCTGGCGACCCCGTCAAAGGTCAGGAAGATTTCGAGACTCGCGGTTGCATGGCCTGCCATTCCATGGGCGAAGGCTCTCAGAAGCAGGGTGGGACATTCGCCGCGAACCTCAGCCGCGAGGGCGAAAAGGCCAATTATGACTACCTCGTGCGCTGGGTGCACAATCCGCGCCAGCGCACCGCGCCCTATTGCGCCTACGAAAAGCGCGATCTGACCGAAGACGACTACAAAAAGCATGGTTTGCCTTACGTCTTCGATCTCGATCACGACAAGTGCCCGAATGACGGTCACATCCTGCAAGTCCAACAAATGACGCCGATGCCCAGTCTGCGGCTCACCGAAGACGAAGCCCGCGACATCGCCAGTTACCTGATGACCCGCAAACATGCCAATGCAACTTATGCCGACGCCAGCTACATGGACGATCCCAAGCTCGTCGACAAGGGTCGTGACCGGGTTCGTTTCTATGGCTGCGCCGGCTGCCATGAGATCGCCGGCCTGGAAGAGGAACCGCGTATCGGCACCGAACTTACAAAAGAGGGTTCGAAGCCGATCGAGCGCCTCGATTTCGCGTTGCTCGGCCATCAGGCGGAAGAGGAAGGCTGGCTGACCCACAAGGGCTTCTTCGAGCATAAACTGGCCGACCCCGCCGTCTACGACCAAGGAAAAGAGAAGGCTCCGCAGGACCGGCTGAAAATGCCGAACTTCAACTTCTCCAAGCCGGAGATCGACCAAGTCACTACGTTCCTCGAAGGCTCCGTGGACGCCAGCGTGCCCCCGCGGTACTTCTACAGCCCGGCGGACCAGCGCCAGGACATCGTCGACGGCTGGTGGGTGGTGCGCAAATATAACTGCATGGGCTGCCACCGCGTGCATGTCGGGCAGACCACCATCATCGAAGGCATTCGCCGTTACCAGGATCCCGATTGGGCCGATCAGAAGCCGCCCACGCTCATCGGCGAAGGTGCGCGCGTGAATCCCGAGTGGCTGATGCACTTCCTCAGCAATCCCTCGCTCAGCGACACCGATACCAATCGCGACGGCGTGCGCCAATACCTGCACATCCGCATGCCAACTTTCAGCTTCTCGGACGGGGAATTGCGCAAGTTGGTGCGCTTCTTCGCGGCCCTTTCCTCCCAGACCGAGCCGTTCATTCCCGAGAAGGTGGACGCCATCAGCGATCAGGAGCGGGTCATGGCGAGGCAGTTGTTCACCAGCGAAGGCGCGCCCTGCCTCAAGTGCCACATGGATGGCGACCCGGCGCACGACGCCAAAGCTACGGCCCCGAATTTCACCGTGGCCAAGGACCGCCTTCAGCCCGATTGGGTGAAGCACTGGATTCTCGATCCGGCGCTGATGAGCCCCGGCACCGCCATGCCCTCGGGCCTGTTCCGGAAGGACGGAGATCGCTGGGTGTTCGCCGGTCCCACGCCCGCAAGCTTCAACGGATACACCAAGGATGAGGCGGATCTGCTCGTCCGCTACATGTTCTCATTCACTCCCGACGAACTGGGACGGCTGAGAGCCGGAGTAGGTAAGTAAGAGCTATGATGTTCAACCAGAGGAGAAAAAACGAAATGAAGAAGATCTGGATTACGGCGGGAGTGGCCTGCGCCCTGACCCTGGCCGGATGCGGCGGCAGTTCGACGGCTCCGAAATCCGATGCTGGCGCCACGCCGGCGGCAAACACCGCCGCGGCAACTCCCGACATGGAAAATGGCGCCACCATTACCGGAAAGGTGACCTTCGACGGCACACCGCCGGTGATGAAGACGCTCGACATGTCGGCCGTTCCGGCCTGCACGGCTGCTCACAAGACGCCGGCGAAATCGGAAGAATTGATCGTTGGCCCGGACAAGGGCGTGAAGAACGCCTTCGTTTGGATCAAATCGGGACTCCCCGCCGATAAGACCTGGGCTGTTCCGAGCACCGCTGTGACGATCACGCAGGAAGGCTGCATGTATACGCCGCATGTCCTCGGCCTCATGGCCGGGCAGAACCTGGACATCAAGAACGGCGATCCGACCAACCACAACATTCACCCCATGCCGCAGGTGAATGCCGATTTCAACCAGTCGCAGCCGCCGGGCGCTGCCGATATCGAGCACGTGTTTCCTCGCGAGGAAGTGCTGGTGCCGGTGAAGTGCAACATCCATCCCTGGATGCGCGCCTATATCGGTGTCGTAAATCACCCCTTCTTCGCGGTCACTGGCGATGACGGCAGCTACACCATCAAGGGCCTGCCTCCGGGCACGTACACCATCGAAGTGGTTCACGAGCACTGGCTCACCCAGCCGCAGGATCAGCAGATCACGGTTGGCGCCAAGGACAGCAAGACGCAGGATTTCACCTTCAAGGGCTGATTTCTGCGCCGTTTCGCACTGGTGGTCGCCGCGTGTACGCTGGCGCTGGTGACTGCCGGTGCATTGGTAACCAGTAACGATGCCGCCCTCGCGGTGCCCGACTGGCCTCTCAATTGGGGCCGGCTCATTCCGCCGCTAGAGGGCGGCATTCGTTTTGAGTTCGCCCATCGCGCGCTCGCGCTGCTGACCGCCGTCCTGACGATCGTTCTCGCGCTGCGGATTCAGCGCATGCGGCGCCTGGCATGGTGCGCCGTCGCGGCCGTGCTGGCGCAGGCGCTGCTAGGCGGAGCGCTGGTCAAGCTCATCGACCCCAAGAGTCTCGCCATCGCGCACGCATCTCTCGCGGAAATCTGTTTCGGCCTGACGGTGGCGATCGTCGCCGGATTCGCGTCGGATGCGCAACCACAACCGGCCCTCGTCGCCAGGCTCGCTGTCGTAATTCTATTTGCGCAGGCCGTATCAGGCGCCGCTCTGCGACACCACGCCGTCGGCATCGTGCCGCACATCGTGGGCGCGGCGATCGCCGCCGGCATCGCCATGTGGGCGTCGTTAGCGGTTCTGGTTCGCCATCTCGATGAAGGCCCACTGCCCCGCCCTGCCCTTGCTCTGTTGGGATTTACCGCACTTCAGATCTTCTCGGGAATCGCAGCGTATTCCGTTCGCGCCGCGGCAGTTCACGATCCGCAACCCATGCCGCTCACCATATGGACGACCGTCGCGCACGTAGTCCTGGGAGCACTCACCTTCGGGTCGGCCATTTGGCTGGCGATGACCGAGAGACCTCAGTCCCGGTCTGCTGGTCTCCCAGTTTCTTGACGCGATCGCCGAGATCCGATTTAGGCATCCATTGCGCGCAAGGCGGCAGCATGACTGCGGACGCGCAACTCGAGCGGCGAGGCCCACTTGTGGAATTCGGCAAGCAGGGTGTTTCGCTGTCACGAATACGTTCGATCAGTCGTTCTTCCGACGCCCTATCGGACTTGTCGATTCGCTTCGCAAGGCGCTCTGCCACCCGCCGTCAGACTCGTCGATTCGCCTCGCGAGCCTTCCCTCCATACCTTCCAAATACTGCCTCAAATCACCGTCCATCGGCACTTTTCCTGATCGCCCCAAACCGTGCTGAACCTATTCCCTCCTTCGCGGCATCTCATAGTATACTGAACGAGCACCCAGACATCGCCGATGCGCGATTATATTGAACTCACGAAACCTAGAATTACGTGGCTCATCCTGATGAGCACCGGAATCGGGTATTTTTTCGGACTTCCGGCCGCCCCAACCTGGCTCGAATTCCTTAGGGGAATTCATCTACTCTCGCTCTTCCACACTATTCTCGGCACCGGCTTGATCGCCTCCGGCACCGCGGCTCTCAATCAATGGTACGAACGCGACGCCGATCGCCACATGCGCCGCACCGCGGGCCGTCCATTGCCCTCCGGCCGAATTTCGGCGAATGGCGCCCTGGCATTTGGTATCGCGCTCTCCATCGCGGGATTCCTCGAACTGTGGCTGGGAGTAAACTTGCTCTCGGGTGCCATCGGCGTCTTCACGCTGGCCAGCTATCTATTCCTATACACGCCCATGAAGCAGCGAACCTGGTGGTCCACCACCGTGGGTGCGTTTCCGGGAGCCATGCCGCCCATGATCGGCTTTGCCGCCGCTGCCGGAACCATCACGCCGCAATCCTGGGTATTGTTCGCCATCCTGTTCCTCTGGCAGTTTCCGCACTTCTACTCCATCGCCTGGATGTATAAAGACGATTATGCCCGCGCCGGAATCCGCATGTTGCCCGTCGTCGAGCCGGACTGCCGGTCCACCGCGCGGCAAATCGTGTTGTACGGCATCGCGCTGATCCCAGTGAGTTTGATTCCCGCCGTGCTCGGCATGTCGGGACGCATCTACATGGCGGGAGCGCTGCTGCTCGGGTTGTGGTTCCTGTACTCCGGCGTACGCGTAGCTCTGGAGCGCACCCTGTCGCGCGCGCGTGGGGTGCTGGTGACATCGGTATTGTATCTTCCGCTCATTTACGGCCTCATGCTTTTGAACAGGCCCGGTCTGTGATCCAAGTTCAGAATCTCACGCATCGATACGGTGACCGCGTCGCGCTTTCGAACGTCAGCTTCGAAGTGAAAAAAGGCGAAATCTTCGGCCTGCTGGGGCCGAACGGCGGCGGTAAATCCACCCTCTTCCGTATTCTCTCCACCATGATGGTGCCCACCGGGGGCCAGGCGTTCATTGCCGGCCACGACGTGGTGCGCGATCCTGCGGCCGTCCGCCGCCAGGTCGGAGTGGTGTTTCAGACACAGAGTCTCGACAAGGCCCTCACCGTCGAAGAGAATCTTCGTGCGCAGGGCCACTTGCACGGCTTGAGCGGCGCGGTGCTGCGCGAGCGCATGGAAGGCGCCATGAAACGCCTCGGCCTGCTCGACCGGCGCAAGGACCTCGTCGACACGCTCTCCGGCGGATTGCGCCGCCGGGTCGAAATCGCCAAAGCGCTGCTCCATCGCCCGCAGGTGCTGCTGATGGACGAAGCCTCCACAGGCCTCGACCCCGCCGCCCGCCGCGACGTTTCGCGCCACGTCGAGAACCTGCGCCAGGGCGAAGGCGTCACCATCCTGCTCACCACCCATATACTGGAAGAAGCGGACCGCTGCGACCGCCTGGTGCTGCTGCATCAGGGAAAAATCGTATCGCAGGGCTCGCCGGATGAACTGCGGTCGGGTATCGGTGGGGATGTGGTGGTGCTGTCGACAGAGGATGCTCCGGCTCTCGCCGCCAGGATCGGTGAGCGCTTCCACCTGAAGGCGGCCGCCAGGGAAGACGAAGTGCGCGTCGAAATCCAAAATGGCCACCGCTTCATCGCCGAAGTGGTGGAGGCGTTTCCCGGATCGGTAAACTCAGTCGGGCTCCACAAGCCGACGCTGGAGGATGTGTTCGTGCATCAAACGGGGGCGTCCATTGAATAGCTTCATATTGCCCGCCGCGACCCTGTGGCAGCGCGAGTTGGTGCGCTTCTGGCGCCAGAAAAGCCGCGTTCTGGGCGTGGTGGCGTCGCCGCTCGTTTTCTGGCTCCTCATGGGCTACGGCTCGAACGATCTGGCGCGATTCTACGCCGGCGCGCTCGTCCTCACCGTGATGTTCTCGGCCATTTTCTCCACTATTTCCATCATCGAAGACCGTCGCGAAGGCTTCCTGCTCTCCATGATGGTTTCCCCGGCGCCGCGCACCAGCATGGTGCTCGGCAAGATTCTCGGCGCCGCCACACTGGCATGGCTCCAGGGCCTGATTTTTCTGGCCTTCGCTCCGCTGGCCGGCGTCCGCCCGGATATCGCGCAGATCGTGCTCGCGGCGGTGGCGATTTTCCTGGTGTCGTTCACGCTTACCGGGCTCGGCTTCGTGATCGCCTGGAGAATGGATTCCACCTCCGGCTTCCACGCCATCATGAACCTCCTGCTCGTGCCCATGTGGATGGTTTCCGGCTCGCTTTTCCCCATGTCCACCGCGCAGGGCGCGATCAAGGCTATCATGTGGGTGAATCCACTGACTTATTCCATCTCGCTGCTGAACGGATTGCTGGGCCTGCCGAATGCCACACCCGGTCCGTTCGCGAGCGCCGGCGTCACGGTGGCGTTCGGCATGGTGCTACTGGTTGTCTCGGGCGTTATCGCTTCGCAGAAGAGCACCAAGAGCGCGGCATGAAAAAACCGTCGCCAACTGAACCGCGACCGCGAGTGAGCGGGGCTTTTATCCTTGCCCTGTCGCTTGCCCTCGCCACGGCCGCCTGCGTCAAGCCCAAGCCACTCCCCACCTACGGCGAGATCCCCGAGTTCCAACTGACCGCCCAAACCGGCCAGCCGTTCGACAGCAAGAGCCTCGATGGCCACGTCTGGGTGGCCGACTTCATTTACACCACCTGCACCGGCCCTTGCCCCATGATGACCACGCGCATGCGCCAGTTGCAGAACTCCACCGCGGAAATTCCCGATGTCCTGCTGGTATCGATCACCGTCGACCCGAAGCACGACACTCCGCCGGTCCTCGCCGAGTATGCCGCGCATTTCAAGCAGGACCCGGCCCGCTGGTTCTTTCTCACCGGCCCGGCAGCCACGCTCAACGACCTCGGAGTCCACGCCTTCAAGCTGAACAGCGTCGATGGCAGCCTGACCCACAGCACCCGCTTCGTTCTGATCGATCGCAAGCGCCAGATCCGCGGCTTCTATACCTACGGCGAAGACGGCTTCATGCCGCAGTTGATGCATGATGTCCGGCAACTCGAGCAGGAACGATCATAGCCCCCTATTGCAGCGACCAGATCAGAAATCCTATCAGCACCACGATTCCCGAGATGAACCCGATCATGATCCTCCGCGCCCACGGATTGGCCATGTTGAAGGTGTAACCGTAGCCCACGCGCGCTCGCACGAACAGCGCAGAGTCCTTGGGATTGTAATAGATGCCGCTTAAGCTCCAGCATTCGTCGGGTGTGGCGACGGAGCCACCGTCCGGTTCAGACATGCTTCGGAGCAAATAAACGATAAGCGCCAGCACGGCGAGGGGCACGGTCGCGGCGATTGACCAGGGCGGGAAATAGGAAAGCTGCGAGAGGCTGACAGCGGTGAATATCAGGCTCTCCATGTACGCCACAGCCAGCGGCACCTTCAATCCCGGAGATACCGCTGCCGGGCGCCCCGAACCGTACCAAATGGTCAGCACCGTCAACACCATAAGAACCGCCAGCCCTTCCGCGAAAATCGCAAAGCCGAAAACATGCAGCGGCGTGCGGGCCATCAGCGGATGACCGAAATGAGGCGGAATCCGGTCCCAGAAGATGGAGAGCAAGGTAATACCGGCTAAGGGGATGAGCAGTGGCGGAATCGCCCACCGGATCCATCGGGGCAGTGCAGCCTGCGCGCCGATGGTATTCCAATCGCGCGAACTCATTTGGCTCAATTATCCTGCACTCCCCGGCCGATTGCCGCGTCATACTCTCAAGGACTTATGCGCAAAGCCCTTCCCTGGCTGCTGCTCGCCGCCTCTCTGCCCGCGGCCACGCTGCGCGGCACGGTGGTCGAGAATCTGACCGGCCATCCGCTGGCGCACACCAGCGTTTTGCTGGAGCCCGTACCCGGCTCGGGAGGCGTCCGGGTGACCGGACGCACCAACCGTTACGGGTTGTTCGAATTCACCACCAAGCCTGGCATCTACATTCTGCAGGCTACCCGGCCACCCTTTCTGACCGCCTATTACGGGCAGAAGCGCTGGAATTCGGCCGGCATGCCGCTCACCATTACGGAGTCCGACTCGCAGTTCGTCACCATCCGCATGATGCGCTACGGCGCCATCAACGGCACCGTGGTGGACGAAAACGACGTTGGACAGACCGGGTTCGCCGTGGCGGCGTATAAGAACACCCGCCCGCTGCAACTCGCCGCCAATGCCATCGCCGACGAGCGCGGCGTCTATCGCATTTATGGACTGCTGCCCGGCGATTACATCGTCCGCAGCTTGGGCAAGGACTTGGAGGGGGTCGGCTATAAACCCACCTTCGCGCGCGAGACGGACGAACCCGACCAGGCGCACCAGGTCGATGTCGATATCGAAGAGGAAGAACGCGGCGTCAAACTGCGACCGTTACCCGGCCAGCTATTCAAGCTCACTGTGACGGCCACGCCTACCGACCCCGGCGACCCGCCGCCGCCAGTTATCATGACGCTGGTTTCTGATATGAGCCGGCAGGTGATCAAATCGGGATCGCACACGTTCTCCGGCCTGCCGGCCGGCGATTACGAGATCTTCGCCGAGGCGCCTTCGTACTCGCCGGACCAGAAGCAAGCCGCCTACGAACGGATTCACCTCGCGAAAGACAACAGCGTGTCGCTGATCTTACGCCGAATTCCCCCGGTGACGTTCCAGTTCGAGGGCCTGCCCACGCAAGCTTTAAACGATGGCACCGTGAAACTGCTCGGCCGCCGCAAGGATCTGGCCGGATCTCACGATACGCAGGTGATTCCCTTGTCGGACCACCGGGCAACACTGGCCGTTGGACCTTGGGAGTTCGCGGTAGCCCCCATCGAAGGCTACTACGTCGCACGCTTCTCCGGTGTGGGCTCGTATCGCCCCCAAGATAAGAGCTTCGATGGCTGGAATGCCGACCTGGTGATTTATGGCGGCTCGGTGCGCTTCTCGATGTCTTCGAGCGCCTCTTCGCTTCACGGCACCGTCAGCGATGGCGGCGACCCGGTAGCCGGCGCGCCGGTCTTTCTCGAACCTATGGACATCGATCCGGCGCGGCGCCTCACCGACAACTACGTCACCATCACCGACGTCCACGGCCAGTACCACTTCGGCAGCCTTGGACCGGGAAAATATCGCGTGCTCAGCTCGTTCGAGTACCAGATGCCCGATTCCAAGACCATGGAAAACGCGCACGCCAAAGAACTCCAGATCGACGTCCATACCGATACCGGCGCCGATCTCGACTTGTACGTGATTCGATGAGCCAAGCCGCGCAAAAGACGTTCCTCGCGGCGCTAGCCGCCGCCTCTCTCCACGCCGCCGCGATCCGCGGCATGGTGGTAGAGAATCAATCCGGCTATCCGCTTGCGCGCGCCACCGTAATGCTCGAGACGGTGCAGAATCCGCCCGACCCGAAATCCCTGCGCACCAACCTGTCGGGCATCTTCGAATTCACCGGGCTGCCCGCGGGAACGTACCGGATTTCCGCCGCCAAGCTGGGGTTCGCCCCCGTCCAATACGGGCAGAAGCGGTGGTTTTCGCCGGGAATGCCCATCGCCCTGTCCGCCGGCGACACGGCCGACCTCACCATCCGCATGCCTCGATACGGAGGCATCTCCGGGACGGTCTTCGACGAGAACGACGTCGGGTTGCCCGATCATGAAGTCGGCGTGTACACCAATACTCGCCCGCCACGCTTGCTGGCCCATGCCCCCACCGACGATCGCGGCGTCTACCGCCTCGGCAGCCTCCGCCCCGGAAAGTACCTCATCCGCAGCCTGGCGAAATCCTACGACGACGAGAGCTACCTGCCCACCTTCTATGGCGATTCGCCACTCGTCGATGAGGCCCACGCCATCGAAGTGAAACTCGATGAAGAGGTGGAGCATATGGATTTCCACCCCGCCCCCGGCCGCCTTTTCACCATCTCCGGACGCATCAACACCATCCAGGGATCGCCCGTCGTGACGCTCTCTTCCGATACCGGCACGGAGATGGCAACCATCGATGGCCAGGGTAATTTCACCTTCAAACCGGTTGCGCCGGGACAATATGAGTTGCTCGGCGTCGTCACTTCCGAGCGCGCCCGCAGCCGTTGGGCGGCTTTCCAGACCATCACCGTCGACCGCGACCTCAGCAGTCTCTATCTCAATCCATCCGCCTTGCCCACGGTGCAATTCGACTTCGTGGACACCGCCGGTCATCCCGTCACGATGCCGGAGGGATCGGTGATGTTACGGCGAAAAGAACCGGCCGCGGAGGGTCAGACGCAGGACGTCAAAGCTCCGGATGCCATCACGTTGTTGCCCGGCCGGTGGGAGGTTGCCGTCAAGCCCGCCTCGACGTACTCCGCGGTCAAATTCGAGCCCGGCGATTCCGCCGGCCGGGCCGATGGGTGGAACGAAATCGTGCTGCCGCAAGGATCCAAGACGACTGCCAGATTCGTACTGTCGCTCCAGCCCGCCACGATCGCCGGCATGGTGAAGAACCCCAATGGCGAGGCCCTCGCCGGAGTGCCGGTGTTCGTCGAGCCATACGATCTCGAACCGCGCAAACGGATCGAGCCCATGCGGTGGGTGATAGCCGATGCCCAAGGCCATTACCAAGTTAGCGGGCTGGCCGCCGGCGCTTATCGCCTGCTCGCATCGTTCGACTATGAAATGCCCGATTCCGAGCAGATGGCCGCCGCCGATGCCAAGACCGTCCAGGTGGAAGATGGCGCTCGCGCCACCCTGGACCTCGCGGAGTTCGTCATTCACTGAGAGGCCGGCGGTGCGGTTCTCCGGGTGCCCTGTGCCTCTGCGCGGGCCCTGAGCTTTGCGCTCCCTTGCAGTACCGCCTCCCCAAGGCCTAAAATCTCTACTGGGATCGAGGAGATTCCCAGCCTTAGCCCATGAATATTTCCGTCAAAGGTGAATACGCCCTCCAAGCCATTTTCGACCTCGCTACCCAGCGTCCCGGCGAACCCGTCCGCATCGGCGATATCGCCCGCCGCCAGGCAATTCCGCAGAAGTTCCTGGAGTTGATTCTGGCCGGGCTCAAGCAGGGCGGCTTCGTGGAATCGCGGCGGGGCGCCGAAGGCGGATATCTGCTGGCGCGCGTCCCGGAGTCCATTACCGTCGGCGACGTCCTGCGCTTCGTGGAGGGCCCGCAACAGACCAGACATCGCTCGCGCCGCAAGGGGGATTCACCGTTCAGCGACATGTGGCGGCAGGTGGATGAGTCCGTCTCCTCCATCATCGATAAGACCACCTTCGCCGACCTGCTTCACGGCTGGACCGAAAAACAGAATCGCTACGTTTTGAATTGGGAGATCTGAGTTGCCCATCTTCGACGACACTTCCTTGAGCATCGGCCGGACACCGCTGGTGCGCCTCAATCGCGTGACCGACGGCGGCGGGGCGACGATTCTCGCCAAGATCGAAGGCCGCAATCCGGCATATTCCGTGAAGGACCGCATCGGCGCCAATATGGTGTGGGATGCCGAAAAAAGGGGCATCCTCAAGCCCGGCAAAGCGCTCATCGAACCCACCAGCGGCAATACCGGTATCGCCCTGGCTTTCGTGGCGGCGGCGCGGGGCTATCCCATCACCCTCACCATGCCCGAAACCATGTCGGTGGAGCGGCGCAAGGTCTTGAAGGCGCTCGGCGCCAACCTCGTGCTCACGGAGGGTGCCCAGGGCATGGCCGGGTCCATTGCCAAGGCGGAAGAAATCGTGGCCTCCGACCCCTCCCGTTTCGTGCTCCTGCAACAATTCAAGAATCCCGCCAACCCGGAAGTGCATTTCCGTACCACTGGCCCGGAGATCTGGGAAGACACCGCCGGGAAAATCGACGTGCTGGTTTCCGGCATCGGCACCGGCGGCACCATTTCCGGCGTTTCGCGATACATCAAAAAGGAAAAAGCCCACGCGTTACTCTCAGTTGGTGTGGAACCGTCCGGAAGTGCTGTCATCACGCAGACTCTCGCCGGCAAGCCGCTCAAACCCGGTCCCCACAAAATCCAGGGACTCGGCGCGGGATTCATACCCAACACGCTCGATCTTTCAATCGTCGACCGCGTCGAACTCGCCGGCAACGAGGAATCCATCGAGATGGCGCGCCGATTGGCCAAAGAAGAGGGCATCCTTTCGGGGATTTCGTGCGGTGCCGCGGTCGCCGTCGCTGTCCGCTTGGGGAAACTCCCGGAGTTCGCCGGAAAAATGATCGTGACCGTTCTTCCCGACGCCGCCGAGCGGTACCTCAGCACCACTCTTTTCGAAGGAATGTTCGATGCTTAGGCGGGAAGCGGCTGCACCGGTCGTTCGGTGGTGGTATTCCGCAAAAAAGTTTAAGTAGCGGGCGCGGTTTGGGTGATAGGGGTGAGT
>Ga0335072_10001226_pt1 | contig 42526 bp, 36 predicted proteins | sample Lox_Sample_21_FD_206725 | JGI IMG/M metagenome (GOLD analysis project Ga0335072, IMG submission 206725) | Soil microbial communities from Loxahatchee National Wildlife Refuge, Florida, United States - Lox_Sample_2.1 | ecosystem: Environmental > Terrestrial > Soil > Wetlands | place: USA... | reverse complement strand
AGACGCCGGTGGCATCCTGGCTGGCCACCATGTCTCCGCCGGGCCAGGTGAGGGTAGTCGGCCCGCCGGATGAGATCGTCTGGTCGGCGCGGGCGGGCGCGGCGGTTACCGCGACCGCGCCGTAGGCCAGGGCCGCGATCGAGCAGATGACGGCGAGGGCGCGCCGCATCCCGCGACGCGATCGCCTCCAGGGGACAGGCATCGGGTTCATCGCGGGCAACTCCTCAGTCGTTACGAGATCACTTGCCAGTTGTGGTCGGGGGTGCCGTTGTCGGCGAACTGGACGACGTCGGCCGAATCAGCGGTGGACATGCCGGCCACGCCAAGCACCAGGCCGGAGTTGACGTTCTGCAGGCGGAACACGGACCCGGCCCCGGGCGCCGCCCGCCAGATCCAGTTGTGGTCGAGCGTGCCAGTGTCAGCGAACTGCACGACCTGCGCGGAATCGGCGGTGGACATCCCGGCCACGCCCAGCACCAGGCCGGACCAGATGTTCTGGATCCGGAAGCTGCCGTCGGAGTTAGGCAGGAACACCCACAGGTGATCGGGGGTGCCGTTGTCGGCGAACTGCACGACATCGGCCGAATCGGCGGTCGACATGCCGGCCACGCCCAGCACCATGTTCGAGTTGAGGTTCAGCAGCTTGACCGGGTCGTTCGGGATGAGTTTCCAGTTGTGGTCGGCCGTGCCGTTGTCGGCGAACTGCACGACGTCGGCCGAGTCGGCGGTCGACATGCCGGCCACGCCCAGCACCAGGCCGGAGTTGACGTTCTGCAGGCGCAGCCAGCCCGACCCGTTGTCGAGGAACTGCCACAGGTGGTCGGCGGTGCCATTGTCGGCGAACTGCACGACATCGGCCGAGTCGGCGGTGGACATCCCGGCCACGCCCAGCAGCAGGCCGCTGTTGGCGTTCTGGATCTTGATATGACCGGCCCCGTCGTCTATCAGCCACCACAAGTGGTCGGCGGTGCCGGTGTCGGCGAACTGTACGACCTGCGCCGAGTCGGCCATGGACATGCCGGAGACGCCGAGGATCAGGCCCGAGTTCTGGTTGAGGATCTTGAACGACGCCTGGGTGGCGGGCCAGTCCGGTGAGCTGCCCGCCGCCACCACCTGCCAGTCGTGATCGGCGGTGCCGTTGTCGGCGAACTGGACGACGTCAGCGCTGTCGGCGGTGGACATGTCCGAGACGCCCAGGACCAGGCCGGAGTTGACGTTCTGCAGGCGCAGCACCGTGCCGGCGCCGGCCGCGGCCCGCCAGATCCAGTTGTGGTCGAGCGTGCCGGTGTCGGCGTACTGCACCACCTGGGCCGAGTTAGCGGTGGACATGCCGGCGACGCCCAGGACCAGGCTCGAGTTGACGTTCTGGATCCGGGAGCTGCCGTCGGCGTTGGGCAGGAACACCCACAGGTGGTCGGCGGTGCCGGTGTCGGCGAACTGCACCACGTCGGCCGAGTCGGCCATCGACATCCCCGACACGCCCAGCAGCAGGTTCGAGTTGCGGTTGAACAGCTTCACCTGGCCATCGGGGATGAGCTGCCAGTTGTGGTCGGCGGTGCCCGTGTCGGCGTACTGCACCACCTGGGCGGAATCGGCGGTGGACATCCCGGCCACGCCCAGCACAAGGCCGCTGTTGACGTTGCTGATCCGCAGCCAGCCCGAGCCGTTGTCGAGCAGCCGCCACAGGTGGTCGGCCGTGCCGGTGTCGGCGAACTGCACCACGTCGGCGCTGTCCGCCGTGGACATGCCCGCCACGCCCATTACCAGGCCGGAGTTGACGTTCCGGATCTTGAGGTTGCCGCTCCCCGCGTCCTCCAGCTGCCACAGGTGGTCGGCCGTGCCGTTGTCGGCGAACTGCACCACGTCGGCGCTGTCCGCCGTGGACATGCCGGCCACGCCGAGGACCAGGCCGGAGTTCTGGTTGCGGATCTTGAACGCGCCGAGGTTGACCGAGGGCCAGACCCCGGTGCCCCCGGTCTGCGGGAACGAGGTGATCCGCAGCCGGGCCGCGCCCATCGGGATCAGGCTGACCTGCTCGACCGGGCCGCTTGCGGCGACCGGGCCGGTCACGAGCGGGGTCACGACCTGCTGGGAGTCGGCCTGCCAGTCGGTGATCACCTGCGCGGAGGCGGTCAGCACGATCGGCGCGTTGGCCTGGCTGAACGGGTCATTGACGTCGCCGCCGGTCGCCACGTTGATGGTGGCACCAGGCACCAGCCCGTAGTTCCAGGCCGATCCGGGGTCCACCTGCCACTGCGGCCACTGGGCAGTCCCGCCGTTAACGTTCGACCAGTTCTCGGTGATCCGCAGCGAGAACTGCAGCGCGCCGTAGCTGACCGACACGGCGTTCTCCTGAGTGCTCCAGGTCTGGGTCACCGGCTCCATCGGGAAGACCAGGGTGACCGTGTCGCCGTTGGACCAGGTCCGGTTGATGCGCGCGTAGGCCGGGCCGGCCCCGGCGGCCACCGCCGCGCCGTTGACGCGGACGGCGGGCGAGGAGCACCAGCCGGGGATGCGGACCATCAGCGGGAACGTGGCAGGAGTGGAAATCGCCAGGGTGAGCGTCACCGAACCAGAGAACGGGTAGCTGGTGGCCTCGGTGATGGTGACCGACACCCCGCCGGTGACCTGCGCGGTTACCGTCGAGGGACCGTAGATCGCGGCGCAAAGCCCGCCGTCCGGGGTGGCCAGCCACATCTCCTCGACCAGGTAGGGCCAGCCCTGGCCGTAGTTGTGCGGGCAGCAGCGGTACTGGGTGACGCCGGGCAGGTAGGCCTGCATCGCGAAGGTGTCGCTGAACTGCCCGAGGGTCTTGGCGACGTCGTTCAGGTCGATGCTGTTGGCGCTGGTGATGTAGTGGCACACCAGCCCGGTCGGGTCCAGCGCGGCGGGCAGGCTGTTGAACGCCAGCTGCTCGACCCGGTCGGCCCAGACCGGGTCCCCCGTGATCCGGTGCAGCTGCTCGTGGCTCCCCATGAACTCGACGATCCCGCAGGTCTCGAAGCCCTGCCGGGCGTCGCCGTAGCCGGGCCGCGCGTACTCGTCGCCGGCGAACCCGCCGCCGGGGAACTGCCCGTAGCTGCCCATGATGGTGTTGTAGATGTCGTAGGACGCGGTGACGTCGGCGGCATTGCCTGAGTAGACCGAGTACTCGGCCGGCTCGCGGAACCCCTGGGCGATGTTGACGTTGTGCAGCGTCGGCTGGCCGTCGGCGACCCAGCTGACCCAGCTGGCCGAGTTGGCCTGGATCACCTCGACCAGGTTCAGCAGCGAGCTGGTGCCGGTCCGGTCGTAGAGCCAGTACAGGACCTCAATGGCGTCTCCCCAGCGCCAGGCGCCCCAGCCGTTGTTGTAGACCGACGTCGGCTGCCGGGCCAGGAACGCGAAATAGTTCGTCATCAAGGTGAGGATCGCGCCGTCGCCGCTGTACTCATAGGCCGACCGCAGGGCGTGCATCATCGGCATGTACGGCCACGGGTCCAGTCCCCCGCCGAGCGAGGTCGCCAGCTCGGCCGGCCCGAAGAAACCGCTGGAGGTAGCAGTGGCCATGATGCCCGAAATCCACTGGTCGGCGGTCGACTGCACCGCCGGGTCGCCGGTGACGTGGGCCAGCGGCACAAGGCCGCGCAGCCAGTAAGGCACCTCCTCCCAGCCGATCCCGGACGGGTTGACCCAGCCCGTGGTCGAGTAGTCGAGGTAGCCCGACACCTGGGGATACTGCCCGCACAGGCCATTGACCTGGTAGTTCAGCTGCGTAGCCAGCCAGCCCGACGCCTGGACCGACCCGGGCGGCAGCCGCAGGAACGCAGCCGGCTGCAGCGGCGCCAGGTGAGTGACGTACCCGGCGGGCGAGACGTTCGACGCCGCGGCCGCGGCCTTCGGCGTGAACGCCGCGGAGGTGAGCCCTCCGGTCGCGGCGACCCCCACGGCGGCTAGGCCGGCCCGCAGGGCCTGACGGCGGCTCAACGTCATCGCGTTCAACTCCAACATGCCGGAAGCACCGGGAACCACGCTGCGATCGTTGCTCATTCGAGCGCATGATGCTCAACTGAGCTTTCGTCGTAATCGAAACATCGCGCGCCGGGCGGCACCTGTCAAGGCCTGTTGGAATCAGAAAAGTGGCTGCCGGTTTCGGCGAGCCGATCCGCCAGAAAGGCCCACACGTGGTCCGGGGGAAGGCCGCGGAAAGGACCTGCACAGGTGGCGGCAGCATTCCGTGCCTCGCAAGGCCGTACTGATCAGGATTCCTCAGTAAAAATGATCAGGAAACCTGTACATCAAAGGCGGTATGTGGCACGCTTCGCACTTAGTTGGACCTGCTGGTTCCCGGGTGCGAGGAGGCATCCTATGGCCAATCCGGAAGTCACTCGGCCCGGCGCGGGTACAGCGGCCGGCTCCTATGTCCTCGGGGCCGGCACGCTCATCTCGGCGGCGGCCGCCGTGTGCCTGGCCCAGGTCGCGCTGGCCATCCCCGCGGTGCTGAACGGCATGTTCACCACGGACCTGGGTCCCACCTCATCGCAGCTCACCTGGATCACCGATGCTTTCCTGGTACCGGTCTGCCTGCTGGAGCTGACGTTCGGCGTGCTGGGAGACCTGTTCGGCCGCAAGCGGCTGCTCATCATCGGGGCGGTGGTGCTCGCCATCGGCGAGGTGATCGCCGTCGTTACGCCGGGCGCCGGGTCGGCGACTGGCACCCGGGTGCTGGTGCTGTGGATCGGGCAGATCATCTCAGGCATCGGCGCGGCGGCCCTGTTCCCCACCAGCCTGGCCATGGTCGCGGCCGGCACCCACACCGCACGCCGCCGGGCCGGGGCGGTCTCGGTCTGGGCGGCAGCGCTGTCGTTTGGCGGGACGGTCTCGAGCGTGCTCGGTGGCCTGGTCTCGAGGGCTCACTTCGGCAGCGACCCGAACGCGGGCTGGCGCTGGGCGTTCGTCGTGGTCGCGGTCCTGGCGCTGGCCAGTGCCGTGCTGACGACGGTCACCGCGAGGGACTCCGCCGCGCCGGCCGGGCGGTCACTCGACTGGCCCGGGCAGGTCACGGTCGCGGTGGCGCTGTTCGCGCTGCTGTTCGGGGTCGTGCAGGGACCCACGAGCGGGTGGGGCAGCAGCGAGGTAGTGGCCGGCTTCGTCGTCGCCCTCGTCTTCGCGGTGGCGTTCATCTGGGCCGAGCGCAGGGCGACCGCCCCGCTGTTGCGGCTGGACCTGTTCGGCAACCGCGCGTTCGCGGTCGCCGCGGCCGTCACCGTGCTCGCGATGTTCGCCTTCCTCGGCGCCGCGTACACGACTAGCATCCGGCTGTCAGCCATCCAGGGATTCTCACCGCTGAAGACATCCATCGCCTTCCTGTTCCTGAACGGCATGGCCCTCGTCTTGCTCCCGGTCACTGCCCGGCTGCTGGCGGGACTCAACCCGAAGTGGCCACTCAGCGCGGGGGGCCTCCTGATGGCCGCGGGCTGCTTGTGGCTCGCCGCCGTCCCGGCCACGAACCTCTCCCTGGCCCCGGTCATTGTCCCGTTCCTCCTCGTCGGCATGGGATTTGCCCTGGCGGTCTCCTCGGTGACCGCTGTCGCGGTGAACACCGTGCCTAACCACCTGGCCGGCATGGCTAGCGGCTCCACCAACATGCTGCGTGACTTCGGCTTCACGCTCGGCCCAGCGATCGTCGGGGCTGTCGCGCTCAGCCAGGCAGCCGCCAGGATCTCTGGCGCGCTCGCGGGGAGTCCCGCGCTGCGCGCCGCGCTCGCCTCATTCAGCGCCGCGCCCGCCCACGTCCCCGCCGCGCAGCGGCCCTCCGTCGCGGCGGCGGTCGGCGCGGTTAACTCCGGGCCGCTCGGGGCCAACGCCGTGCCGGCCACCGTCCCCGGACCGGGCGGCAAGCCGGTCCCGTTCAACCCCCTTCAGGGCGTTGCCTTCCATGCCCTCAGCCACGGCTACGCCATCGGCTACCTGATCTGCGGCATAGCGGCCCTGGTGGCCGCGCTGCTCGCCCTTCTCGCCGTCCGCGGCGAGGTCCGCGAGACGCTGCTGGACCCGCAGACCCTGGCCGGCAGCTAACCCGGCGCCCTCGCCGGGACAGGCACGTCATTACCACCCGCCAGCCGGATGGGCCGGCCGGCGATCGATGTCGAGGAGGCGGCCATGCGATCAATGAAGGTAACGATGGGCGTGTGCCTGCTGGCCGGTGCGGCGGCGCTGGCCTTCGCCGGAGCGGCATCCGCCGGCCCGGCATCCGCCCAGGCCGCCACGACAGCGGCCAGCGGGCATTTCACCGGCACGCTGCCCGACGGCACGGCCTGGATCGCTGACGTTCCGGCGAACTGGAATAGAACCGTACTGCTGTACAGCCACGGCTTCGGGCCGCTGACCGCGGCGGACGCGCCAGACCCAGTAACCCAGGCCGCGCTGCTGGCCCGAGGGTATGCCCTGGCCGGATCGTCCTACGACCCGAACGGCTCCGAATGGGCGCTCGACACGGCGGTCAGCGATCAGTTCGGCACGCTCCGCGCAGTCGAGCGCACCGTGCTGCCGGCTCCGCCGAGCCAGGTACTGGCGTTCGGCACTTCGATGGGTGGCCTCGTCAGCGCGCTCGAGGCACAAGACGGCAGCGGCCGGATCGATGGGGCGCTGACTACCTGCGGCATCGTCGCGGGTGGCATCAACCTGAACGAGTTCCAGCTTGACGGCGAGTACGCGATCGCCCGGCTCCTGCTGCCCCAGCAGCAGGTCCAGCTCGTCAGCTTCGGTGGCCCCGACGGCGCCAGCCAGGCCGCCACCACGGCGGCGACGCTCACGTCCGCCGCCGCGCAGGCACAGCAGACCGCGGCAGGCCGGGCCAGGCTAGGACTTGCCCTCGCCTTCCTCAACGCGGCACCGTGGGATCCCAGCGCGACGGCCCCGGCGCCAGCCAGCGACCCGGCGGCGCAGGAGGCCGCCCAGTACGACCTGGAGTTCACCGGCGCATTCAGCATTCTTGACTTCATCGAGCTGGGACGGGCGTCAATCGACCAGGCGGACGGCGGCAGCGCCAACTGGAACGCCGGCGTGAACTACGCCGCGGTCCTCTCGAGGTCGCCATTCCGCCACGAGGTCGCATCCCTGTACAGCACGGCCGGCCTTGGCCTCAGCGCCGACCTGGCCGACCTGAGCAGCAACGCGCACATCACCGCGAACCCCGCCGCCGTCAGGTCACTCGACGAGACCTCGGTGCCGACCGGTCACCTCGCGGTCCCCGAGCTCGACCTGCACACGATCGGTGACAACCTCGTCCCCGTGGAGATGGAGAGCTACTACGCCCGCCAGGTCCAGGCGGCCGGCGACAGCAGCCTGCTCCGGCAGGCGTTCGTCGACAGCTTCGGGCACTGCAATTTCAGCCCGGCGGAGCTCGTCGCCGGCGTGCTCGCCCTCGGCCATCGGGTCAGCACCGGCCGGTGGGGCCAGGCAGCCGACCCCAGCCGCCTCAACCAGGCGGCCAGCAGCCTGGACCTCGGGCCCGCGCGGTTCGCCGAGCACTACTATCCCGGGTCCCTGACCGGTGCCACCGGGCCGAAGAGCTCCAGCCCCGGCCGGTAACCGGATCCCGCGTGTCAGGCCCGGCCCCGGGCCTGACACGGGCGGCCGGGCCTGACCCGGAACGGTAACCTCGGGCATGACATCTCGCACGTGCGAACCCGACGCGGGCGCCAGCCGGCATCAGCGGGCCGACAACGCCGAGCCGATGCTGATGTACCTCGTCAAGCAGGTCGAGCTCGCCATCCGCTCCCACCTGGACGACCTGCTCCGCCCCGAGGCACTGACCGCACTTCAGTACACGGCGCTGACCGCACTGGAGCACCATCCCGAGATGTCCTCAGCGCAACTCGCCCGCAACTCCTTCGTCACTGCCCAGTCCATGGCGGACATGATCACCACCCTCGAGGAACGCGGCCTGATCGAGCGACATCGCGACCAGGCCGACCGCCGGCGCCTGGCCGTCGCGCTGACTCCGGCTGGCCAGGACCTCCTCGACCGCTACCGGGACCGGGTAGCGGCGCTGGAGTCCCGGATGCTCTACAGCCTCACCAAGCCGCAAGTCGGCGCCCTTCGGCGCAGCCTGCGCCTCTGTCACGCCAACCTGGCCAGCAATCAGGCCTCAGGCCGTGCCACCACTCGGTGGGATAGTTGATGAAGCCGGCGCGGACCCGCAGCGGAAGCCAGCCGACGTGCGCAGCCGGTGGCGGCTGGAGCGGCAGCGGAGGACTAGAACTGGTGCGTGGTAGCGCCGAACGGCTCACCCTTCGCGTGCGCGAATACCTTGGCCGGGCGGACGGCGAAGACCAGGCCCAGACCGCCTGCCTGATTCCCGAAGCCGCCCTCCTGGACTTCGAACTGCCAGGCGCCTTCCCATTTCGTCTTCCAGGCCTCCGCCAGCCGCCGGAGCTGCGCGTCGTCGGTGACGCGAACGGCGTCGCCCTCGACCACCACGTCGAGGCCGGCGTTCCAGCTGTTGCAGCCGGTGGTCAGCACGACATGTGAGTTGCCGGCCAGGTTGACGCCCTTCTGCTCTTCATGGCCGGTGGAAAAGTGCAGCGCGCCGTCGAGCCAGACCGCCACCACGGGGGTGACGTGCGGCCTGCCGTCGGCGCGGACCGTGGAGATCCAGAACAGCTCCGCGTTCTTGATCACCTCCAGGGTTACCTCCCAGCTGCTCGCGCGAGCTCTGTTGCTGCTGTAGCGCTGGTCCAGTGCGGTCAGCGGTGTGGTCACAGTGGACTCTCCTGTCGGTTGGAAAGACGCTTCCTGACTGTTATGACGGCGAAGCCGGGCCCATTTCATCGCTGCGGGCAGAAGTCGTACCGATCGCGATCGCCGATGCTGCTCATACCCTGGCGTAGTCCTTGATGTCCTGCTCGAACTCGGCCACCAGTTCCGTGGTCAGGGTGCGGCGGGTCTGGCCGATGGCGTGCAGGATGTCGCCGGTGGTCACTTCCTGCGCGCCGTGCTCGAACAAGACGCGCTCGAAGGCCAGCTGCGCGGTCCTGCGCGCGGCGAACTCGATGTCCGCCGGGGTGAACAGCTGCGACTCCGCCACGATCGCGGCCATGTCCAGCTCGGCATGCGGGACCGCGACCAGGTAGCGGTCCCAGATCGCCTCCCGCGCGGCGGGATCGGGCGGCCCGACGGGGATGACATAGTCGAACCGGCCGTGCCGCAAGAAGGCGCTGTCCAGGGCGCGCACCGAGTTCGTGGCACAGATCAGCAGCCGCTCGTCCTGTTCCCGAAAGGGCGGGATGAGCTTGAGCATCTCGTTGGTCACCCCTTGGGCCGCTGACACCGTGCGCGGCTGGCGCGCCCCGGCGATCTCCTCCACCTCATCGATGAACAGCACAACCTTGTCCAGCTCGGCGACCAGGGCGAACGCCTCCCTGAGCGCGGCGGCCAGGCCAGCGGCCGACTCGCCGGCGAGCCGGGAGGGGAACAGTTCCACGAACGGCCAGCCAAGTCGCGACGCCGCGCCCTTGGCGAAGCTTGTCTTGCCCGTCCCTGGCGGTCCGAACAACACGATCGCCCGCGGCGGCACCAGGCCCAGCTGCTCGGCCAGCTGCGGCTGCGCCAGCGGCAAGATGACCCGCCGCTCGATCAGCTCCTTCTCCTTGACCATGCCGCCGAGCTCATCCCAGGCACCGGCCCGCACCATCTGGCCGCCGAGCTGGCCCAGCACCCCGGCGCTGCCAGGATCGACTGGCTCCAGCCGCTCATACAAGACCATGCCCTGGCGCACGGTGTACCCCGCGTGCTCCAAGGCCAGCGCGCCGATGTCGCTCTCGCCCGTCAGCAGGCACTGAATCCGGTGCACTCCGGCCGCCACCAGCCGCCGCTCCAGCTCGCGCAGCATCGCGCTGCCGATCCCCCGGCGCCGCCACGCCGGGGCCAGGCTGATCCGCATTACCCAGGCCCGGTCACCGCCGACCATCGCGACCGCGACTCCGACCAGCTCCGCGGCCACGACCGCGACGACGGCCGGCTCATGCGACCGGACGGCCGCGATCAGGTCGGACAAGCTGAACGCCGACGGCTCGCTGCTGGCCGCCTGGCTGTCCCAGAGCCGGACGACATCATCGAGGTCGTCGGCATGGAAATCACGAACCCGCCATGGCGCCATACATCAGTGTGCCATGCCCGGCCGCGCCACGGTGACCCCGGACCGGGGCAAGCCGTCTTAATGATGGCCTGTCCCCGTGGCACATGGTTCGAGAATGTGCGCAACAGGGTGGGTAACCGAGTGGGGTGATCATGGTTGCCGGCCAAGGAAAAGCTCACGCTGACTTCAGAACGGATACAGCTTCTCTAGACATGGAGGCCATATGAGACATCTGGACTCGGCTGCCTTGGGGCGGGCGCGCAAACCGCGGCTCCTTTGGGCAATCGCTTTCGCCATCGCTGTCATCGGTGCCATTGCCCTCTCGCTGACCGGCGCCGCCCGGGCATTCGCTGATCCGGCGAACGCAGGAGGTGTCTCGATCGCCGCGGGTGGCTCTGGTGATGGCGGGCAGTTCGCCGCGGACGAGTATTACTCTGGCGGCCTGACGGCCACGAACACCAGCGGGTCGAATGGCGACATCGACTTCTCCCGGACCGTGACCCACCCGATCCCGCAGGCGGACTGGGACAACTACCGGTACCTGGCCAGCACCTACACGATCCCGGACCTCGTCCCTGGCGGGGTATACCAGGTGCGGCTCTACTTCCTCGACTGGTACTTCACCCAGGTCGGCCAGCGGGAATTCAACGTGGCCATCAACGGCACCGCGGTACTGTCGAACTTCGACGTCGTCCAGGCCGCGGTAAACGCCGGCGGCGACGGCGACTACATCGGGGTCGAGCAGGACTTCACCGAGACCGCCGACGCGAACGGCGCCGTCACCATCGCGTTCAGCCAAGGCTCGGCCAACCAGCCGATGGTCAACGCCATCGCGATCGTGCCTACTTCCTGACCGTGCGACCTGCCAGCTTGCCCCCGCCACATCCCATGGCGGGGGCAAGCCTTTTTGCGCTCGCCCCACACTCTTGCCACATGCTGGCTCACACACTTACCCACACACCCTCCGTGTGTGCATGCTCTCGTCGCGCGCTGACAAATGTGTTAGCGTGAGCGCCAGCGCGGCCGGTTTCCATCTGGCGGAGGTGGCAATCGATGGGGTCGGGGGACGACAGATCGTTTGGCACCTTGCTCAGGGGATTTCGGCTAGCGGCTGGCCTTTCCCAGGAAGCGCTGGCGGAACGGGCGGGCATGAGCGCCCGAGGGATCAGTGACCTCGAGCGCGGAATTCACCGGACGCCCTATCAGCAGACCCTGAACCAGCTGCTCAATGCGCTTAGGCTGGATACCCAGCAGCGGGAAGCGATGGCGGCAGCCGCCCGGCGCCCCGGGAGGACGGCTGATCCTCCTCTGCGGCGGGAGGCCGCACCGCAGCACAACCTTCCGGAAGAGGCCACCCCTTTCATCGGGCGGACGGCCGAGCTCGCCACCCTTAAGGACCTGCTGCTGCGCCAGGAGGTGCGCCTGCTGACCCTCATCGGCCCTGGCGGCAGCGGGAAGACACGACTGGCATTGCACACCGCCGGCAACGCCGTCGACGGATTCGCCGACGGGGTATTTTTCGTCTCGCTCGCCGCGCTCACCGATCCGCAGGCTGTTCCCTCCGCCATTGCCGCCGCGCTGGGACTGCGGGAGCGAGAAGGGCGCGGACCGATGGACGCCGTGCTTGATTATCTCAGCGACCGGCGCCTGCTGCTCGTGCTGGATAACCTTGAGCATTTGCCGGACGCCCTTGGGCTGCTGCCGGTGTTGCTTGAGCATTGCCTGAACCTGCACCTGCTGGTGACCAGCCGGGCGGTACTGCACTTGTCATGGGAGTTCATCTTCGAGGTACAGCCGCTGGCCGTGCCGGATACCGTGAGCGGGATCGATTATCCGACCCTGTCGCAATATGAAAGTGCCGCACTATTCATCGAGCGAGCGCAGGCCGCTGACTCCGGCTTCGCGGTGACCAGCCAGAACGCCCCCCTGATCGCTGAGATCTGTCGCCGCCTCGACGGCCTGCCCCTGGCCATCGAACTGGCGGCGGCCCGGCTCCGGGTCCTGCCTCCGCAGGCGCTGCTCGACCGGCTGTCCAATCGGCTGACCTTGCTCACCGGCGGCGCCAGGGACCGGCCCACCCGGCAGCAAACGCTGCGGGCGACGATCGACTGGAGCTACAGCCAGCTGGATGGTGGCGAGCAGCGGCTTTTCGCCCGGCTGGCGGTTTTCGCCGGGGGCTGCAGCCTGGAGGCGGCCGAAGTGACCTGCGATCTCGGCGGGGAGCCCGTGATCGATGTGCTGGACGGCGTGGCCTCGCTGGTCGACAAGAGCCTGCTTCGGCGCCGCGACCCGGTCGGCCATCCCGGAGCGCAGCTGCGGATGCTTGAGGTGATCAGGGATTACGCGCTGGAGCGGCTGCGAGACAGCGGTGAGGAGGCAGTCGTCCGACGCCAGCATGCCGACTGCTTCCTCTCCCTGGCCGAGCAGGCGGCTTCGGAGCTGAGGGGACCTTCCCGTTCTGAATGGCTCAACCGGTTGGAGCACGAGCGCGATAACCTTCGGGCGGCCCTGCGGTGGGCGAAGGACCAGCGGGAGGTGGGGATCGGCCTGCGCCTGGCCGTGGCACTCGGCCAGTTCTGGGAGGCGCGGGGCTACCTCAGCGAGGGGGCACGGTGGCTGGCGGAGCTGCTGGCCATCGCGCAGGACGAGGAGCCGGGGCTGCAGGCGGCGGCGCTGAGGATCGCCGGAAGCCGGGCCTTCGCTGGCGACATCTCCAGCGCTGAGGAGCTGACCGAGCGGAGCCTAACCCGCTACCGGGAGCTCGCCGACGAGCGCGGCATGGCCGAGGCACTGCACCAGCGAGGGCTGGTGGCGTTCTACCAGGCGGACTACCAGCGGGCCGCGCATTGCCTGGCGGAAAGCCTGGCCCTGGCCCGCAGCCTCGGGGCGGCCGACCTGGTGAGCCGCTCCCTGTGGTCGCTGGCCTGGCCGGGCAGCGGACCTGAGGACATCGCGGGCGACATCCGGGAGACGAAGCGGCTAGCGGAGGAAAGCCTGGAGCTATCCCGGCAGCTCAAAGATCCCAAAGGGGTGTGTGCCGCGGTCGAGGCCCTGCTGTACGTGGCCCGGATGGAAGGCGACCTGGCCCGGGTGCGGCTCCTGATCGAGGAGCTGCTGGCGAAGTTGCGTCAGGGCGAGCTTCAGCCGGACGTGAACCTGCGGGAGTGCCTCGAGCGCATTGCGTTCGAGCTGGAGCGCATGACGTTCGAGATGATCACGCTCGGAACGTTTGACCAGGCGACGACCTTGCTTGAAGAGGGAATCGCGCTCAGCTTGCGGGAGCAAGACCGCCGGGACGCGGCCTACCTGTCGGTCGCGCTGGCCTTGTTCGTCCGCCAGCAGGGCCAGTTCGCGCGGGCGGCTTCGCTCCTGCAGGAGAGCCTGGCAGTGTTTCGTACCCTGGAAGACGCCACTGGAATCGCCAAGGCCCTGATCGGCCTGGGGGACGTGGCCCGCGACCAGGGAGACAGCGACCGGGGAACCGCCTTCTCGCGCGACGGCCTGACGGTGGCGCGCGAATGCGGCGACATCCTGCTGACTGGCTACGCGCTGCACAACCTGGGGGTGGCGGCGTGGCAGCAGGGCAATCATGACGAGGCTGAATCGCTGTTCGCGGCTGCCCTCGCCTCGCTGCACGAGCGGGGCGAAGCCGGGGCCGAGGTGCTGGCCAGCATCGGGCTCATGGCGCTCGACCAGGAGGACTTCGCGGCGGCCAAGACGGCCTTCACCGACAGCCTCCGGATCGGGCGGACCCGCGGTCTTCCGTGGCTCGCCGCGGCGGACCTGGAGGGACTGGCCGGAGTGGCGGCCGGCCAGGATGAGGCGGAACTGGCGGCGCGGCTCTTCGGGGCGGCCGACGCGATCCGGGCGTCCTGCGGAACGCCGGTTCGCCCGAGCCACGAGGTAATTCACGATAGAGGTGTCACGACCGCCAGGGCGTCACTGAACCAGGAAGAGTTCTCCCGCGCCTATCAGCAAGGCCGGGCCACACCGGTACAGCAGATGATCACCGATGCCTTGCGCCGTAGCTCAGCTGGCTAGGCGCTCGTAGGCGGCGATGTGGGCGGCGGCCGCGGCCCCCCAGGTGTAGCGCGCGGCGAGCGCCCGCCCGGCCGTACCGAGCTCGCCGGGAAAATCAAGCGCCTCGCGGAGTGCCTCGGCGAACCCGCCGGGCTCGCTCGCGAACCGGGCCGCGGTCCCGAGCACCTCCCGCAGCACGGGCAGCGAGCGGGCCACCACCGGCACGCCGGCCGCGAGGGCCTCGAGGGCCGCCAGCCCAAAGCCCTCCCTGACCGAGGGAAAGCAGAACGTGGCGGCCGCCGCCATCAGTGACGGCAACTCGTCATGCGCGACTGGCCCGAGCACTGCGGGTGCCGCGTCCGGGGTGCGGCCGAATAGCGTGGCGGCCCGCGCCTCCCACGCCGCCCGGTAGTCCCGATAATCGAACAGCGTCTCGCCACCCGCGATCACCAGGCGGACATCCAGTATCTCCCGGCGCAGCAGCGCGTACGCCTCCAGCAGGTCAAGGGACCCCTTGCGGGGCTCAATCCCGCCGACCGCCAGGATGTAGCGACCCAGACGGTCCCTCCACCGGCTCCGCGCGGCGCATGCCGCCAGGCCAGGTCCGGCCGCGGCGGCGAAGCGCTCGGCGTCGACGCCGTTGGGGATGACAGTAGCGGTGATCCCCCAGCCCGTGGCCACCTCGGCGGCCACGGCCCGGGAGACGCAGATGATGGCGAACGGCCGGGTGATGGCGCGCTCGTGGCAGCCGATGAGCTCCGGCGTGGTGAAGTGGTCAAGGTGGTGGACCGTCCGCAGGCAACGGTCGGCCGCGTTGGCGCTGATGCAGTCCTGCGCGTGCACGATGTCGTAGGCGTCGGGCGTGAAGGCGTCCCGTAGCACGGCGATCGAGCGGAGGACCCGTCCTCCGACGCTCTCTGCCGGCCCGCCCTCGGGGAACGGCACGACGGCCAGCCGCACGGCGGCATCGACCGGGCGGAAGGACCCGCCGTCGCCGCCGCGGCCGAGCGTCCAGACGGTCACGTCCTGCCCGGCGGCGGCGAGCGCCTCGGCGAGCGCGAGGGTGTGCACGACTCCGCCGCGAGGCTTGGTGGAGTAGGTGAGCAGCGCGATCTTCACGGGGTGATCCGCCCGGCCCGGACGCTCATCGGTACGCTCCCGGCTTGCGCTCGGCTAGGTGATACTGCACGAGGCGGGCCCGGGCAATCTCGGCCGCGATGTCGACATCAGCGATGGCCAGGCCCGCCTTGGACCAGGTACGGGCCAGGATCTCTCCGCCGGGGCCAACGACCTTAGCCTGGCCGAGGAAGCGCATGCCGCCAAGCGCGCCGGTCTGGTTCGACGAAGCGAACACGACCTGGTTCTCGGCGGCGCGTGCCTGGTCATACAGGTCGAAGAGCCGGGCCTGCCGGTCCTGCGCCGTTCGCGGGGCCCGGTTGGTGATCGAGGTCGGCCAGGCCGACAGGCACGCCACCAGCTGCGCCCCGTCGAGGGCCAGAGACCTGGCCGCCTCGGGAAATGTCTTGTCGTAGTCAATGAGCATGCCAATCCGCCCCGCCGGTGTCTCGAAGGCGGCAAACCCGTCGCCTGCCGTGTAGATGCTGATCTCGCCGGGCGGCTGGTGCACCTTCCGGTGCCGCCCAAGGACCCCGTCGCCATTGACGCAGACCGCCGCGTTGTAGCGGGACGTGCCGCCGGCGCCGGCTTCGCAGTACCCAAGGCAGACGACCATCTCGGCGGCCAGCGCGGCTACCTTGCGAATGTAGGCGTCGTCGGCCTCTAGCGCGGGGGGCAGCGAGTCAGGGTCGGGGAAGCGGATGTCGGAGAGGTACCCGCCGAGGGCGGCGTCGGGCAGCACGAGCAGTCCGGCTCCCGCCTGCCGTGCGTGCTCGATCAGCGTCGCGATCCGCTGCAGGCAGAAGTCCAGGTCCCGGCCGAAGTGGGCGGCGGCCGCCGCGATCACCGTCATGCCCGGCTCCACCCGCGTGTCAGCCCGCCAGCGGAGCACCTAGCCAAGCGAGTACGCCTCGGGGCGCCGGTTGACGAGGTGCGCCATGGACCGGCGGGCCATGGCCAGCTCGGCCGGGACGTCGAGTTCGGCAACGGCCATCCCCTCACTCAGCCCGGTCGTCGCCAGGACCTCGCCTCCGGGGCCGACGATCTTGGCGCTGGCCACGAACCGCAGCGAGCCGAAGGACCCGGACTGATTCGCCGACAGCCAGACGATCTGGTTCTCCAGCGCGCGAACCTGGTCAAAGAGGTCGAATCGCGCCACCCAGCGGTCGGCCGCCAGGTCCGGCGCCTGGCTGGTCCGGCTGGCGGGCCACGCGGACACGCAGGTCACGATCTGTGCCCCGGCCAGGGCGAGCGCCCGAGCGGACTCGGGGAAGGCCTTGTCGTAGCAGATCATCATGCCGACCCGCCCGACCGGAGTGTCAAACGGGGTGAACTCATCCCCGCGGTCGTAGCTCGCTGCCTCGCCGAGTGGCTGATGGACCTTGCGGTGGTTGCCCAGCACGCCGTCGCCAGTCACGCAGACCACGCTGTTGTACAGCCGCCCGTCGGCAAGCTCGCAGTATCCCGCAGTCACGACCATGGTGCCAGCCAGGGACGAGAGCCGCCTGATCTCGGGACCGTCAAGCCGTAGCGGCGGGGGACCGGCATCGGCGCCTGCGGCATCACCGCCGGCGATCTCGTCCAGGCTCGTCAGGTACCCGCCCAGGCAGGCCTCAGGCAGTGCGAGCAGCCTGACCCCACGTTCCCGTGCCCGCGCGATGATCGCCGTGACCCTCTCAAAGTCTTCCGCAAGGTCGCGCCCGAACGGTGCCGCCACCGCCGCCATCCGCAACGTGCTCACGGCACGCCCGCCATGGGTCCTGGTGCCTCGCACTCGCCTGGGTTACCAGCCGCCGCTCCTAGCCCAGTGACGCCCGCGCCGATGGCTACGGTCTCCACTCCGTCCGGCCAGCGCAGCCGCACCCCGGCCCCGGCTATCAGCGAACCGCAGGCCGACGAGGTAGCTGGCCCCGCCGCGGGCAGCGGCGTCCCCACCCAGGCCGCCGTCACCAGCCCGAATCCGGGAAAGCACGTCAGCCAGTCCCCCGCCGACGCCTCCGGTGGCCGCGGCACCCTGGCGACGTCGAGGATCGCACCGCACCCGCTTGCCTCAGCCAGCATCCCCAGCGTCCCGGCTATACCAGCCATCGACACGTCCTTGGCCGCCGACGGCCTGACGCCGCCCCCGGCCCGGGACCTGGACGAGTCGGCCAGGCAGCGCACCATCGCCTGGAGCTCTGCCGGCGACCGGCAGCTCGTGGAGTCCCACTGCTGCCCCGGGAAGCCGGGCCGCCAGGCCCCGGCGAGGTCTACGGTTACCCGTATCTCCTGCCCGGTCTTCCCGCCGCCGCCAGGCACGGGCCGGGCATGACCACCAGCGCGGGACGGTACCCGCCCCAGGGCGGTCACGGCAACCGCCGCGGGCACTCCGAGCTGCGTGTGGCCGCCGAGCACTGGCACGTCGTAGGCGGCCGACGCTCGCCGCAGCCCAGCCAGCACCCGCGCCGCGAACGAGGCATCCCGTGCCCCGAGGGCGTCAAGCAGCCCGACGCCGACGGCGCCCATGGCACACAGGTCGTTCATGTTCACCAGCACGGCACACCAGCCGGCCCACTCCGGGTCCCGCTCCACCATCGTTGGAAGGATCGCATCGCAGGCGGCGATCAGGTCCGAACCTGGCACCGGCGCCCCGTCATCCCCGACGAACCCGCTTGGCCCGGCAAGCCCGGCAACCAGCTCGCCGAGGGCGGCCTTGCCGGCGGCCGCGGCCGCGATCCGCCGGATCGGCCAGCGCATCAGCACGTGCGGCCGGCCCGCGAGCTCGGCTGGCCGGACACTTTCCCAGCCCAGCCTGCGGAACATCCGCTCGCTGCTGGCCTGGACGCTGGCCTCGAACCGGAGCACGCCCGCATCCTCGGCGTACGCGCACGCGGCCCGCACAAGGGCACGTCCGACGGAGCCAGCCGTGCCCATTCGGGCTGGTGGCCCTGGCCGCGCCGTCCCGTGGCGACTGCTTGGGCGCACGGCGAGCCTCGACCCAAGCCACCAGCCGACATCGGGCTCGCCGGGGATCGCCGGGTGCAGCCGGACGCCGCCGAGCACGGTCCCCTCGTGGTCCCGGGCCACCAGCGCCACGGTACGCGGGTCGTCGTCGAAGTCATCGCGATCGTCGCGATCAAACAGGCCCTGCTCCGCAACGAACACGCTCCGGCGCAGCGACCTATAACGGGCCAGCGACTCGGCGTCCGTGGCCGGCGAGACCTCAACCGGGGGTCGCCGCGGGTAAGACGCATCACCGAGGATGGCGAGCACGTCGGGCATGGGCTGGCGCCTGGCCAGGCGGGCCTCGGGGACGGCCCGGCCGCCGAGAAGTTCCAGCATGTCGGGCATGGTCATGGCCGCGTCACCCGCCCGCCACCTGGAGCGCACCGCAGCCGCCGCAGGCGGCGCATCCCGCGCCCTGGCCGGCGCCCGCCATGCCTGCCGCCCGGAGCAGTTCCGCGACCCTCGCGGTCACGTCCGCGACGAGCGAGGCCGCTGGGGCGACCGTGCCGTCTCGTCGCGCCAGGGTGGCGGCCATCGGCCGCATCGGCACGACGAAGGGGTAGACGCCACGGTCGATGAGCGTCCCGGCGGCGCGGACGAGGTCGTCGGGATTCTCGCCCAAGCCGATGAGCAGGTAGGTGGACACACGGTTCCAGCCGAAGACCCGGACGGCCTCGTCCCAGGCCCGCTCGTATTCCGCCAGTGGCACGGTGGACTTGCCGGGCAGCCATCGCTGGCGCACGCGGTCGTCCATCGACTCGACGTGGATGCCGATCGCGGTGGCACCGGCGACGCGTAGCTCCTTGATGACCGACAGGTCAGCAGGCGGCTCGATCTGAACCTGGACGGGCAGGGACGGGACCGTGTCGTGGACGGCGCGGACGCACCGGGCCAAGTGCCGGCCGCCGCGGTCACGCCCGGCGGTGGTGCCGGTGGTCATCACCATCTGCCGGACGCCATCGAGGCGGACTGCCGCCTCGGCGACCTCAGCGAGTTGCGCCGGCGCCTTGACCGCGATCGTCGCGCCGGCCCGCAGCGACTCCTCAATAGAGCAGAACCGGCACCGCTGGTCCTCGGCGTACCTGATGCAGGTCTGCACGACGGTGGTGGCGAGCACGTCCTTGCCGTGCAGCAGCGCGATCTTGCGGTAGGGGATCCCGTCGGCGGTGGCGAGGTCATAGAACTTGGGGCGAGCCGTTGGCAGCGCCTCGATTCCCAGGTCAATCTGGCCCTTGCGGAGCCGCCCGTCAACGACAGCGTACGGGCTGGCGGCATTGATCGGCACCGCGGCACTAAGGCCGTCCAGGGCCAGGTGCCCGTCGTCGCTTGGCCCGGCTCCCTGGCTGCGCTGGACGGGTGCGTCCATTCGCACCCCGGCCAGTGCGACTTCGACCCTGTCAGTAAGCCGCATCGCGACTACCACATGTAGGTGGAGTTGATGATCGCGCCCTTGCGGGCGTAGTGGATCAGCGCGTCCTGGACGTCGAGCGGGTGGGTCGGGATGACGCCCTCGATCAAGTCCTCTTCGCGCAGCCCGTGCAGCGACAGGCCGAAGCGGCAGCAGTAGACCTTGCCGCCTTCCTTGATGAAGGTCTTGAGCTGCTCATTGATGTTGTGCTCGCCCGGGAAGGCGGAGTTCCCCGTGGACGGGAAACCGCGGGTGGCCATGCAGTTCATCGCACCAGGACCATAGAAGTAAATGGCGGTCTCAAACCCCTTCCGTAGTGCCCGGGTGGCCTGCAAGATCGCCACGAAGCTGATGGAGGACTCGTGGGCGATCCCGTGGATGAGCGTGAAGTACGACTGCCCGGGCTCGGCCTGATAGTCGGGGAATACCTTCGTGCCGCCGTACAGGCTGGAGCCGTCGGGCAGCGACGGGTGCGGGATTTCACTCAGTGACTGCTGCTCGGTCTCGGTCAGTTCGGTCATTGTTCTCGCCGTCTCCTTATCTGCTTTCCTTGTTGCTGGTCGCCGGGGGTTCATGGTGTGCGCCGCGGGCCGACTCCAACGCCGGCTAATCCATAGAGCTGGTCGAAGTTCTCGAGGAATGTCAGGTCCTCCAGGTAACCGCCGCCAACCGCGGCACGCAGCTTGGCGTGCTCTCCTCGGTAGTCCCCCCAGGGCTCGTCGCTGGCGAATAGCACCCGGTCACCGCCGATGCCGCGGCGGTCGATCTCGGTGGCTAGCCAGCGCGGCGCGAACCCGATCGCCCAGGACAGGTCGGTGTAGATCCGCTTGCCGGCCGCGACCCAGTCGAAGAACTGGTGCCCCGCTAGCTTGATGTGGCCGCTCATCCCCCCGCCGAAGTGCACGAGGTGGATGCGGGCCGCGTCCCCGTACCACTCGACGAGGTTCGCTACCTGGTCGATATCGGAGGCCGCACCGGGTGAGGTGTGCACGTGCACGACGAGGTCATGGTCCGTCGCGACCCGGAAGATCTCGTCCAGGCCGGCGCGGCAAGCGGGGTCATCCGGGCGGCCGCCGAGCAGGAAGCTCAGCTTGAGCGCCTTCACGCCCGGCTCCGTTGCCAGCTTGAGCGCCTCCCGGGTCCGCTCCGCGTCGCGTTCGAGCGGCGACACCCACAGCGCCGCGCTGATCCGCTCGGATCGGGTCGTCGCCTCTACGCACAGCTCGTTGAACGAGAACGCGACCACCGGGTCGGGCACGCCGTAGTTCGGGATGACAAGGGCGCGCTCGGTGCCCTCGTCGTCCATGTCCCGCAGCAGCTGGCCGACCGTAGCCCGCGCACCGATACCGGGACTCACCGGAGGGCCGCCGTAGAACGGGAAGGCCGGCAGCACTCCCAGGTGCCGGTGCGCGTCGCGGACCGCGGCCGCCGTCCGCGCCGCCATCATGCCACCGTCCGGGGGGCTACCCAGTCATCGTCGTGGTCTAGGTCCAGGTGCCTGTTGCCGCCGGGGAACGTCGACAGCGGAGTGCCCGCGATCCAGCTCACCTCACCGGGAGCGCCCTGCCGGGTGACGCGGTGGAGCAGGTACTCCGCGTCGGCGGCCACTCCCCCGAGCCGGCCGGACCCCCAGGTGTGCTGCCAGGGGAGCCCGAGGAAGTACAGCCCCGGGCAACTGGTCACGCCCCGCCGGTGCGTTGGGTAGCCCCGGCCGTCGAAGACGGGAACCTCGATCCACCGGTAGTCAGCCCCGAACCCGGTGGCCCAGATGATGGCGGAGATGCCGGCCGCCCGAAGGCCAAGGGTGGTCATCCCGGCATCCGGCGCAGCCCAGGCGGGCGCGTAGCGGGACTCGTCCGGCACCGTGATCCCGGTGTCATCGATGTAGGCGTCAATGGAGTCCTTGATCGACTGCGACACGGCGTCGGCGGCGTCGAGGTTGAGCGCGAGGTCGTCGGCGAACGTGAGGGTGCCGTCCGTGGCCGTGCGGGCCAGTCGCCCGTACAGCCGCATGCCCTGGGTGGCGAAGGCCCGTAGGTCGATGTCGTGGCCGCCGTCCCGGCCGGTCACATAGTGGTTGGCGCGGAGCCGGACAGAATCCGCGTCAGCGAAGTCGGTGACCGGTCGCCGGTAGTAACCCATCTCGTCGAGCCAGGCAACGACGTCCTTGCCGCGGTACCGGCGGGCGACGCGGGGCGCGCTGCCGACCGACAGGTGCACGGCCCGGCCGGCCAGGTGCAGGTCCTCGGCGATCTGGCAGCCGGACTGACCGGTGCCGACCACGAGGACCGCGCCGTCGGGCAGCTGACTGGGGGCACGGTAGGCCGACGAGTGCAGTTGGGCTACCCCCTCAGGCACGCGCTCGGCGAGCCGCGGAACGCGGGGCACCTGGTACGGGCCCGTGGCCACGACGACTTGCCCGGCGGTCAGTTCCCCGACGGTGGTCACAAGGTGGAACCGCCCGTCGCGTCCGCGACGAAGCCGGGTCGCGGTCGTGTTCTCGGACAGGGGGAACTCGCAGGATTTCAGGTAGCCGTCGAGGTAGGCGATGATCTCATCGCGCGCCATGAACCCGTCCGGGTCCGGCCCCTGGTAGGGGAAGCCGGGTAGGCGGCACATCCAGTTGGGAGTCACCAGGCAAAAGGAGTCCCAGCGCCGGTCGCGCCATTCGTGGCCAGCCTGTCCGGCCTCGATCACGATGTGGTCGATGCCGTGTTGAAGCAGGTGATAGCTCATGGACAGCCCGGCCTGGCCGCCGCCGATCACGGCCACCGACCAGTGCCCGCCGTCGATGTTGGGCGTATCAGCCATGAACAGCAGTAGACCGGCCATCAATTACCGGACGATTTCATCGGGAACAGTTCCGCGTTACGCCAACTGCGGCTTGTTACGCCAATTTCTCGGGGTCGCCGGGGCTAGCTCCCTTGCCGGTTAAGGGTTCGAGATGCAAGCGAGCAGGGCTGGCGGCCCGGGCCGCCAGCCCTGCCTCAGTTCATGCCGCTCGGCGCGGCTCAGCCCGCGAGGCCCGCGAGCTCGGGGACGAACAGCGCGCCGTTGACCGTGCCGACGCCCGCGGCCAGGCTGTAGACGGGCCGGCCGCTGAAGCCCTTGACGGTGTCGAGCTGGTTGTCCTGGGTGAAGGACACGGTGTTGTTGCCGGAGGTGACCGGGACGATGCCGGGCAGCCGCTCCCGCGACATGGTGTACAGGGCCGGGTTGATGAGGCCGAGCGGATGTCCGGCCACCTGGTCGGCGAGCGCGACGATGCCCGCGAACAGCGGGGTGGCCTCGCTCGTGCCGCACACGGGGTACCAGCCTGGCGTCTGGCCGCCGAAGCTCTGGTAGGTGTCGACGGCGCCGTTGCAGGCCCCGCTCATGGAGATGTCCGGCACGCCACGGGCCCCGCCGACGACGTCGCGCACGCCGTCCTGGTAGGCGGGCCTGGAGAACCAGATGGAGGTGCCGCCGCCGCCCGCCAGCGGGTTGGGGCCGGCGTCGCCGAAGATGAACTCGTTGGTCGCCACGCTGTAGGTGTCGTTCCAGACGGCGTCAGGAGCGACATGGCGCCCGCTGGCGTCCAGCCGCAGCTGGGTACCGCCGATGCCGGTTACCAGCGGGTCGCTCGGCGGCCAGTTCGTCGTGGGGTACAGGTAGTACGTTTCCCCGTCGAGCCCGACGTTCGCGGCGCCGCTGTCGCCGGAGGCGGACAGCACGGTCACGCCATGGTGGTAGGCGTCGATGTAGGCGGCCCGCAGCGGCGCCAGCTGCGCGAAGCTGGCGAACGTCTCCTCGGTCGCGCTGAAGCTCTGGCTGATGACATCGCCGAGATGATGGTCGATCACGTACTTCTCGGCGGTGACGATCTGCGGGAAGCCGGTCACGCCCTCGGTCTCTGAGACCGGCGTCTCGACCAGCAGGATGTTGGCCCCCGGTGCGATCGTGTGCGCGTACTCCACGTCGAGCGTGGTCTCCCCGGCCCAGCCGACCATGTCGGAGTTGTTCGGGTCGTAGGGCGGCACCGCCCCGGCCGGCTGGATGACGCGCAGCGACGGCGGGGCGGGCAGGCCGAACTGCTTGTCGAAGACGTTCAGGTCCGCCTTGATCGTGGGTGAGCCGAAGGAGTCGACGATGACGATGGTCGTCCCCGTGCCGATGATGCCCCGGTCGTAGAGCGGGCGCAGGTTATAGGCGGCCTGGATCTGGGCCGGCTCGTAGCATGCCACCTGGAAGTCCGCCTCGCACTCGGCGGTGGTGAGCGGCTGGTTGGCGACGTGGCCCATCCGCTGGACATCCGGATGGATGTCGACGGTCGCCTCCCGGGCCGGCGTTGCGGTGGTGCCCGCGATGGCCGGAACGCTCAGGCTCACCAAGCCACCGAGCACGACCAGTACCCCGGCGCTCGCGCCGGCCCTTGCTCTCCTGCGCTTTCCCATGAGTGCTCTCCCGTCCCCTAGTCCTGCCAGCAGTGACTCACTCATTCGGACGGTAACACCGCGCGATTTTCCTGACCAGGGAACGAAACGGCCGCGCCAGCCTGTCCCACGCCTCAGCCCGGCCCGCGCGAGTGGTGGCCCGAGGCAGTAGTCGAGGTCCTCTACCTGCGGCTCGGTCCTCGGTTGCGTTAGCCCCGCTTCAGCGGAGACCCGATCCTGATCAGGTTGTGGTCGGGATCGACGTGCACGGCCTCGCCTTCGGCAGCCACTCATTCATACGCCAGAGCGTACTACATGGCCGCGTATGGCGGCCAAGCCGCCGGAAACGATACGTGCTAGCGTAGGAATGTGAGTACCGAGGAGGTGACTGACCGGGCTAGCGCGCTCCGCCGGGGCGTGACCAGGCTCGGCCGACGCCTTCGCCTGGAGCGGCCCGAGCAGGGCGAGCCGCTTCTCCAGCTCGGCACCCTCGCACTGCTCCACGGCCGTGGCCCGATGACCCCCGGCGAGCTCGCAGCGGCCCAGCGGGTCCAGCCGCAGTCCCTGACCCGGACGCTGACCGCTCTCGAAAGCGGGGGACTGACCAGCAGGCGCAGCGATCCCGGCGATCGCCGCCGGTCGCTGCTCATGATCACCGACGCGGGACGGCGCGCCATCCGCCACGATGTCGCTCAGCGCGACGCCTGGCTGGCCATGGCGATGGCCGAGGTCCTCACGCCCGCCGAACAGGACCTGCTCCGGATCGCCGGCCAGCTCATGGAGCGCCTCGCCGAGGCCAGCGTCACTGCCCTGCACACTCCGCTAGGCGGCCCGCCCGCCGCGACCGCAGGGGAGGCGGGCGCCCAGCCGACGGACCCGCGACGCGAGTTCAGGAACGCCATGCCCTGACGCCCGCCGTACCCGGCGGGCACCACTTCTGCAACCAGGAAGGTGCGCCAGCGATGACCGACCCCGCCACGACCCCAGACATGACGCTGCGCTGGAATGAGCCGCTGGCGGTCGAGGTCACCGCCGCGGTGCAGCGCGGCCAGGCCGACCGCCTCCGCCGCCTCCTCGGCAAGCACCCGGGCCTCGCGCGGGCCCGGATCATCAAGGACGGCGAGGCCGCCGGTTCCCGCACACTCCTGCACCTCTTCGCCGACTGGCCCGGGCATCGCCGTAATCCCAGCGGCATCGTGACCGTGCTGTCCGAGGCGGGGGCAGACCTCGACGCGTCGGACAAGCCTGATGCGCCCGGCGAGACCCCGCTGCACTGGGCGGCAAGCAACGACGACATCGAGCTCGTCGACGCGCTCATCGACGCCGGCGCCAACATCGAGGCTCCTGGGTCGATTATCGGCGGGCTCGGCCCGATCGCCGACGCGGCGGTGTTCGGAGGCACCCGGGCCGGGCTCCGCCTGGTCGAGCGCGGCGCGCGTACCAACATCTACCAGGCCGCCGCCCTTGGCCTCCCCGACCGCGTCCAGGCGGAGCTGGCGGCCCAGCCGGGTCCCGACCCCGAGCGGATCACCGCGGCGTTCTGGGCAGCATGCGGCGGCGGCCACCAGGACATCGCCGCCCTGCTTCTCGCCGCCGGGGCAGACATCAACTGGAGCGGCTGGGGCGATCAGAGCCCGCTCGACACAGCCCTCGCCGCCGATCACACCGAACTGGCCGCCTGGCTCCAGGCCAACGGCGGCCGCCCCGCCGCCGAGCCACACAGCACCGACCACGAGCGGTGACGGACACGGTCGCAAGGGTTTCGTTACACAAATCCTCGTAAAGGCGGGCCGTGATTGTTCGCTAATCGGTTGGCTGCGGAGGCGCCGCTTACCAGCACGTCATGGAGGAGCTCATGCAACACGACCCACTTGTGCTTGACCCCACCGGCCGCAGTCGCGGCCAGGAAGAAAAGGTGCTGCACGACTCGGAGGGGCCCGTGCTCGTCGACATTCTCGGCGAGCTTGCCTGGGCGGTCGGCGACCCTGACCTGCTGGCCCGGCTGCTAGCCGATCCGCGTGTTTCCAAGGACCCCCGGCAGCACTGGCCCCGGTTCATCGCCGGCGAGATCGTCGGGAAGTGGCCACTGTACCTCCAGGTGTCGGTGGACAACATGTTCACCGCCTACGGGAGCGCGCACCGGCGGCTGCGGCGGCTCGTCGCACCGGCCTTCTCCGCACGCAGGCTTGACGCGCTGCTCCCGTCGGTGCGGCAGAACACCGCCGCGTTGCTCGATGAGCTGGCCGGCCGCGCTGACCCGGTCGTGGACCTGCGCGCGGACTACGCGGTGCCGCTTCCCGTCCGCGTCATCAGCGAGCTGCTCGGCGTCCCACGGGACATGCAGGCCCGCTTCAAGGAGACCATCGACCGGATATGGAACACCACCTCCACACCCGAGGAGGCAATGGCCGCCACCGCGGACGTCTACGACATGCTGGGCGACCTGATCGAGCGCAAGCACGCCGACCCGGCCGACGACATGACGACCGCCCTCATCGCGGCCCACGACGAGGAGAGCGGCGAGACAACCCTGACCCCGCGAGAACTGACCGACACGCTCCTGCTCATCATCGCGGCAGGCTACGAGACCACCGTCAACCTCATCGACAACGCGTGCACCGCGCTGCTCGCCAGCCCGCAGCAGCTCGCCCACGTACGGGAAGGGCGGGCCACCTGGGGCGACGTGGTGGAGGAGGCGCTGCGCTACGCCGCGCCAGTCAGCCACATGCCCATGCGCTACGCGGTCGAGGACATCCCAGTGCCGGGCTGGGGGACGATCAGGAAGGGCGAGGCTATCCTGCCGTCATTCGGCGCCGCGAGCAACAGCCCGCGACACCAGCGTCTGTCCGCCGGGACGTTCGACGTGACACGGCCCGACAAGTCACACATCGCCTTCGGCCACGGTGCCCACTTCTGCCTGGGAGCGCCACTGGCCAGGGCCGAAGGCGCCATCGCCCTGGCCGGGCTCTTCGGCCGCTTCCCGGCACTGCGCCTTGCCGTCCCTGAGGCTGACCTCGAGCCGGTCGCAAGCATCCTCGGCAACGGCCACGCCACGCTCCCCGTACGCCTGCAGCCCGGATGACAATCGTGGCGTGGCCGATAGCGCAGGCGCCGGCCACGCCACAGAACTAAAGCTCGCCGCCAGGCATCGTCGGCTCGGGGGCTAGGAGGGCGACTTGCGGCTGCCTGCGTGCCAGTCCTCCTGCGCCCCCACGGTACCGGGTTCCACGCCGAAGCTCCGCAGTTGCGGCCGTTCCCGCAGGCTCCGCTTGAGCTCGGCGAAGCCGGGGAAGCCCGCGAGGGCCGTGACGTGGTCCCAGAGCCGGGCGGCGTCCTCGGGGCCGGGGAGCCTGCTGATCACCGGGCCGAAGAGCGCGGCGCCATCCGGCGGGCTGAAGTGGATGATCGGCGTTCCGACATCCCGGCCGGCCAGCGACAGCGCCTCGTCGCCCTCGGCCCGGATCTCCGCGTCCCACCGCATGTCGTCGAGGGCGCTGGCCAGGCTGGCGGGCAGGCCCGCCCGGGCCAGCAGCGGCTCCACGAACGCACGGCTGCCCCGGACGGCCGGAGTCAGCTCAGCGGCGCCGGGGGCGTCGAAGATCTCGCCGCTGACGTTCTCGTAGAACCGTCCGACGGCGGCGCGCCCGTGCTCAGCCCGCGCCTGGGCCGCGACCCGAAGCAGCCGCAGCCCGGAGGCGTGCCCGTCCTCGTAGCCGACGGGGAAGTGGGTGTCATAGTCGATCCCGGAGTTGATCAGCCGCAGCGAGATGAACCGCCAGTCGACGGCGTAGTCCCGCTGCGCGGCGACCATCCGCACCCACTTGCTCGTCATCCAAGCGAACGGGCACACCGGGTCGAAGTAGAAGTGGATGTCCGCATCCGTCATGCCATGGTCTCCTGTCCTTTCAGCCTGCCTCGCGCGGGCGGCACCGGACGGGACGCCCGTTGTGTGTGCGTCGGTTCCGCCCGGGGTCTTACCAGTGAATCCCGCGCGGGCATCTCAGGTAAGACACCGCTGCCTGCCCGCCGCTAATGGCATGTCAACAAGTTCACGACCACTCAGCCTGACGACGCGGTGACTCCACCGGCTGCCCAGGCTGCCCGCCGTCGAGGAGAGGCTCATGACAAGCGACCTGGCTGGCAAGACCGCACTGATCACCGGGGCCGGGCGAGGCATCGGCCGCGCCATCGCGCTTGGACTTGGGGAGGCAGGCGCCCGCGTGATCCTGCTTGCCCGCACCACAGCACAGCTTGAGGAGACTCGCGCCCTGCTGCTGGGGCAGCGGGTACCCGAGGGGCACATCCGCCTGGTGCCGGCCGAGCTGGCCGACGAGGAGCAGCGCGACCACGCCATAGCGACCGTCCTGGCGGAGGGTGGCGCCGACATCCTTGTCAACAACGCCGCCACTGTGGAGCCGCTCGGCCCCACGGCTGGGATCGCGGCGACCGATCTGCGCCTCGCCTACGAGATCAACGTCATCGCGCCGGCCGCGCTCACCGCCGCTGTCCTGCCCGGCATGCTGGCGGCCGGATGGGGCCGAGTTGTCAACATCTCCAGCGGGATCGTCGCCAGCCCGGCCGGGATGGTCCGCGGGAACGCCTACGTGGCGACGAAGTCCGCGCTCGAGGCGCACACCGTGAACCTCGCCACCGAACTGCGCGGCACCGGGGTGACCGTCAACGCCTACCGGCCCGGCGGGGTCGATACCGCCATGCAGGCCTGGATCCGCCAGCAGGACCCCGAGCGCGTCGGCGCCGGCCTGCACGAGCGGTTCAACCGGAACTTCGCCGAGGGCGCGCTCATCACCGCGGAGCACTCCGCCTCCGTGCTGATTGCCCTCCTGGCCCGCGATGACACCGGGGTCATCTGGGACGTCAGCATGGTTCCCGCGGGAGCCTGACGCCCGGTCAGCCAGCCAGCGCCCCGGGCAGGCGATCAAGGGCGGCTACGGTGATGTCCGGCGGCGCGCCGATCGTGTCAAACGGGGCGCCGGCTCGATTCACCCAGGCCGTGCGCAGCCCGGCCGCGCTGGCCCCGACACTGTCGAACGGGTTGCAGGTGACGAGCCGGATCTGCCCGGCCGGCCGGGACAGCCGCTCGGCGGCGTGCCGGTAGGCCACGGGTGACGGCTTGAGCGCGCGCACCTCATCGACGCTGATCCGCTGCCCGAAGAACTGTCCCAGGCCGCTGTGGTCAAGGCAGCTCCCGATCATGGCCGGGGTGCCATTGGAGAACACCGCGAGCTCATGCCCCAGCCCAGCGAGCTCCTGCAGCGCGGGAATGGCGTCGGGGAACGGCCGCAGGTGGTCATAGAGCCCGGCCAGCCACTCGGCCTGTCCCGCCGGCAGGCTCACCCCCAAAGAGGCGAGGGTGAAGTCGAGCGCGCGTGCGGTCACCCAGCGGAAGTCCTCGTAGCGGCCCATGGCCGTCAGCCGGAAGGAGTACTCCAGTTGCTTGGCCCGCCACAGGCTGGCCGCCTCGCGGCCCCCGGCGTCGCCGAGGATCGTGGCGAGCTCCCCGGAGATCGCTATGGGATCGACCAGAGTCCCGTACAGGTCGAACGCCAGGACCTCGCGCGTCGTCACGGCCCCGGGGCGGCCCGCCGCGCTAGCCACTGGCGACCGCGGACAAGAGCCCGGCGAAGTCCTCATCGCATGGGCCGCACGCCCGCAGGTGAGCGGCAACCCCGGGGTAGCGGCCGGTCGCGTCCTGGTCCGCGGCCACAAGGTCGACGTAGACGTGCAAGACGGCCATCGCCTCGTCGCAGCCGACATCGCGCGGGTCGGTCCGCAGGAACCCCTCCAGCCTGTCCAGGTCGCTCATCGCTGCTCCAAGCCCGGCTCTTCCAGATACCCCTTAGCGACCAGCGCCCGGCGGATCTTACGCCTCGCGTCGAAAGTCACCTTGTAGATGGCATTGCGCTCCAGGCCAACCTTGGCCGCCACCGCATCCAGGGGTATCCCGTCGACCACGATCGCGACGAAGATGCGCCGCTGGTGGCTGGTCAGCTCGTCCTCAACGACCCGGCGAACCTCCGCGAGGATGCCCGCCGCCTCCACGTTCCATGCCGGGTCGATCCCGAGCCGGTCGGGAAGCCGCTCCCACTGCCCGGTATCCAGCGCGACCGGCGGGTTGCGCCAGTAGTGCCTGCCGAGCTTGCTCGAGACCTCCAGGATGACGAACCGGTAGGCCCACGTGGTGAACCGGCTCTCCCCCCGGAACTCACCGAGCTTGGCCAAGATCGCCAGCATCGCGTCGCCCGCGGCCTGGTGCGCCAGGTCATCGAGTTCCGGGCCGGTCACCGGGGTGCTCGCCGACCTGCGGCTGACCTCGGCCAGCGCGATCCGCACCAGCCTGGCATGCAGTTCGCGTTCAGCCGACTGCTGCTCGCCGCCCCCGGCGATCAGGCGGCGCAGCCACGCCGCCGACTCCTCGTCCAGGTCGTCGGCCGACCTCCTGGCACATTCCACGACCGACAGGGTACGCCACGCCGAGGGACTGCGCCCGCACGGAATCTGGCTCAGCTGTCAGGCTCGTTCCTGCCAGCGGCCAGCCGGAGGCCAGGGTTCCGCTAACCGACCGCCCCTACGGCCTGTTAAAGAAGGGGCTGGCGGGAACCCCCGGTCCCGTCCGCACGTTTCACTGCTCGTGCAGCAGCGTCAGTTCCGGGTCCCCGCCAATGCCGCGAGATCTCTCGCGGTGCTAGGTGCGTTGATGTTGGTCGGCGGCGTGAGCGTCGTCTGTGTGGCCATCTCGCGGTGGCAGCAGGGAGGAAAGGCGGGGGTGGTCGGCGGCTGCCTCATGATCTTGCTCGGGGCGCTCGGCATCGCGCCAGCCGTGCGGCCCGAGACCCTGACCGTCGATGACGGGGGCTTGCACCTGCGATACCTCTTCGGGGTTCGGGTGATCCCCTGGTACCTGGTGCGGTCATTCCGGGCAGGGGGTGGCAATGGCCGGTGGGCCGTGCGGGTGGAGCTCGGCACGGGCAGGCAGGTCATGCTGCCCGCTCTCCAAGGGAGCCGCGGCCGTGCCGAGCGGATGGCCGACGAGCTCACGGCGGCGCACCGTGAGTACCTTGCCGACGGGGGCGACTAGTCGCCATCAATCCCGAGGTGCCTTCGGCGTACTCCATGGTGATCTTCGCCTGGGCGGCGTCGCTCGCTGCTACCTAGCCGGCCTCCCGGCAGCCAGTCTCGCGCCCCGATGTTCCCATCCCGGTAGCGGCTGACCCAGGGGACCCGGACTGGTTGCCGCCGACGGTCGACGCGGCCGTGGCGCACCCGGCCCGGGTCTATGACCAGCCAGGCCGGTTGCCATGGCCCTCTCCTCAACGGCAGGCAGGCGGCGGTCTCTTGCCAGGGCCGCCCGCGCGAAATTCACTAGTAAGACGCTGGGCGGAACCGACGCCTACAGGTAAGGCGGGCACAGCCGGTGCCGCCTCGCGACCGTAAAGGAGAGTCCCTATGCCGCTGCTCAGCCCAGGCGACCCGTTCCCGCAGCTGACGATCACTGTCTCCGGCGGGGAGCCGACCACCATCCCGGACGCCCTGGCCGGCGACTTCGCCGTCGTCTTGCTCTACCGCGGCTCATGGTGCCCCTACTGCAACGCCCAGCTGCGCGCCTTCGAGCGGGCCAGCCAGGACCTGGCGGACAACGGCATCCGGGTCGTCGCCCTCTCGGTTGACGACAAGGAAACCACTGCTGAGCTGGTCGCCAAGCACAAGCTGACCTTCCCCGTCGGCTACGGCGCCGACGCAGCGGCTGTCGCTGCGGCGACCGGGGCCTTCGTCAACCCCGACCCGGTGTACCTGCAGTCCACCGGGTTCCTGCTGGACCCGGCAGGCAACGTCGTGGTCAGCGTGTACTCAAGCGGCGCCATCGGGCGGCTCGTGCCCGAGGACGTCCTGGGCCTGGTCCGCTACCTGCGCGCTCACCAGGCCGCCGCGACGGACTGACCAGGCAGGCTGCAGGTACGCGGGAGGGAGACAACCATGGGCCTAGCCTGGCAGCAGGGACCGCTTGCCGCCGGCGCGGTGGGCCGGTTCCTCGTCCCGCAGCCGCTCCCTGAGCGGCTGCTGTACGCGGAGCCGCTGCGCCGCCGCATGCGCGTCCGGTTCGCCGGCAGCTGGATCGCCGACAGCGAGGACATCGTGCTGCTGCACGAGCCGGGCCGGTACCCTGTGGCCTACTTCCCTGCCGGGGCCATCGCCGATGGCGTGCTCGAGCCAGACGGGCACACCACCGAGCACCGGGACCTCGGGGCGACGGCCTGGTACACGGTGCGCGCGGGGACGGGGAGCAAGCCGCGCGCCGCGTGGCGGCACACCGGGCTGCCCCGGTACGCCGGCGAACTGGAGGGCCGGACGGCGTTCGCGTGGCGGGCCATGGACGCCTTCTACGAGGAAGACGAGCGGATCATCGGCCACGCGACCGACGCCTACCACCGGATCGACATCCGCCAGACGAGCCGCCACCTGGTCGTCCGCAGCGGCGACCGGGTCGTTGCCGACTCCGGCCGGCCGCTGGCCCTGTACGAGTCCGGGTTCGCGCCCCGCTGGTACGTGCCGCGTGAGGACATCGACCAGGCCGCGCTGGCCGCCGCGGAAGGGCAGACGTTCTGCCCGTACAAGGGGCTGTGCAGCTACTACGACATCGGGGCCTCCCGCCGGGCCGCGTGGTCGTACGAGGACGCGTGGGCCGAGGTCGGGCGCGTCTCGGGCCTGGTCTCCTTCGAGCCGGGCCTGGTCGAGGTGCACCTGGACGGCACCCGGCTGCGCCTGGAGCCGGGCCAGTCCGTGGTCCCGCACGGGCCCGACCGCCACCTCAGCCCGGATGAGGCCAGCCAGGGAAGGCGCCCGTGAAGGGCACCGCCACGCGGGCAAGGCAGGGCAACGAGGCGGGCGGGCGCGACGGTGCCGCGGTGCTGCTGTCGGTGAACGTCGGGATGCCGAAGAAAGTGCCCTGGCAGGGCCGGACCGTGCGCACCGGGGCATGGAAGCGCCCGGTGGCCGGCCCGGCGATGGCCCGGCGCCTCAACATCGACGGCGACGGCCAGGGCGACCTGGCCGGGCACGGCGGCGAGATGCGGGCGGTGCTGGTCTACCAGGCCGATTCCTACCGGCACTGGCGGCGGCACCTGGGGCGCGATGACCTCAGCTACGGCCAGTTCGGCGAGAACCTCACCGTCGACGGCCTGCCCGACGACAAGGTGTGCATCGGCGACCGCTACCGCATCGGGCAGGCCGAGTTCGAGGTCACCCAGCCCCGGGTCACCTGCTACCGGGTCGGCATGCGCCTAGGCGAGCCGGAAATGGCGTCACTGCTGGTCAGCCACCACCGTCCCGGCTTCTACATGCGGGTCATCCAGGAAGGCCGGATCCAGGCCGGCGACGCGATCATCAAGACCAGGACCGGGCCCGGCGAGCTGACGGTGGCCGACACCGACGCGCTGCTCTACCTTCCCGGCCCCGACCCCGCCAGGCTCCGCACCGCGCTGCGGAGCCCTGCCCTCAGCCCGGGCTGGCAAGGCTCGTTCCGAGACCTGCTCAGCAAGCCCGCGGCGGAAGCCGGGCCAGTCTGGGCGGGCTTCCGCGACCTGCGGGTCACTAACGTCGTCTCGGAAAGCGGCACCGTCTCCTCGATCTACCTGGCCGCCGTGGACGGCACGGCACTCCCGGCCGCCCGGCCAGGCCAGTACCTCACGCTGCGGATCCCCGGCGCCGGCATCCCGGCCCCCGTGCGCAGCTACTCCCTGTCATCCGCACCCGGCGCCGCGACCTACCGGATCAGCGTCAAGCACGAGCCGAACGGCACCGCGAGCGGCTACCTGACCACGAGGCTGCGGCCGGGCACGGTCCTGCCCGCGGCGGCGCCCCGCGGCGAGTTCATCCTCGGCGACGGCACCGGCCCGGTCCTGCTCATCTCGGCCGGAATCGGCGTCACGCCAGTGCTGGCCATGCTGCACCAGCTCTCGGCGCAGCCCGCCGGCCGCGAGGTGTGGTGGATCCACGCCGCCCGCCGGCCCAGCGAGAGCCCGCTGGCCACCGAAGCACACCGACTCCTCGCCGCGCTCCCCCGCGCCCGCGAGCACACCTTCTACAGCGCCGCAGCGCCCGGCGAGTACCACGATGCTCATGTCATCGCCGGGCGGCTCACCCGGCAAACGCTCGCCGCCCTGGACCTCCCGGCCGGCGCCACCGCCTACGTCTGTGGTCCGGCGTCCTTCATGACGGACATGGCCGAGGCCCTCACCGCAGCGGGGATAGACCGCTCTCGCGTGCACACTGAGCTGTTCGGCGCCCTTCCGCCCGTGAATCCCGGCGTGACCAGCCCGGCCGTCCGGGCACCGCACCAGCCCCCGGGACCGCCCGGCACCGGCCCCCTGGTGACCTTCGCCCGCAGCGGCATCAGCGCGCCCTTCCCGGCCGGCCCCGGCAGCGTGCTCGGCCTCGCCGAGGCCTGCGACGTGCCCGCCCGGTGGAGCTGTCGAACCGGAGTCTGCCACACCTGCGCCACGGCGCTGCTGTCCGGCCAGATCAGCTACGCCCCAGACCCCCTGGATCCGCCCGCAGCCGGGCAGGCGCTCATCTGCTGCGCCCGCCCCACCAGCGACATCGTCGTGGACATGTAGGAGGAATTCCACGCGGGCACGCGCGCCGCCTGGCGGGCGGGCGGCCCCAAGGTGCGGCCAGGGACGGCTGTCGGCTCACGCGCCCAGCAGGCGCCGGAGCACTGTCAGGTAAGAGGGATCAGCCAATGTGAGCTGCTCCAGCTGAGCCGCAGTGAACCAGCCGATGGCGTCGTGCTCGCGCGGCTGCATATTCGATACCTCGCCCCGCCAGCGGCGCGAGGCCCACACGGTGAGATCCAGGCTGCGCTGCGGATCGACCCGGCGCAGGACAGGGCCGCCGTCAACGCCCTGAAGCTCCACTCCCAGCTCTTCGGCTACTTCCCGCCGGAGCGCGTCCAGGGGATTTTCACCAGGCTCGACATGCCCGCCGGGGAAGCCCCACACGTCCGGATTCGCCAGCCGCGCCGGCGTCCGGTGGCAGAGCAGCAGTTCCTCCGGCCGCAGCAAGATTACGGCTACGACGCGATGGTCCATCATCTGTCAAGTGTCACCCAGCCAGGGAGAAGGCTGCCAGGCGCGGCGCTAGTTCTTGGCGGTGAGCTCCGCCACCGGCAGCGCCACCCTGAGCTGCCTCGTGAACCGGCCCCCGGACTCAGCCGCACATGGCCAGGGCGTCAGGCCGATGCCCTCCCCTTGGGGGAGGGTCAGCGCCGGCAGCCGCTATTGACCCTCCCGCCAGGGCACCGCCGAAGGTGAAGGCAGTCGGCCGCGGACACCGTGCCCGAGGTCATCTGTGAATGAGCCCATCGGAAGGAAGCGATCATGAACGCACCTGTCCCTGCCGCCAACGTGGTCTTCGCCGCCCTGAACATCGACTGCGCCGATCCCGCCGCCCTGGCCGAGTTCTGGGGGAAGGCCCTCGGCCGGCCGGTCAGCCCCGGCGCGGTCGCCGGGGACATGGCGGTCGACAGCACCGACCCGGACAAGGGCCCCCGGCTGATCTTCCACCCGGCCCCCGGCCCCGAGCCCATCAAGAACCGGCTCCGTCCCATCCTGCTCACCGGCCAGCACGACCAGGAGACCGATCGGCTGGCCGGCCTGGGGGCGAAGCTGCTCAACGAGATCAGGAACCCGGCGATCCGCCACTCCACGTTCGCCGACCCGGAGGGCAACGAGTTCGACCTGGTCACCTGGCAGTCGAAGTAGCAGGTCACCGGATCTTCCAACCCAGCTAACGATCTTCCACTGCGGGGGTTACAGACAGAGGCAAGGCCGCTGGGCTGCCAGCTGCTTGGCAGGAAAGTGTGACGTTCGGCCGCCATTTTGGGTGGCAAACGTCGCGGGATCATGAGGGGTAACGTCCTTCCACCACCGCCACAGCCTGTAACCTCAGTCGTTGATGATCTTTAGGCGGGGAGCCCGAGCCAGATGCCCGGGCTCCCCGCCAAGCTGGTGGCGCTTTGCTCATCACGGGCATCGCCGTCGAGTGCCTGGAACTGGCAGGGACCGGTTTGGACCCGGCTCGCTCCCCGCAGCGGATCCTGGACCAGCCCCGCTACACGGCGATGGTGCGAACTCGCCGCTGCGCGGCGGGAAGCCCTGCGGCTGGAAATCAGCCCGGCAGCAAGCATGGGCGCACATCGACCCGGGCCGCACCCGCCCGGCCTACACGGCCTCCACCGGGGGCAAGACCCGCGCCACGCATGGGCCGCCTACGCCCTGGACGCCCAGGTCATGCTCATCCGTGGCCGGACTCCCTCGGACTGGTCCTCGCCGCCAGGCCTGACCCTGCGGCACCGACGGCGCGGCACCGACGGCGCGCTCCGCCCTCCGGACACCGACGACATCGCCTACCACCTGTCCACGCTGTTCCCCCAGTGCGGCCCGGCGTTAACCGCTTGCGCCCAGCAGCGCGAGGCCGGTTCAATAGCGCCATGTCAACGGCCCACACCGCGTAGGCGGCGGACACGGGAACCACGGCGGAGACAGCGCTGCCCCTGCTGGGCCTGCGGATTACCGCCGGGCCGATCGAGCTGCGGGGCATCACCGACGACCTGCTCGGGCCGCTGGCCGGCCTAACCGCCGAGGGCATCAATTCTCCCGGCGGGTCGCCGTTCCTGACCCCCTGGAAAACCGAGCCGCATGAAGACCTGCCTCGCTTCTTCGCCCAGTACTACTGGCAACTGCGTGCTGATTTCTCGCCCGACCGGTGGACGGCGCCGCTGGCCGTGCTCTGGGAGAGCGAACCTGCCGGGGTCCAGGAACTCTTCGGCGACAAGTACCTGGTGAACCGCACCACCGAGACGGGGTCCTGGCTGGCCCGCCGGTTCCAGGGCCGCGGCATCGGCACCGCCATGCGCCAGGTCATCGCCGCCTTCGCCTTCGACCATCTGGACGCCCAGCACGTGACGTCGGCGGCCTTCAGCGACAATGCGGCATCAGTGTCGGTAAGCAGGAAGATCGGCTACGCCGAGAACGGAGTCGACATCTGGGCCCGGGAAGGGAAGCCCGTCCCGCACCAGCGCTTCCTGCTATCGCCTGACAACCTGGTTCGTTACGAGTACCCGTTGCTGATCACCGGCCTCGCCGCCTTCCGCTGCTCCATCGGCTTGGATGCCTGAGGCTTTCCAGCCGATCTGCGGCCGTTTAGGGCGCGGCGCGCTGGCGGCAGAAGTCACGCGCGGAGCCCGACAGCAGGGCGGCGACAGCGCAGGCCGCCATGAAGATCCCAGCGGCGACGAAAAGCCCGATAGGCGCCATCAGGTAGTAGCCGCCGAGGACGAATACCCATGTTCCGAGGATCGCCAGTCCCAAGAACGCTATGAAGGTCTCCTGGGCGATGACCAAGGTGCGCGCCCGTTCGCCGCCGCGCCGGGGCAGCAGCACGGCCAGCACCCACGACAGCACAGTGAAACCGAAGAGCACCGCGGTGATCACATCGCTGGCGGGCAGCCGCGCCGAGAGGTAGAGGGAAACCGCTCCGAGCGCGGCCCAGATGCCGCCCTGAGACCACAGCAGGGCACCGATCGCGACGATAGAAAACGGCGCGTGCGAGGCGGCCGGAAAATGCTCTTCGGTCATGACACCACCGTAGACCCGCTTACTCTCGTGAGAATCCCAGTGGTTCTCACGGATTTCTGTCCTCCTAGCACCTGGGCCGCCACCTTCCCCTCCCGGGCGCGCATGATCCGTGCCAGCCTGGGTGCGGTCGCTTCTGGCAAACAGCCGGGCCGGCTCCCAGCCGGCAAGCGCGGACAGGACTGCTGTCCGGTGACAAGTAAGTCGGCCCGTTGCCAATTAACGTGGCCCATCTGCTGGTCTTGCCACTAGAGTTGGCCCGTTCCTGATCCTTGCGACGGCTGGGCGGATGGGTGAAGGGTGCTGCTGTCGCGGCGACGGACGCCGCGGATGCGCGGCTCGTGCCGGAGTTCCAGGTCGCTGGCGGTGCCTGGTGGCGCGAGCCGGTGATGCCGTGTGACGTCACGCGGCTTGCGGAACCGCCGGCGCGGCCGTCCTGGTCCGGGAAGGGACTGCGGAGCCTCGCGGGCAGGTGGCTGGCAGCATGACTGCCGAGAGCGGCAGCGGCCGGGACACCCCCCAGGAGCACCTGAGGTTCGCTGCCTGGGTACAGGCCCTCCGCCAGGTCCCCGACGATGACGAACTCACCCTGGTAGCGGACGTTCTCCAGGACCCGGACGTCGCGATGGCGCAGAGCGCGGTGCTCGGGCACCTGGACCAGCGAGCCAGCACCCTCATCCAGGGGCCGGACTATGCTCCCTGGGCCCGCGCCATGGCCGGCGCCGTCGCCTCGCGTCCGTTCCTCCTCCAGCGCCTGCGCGAGTGGTCCTTGCTCAGGGCGATCGCCCTCGGGCAGCCCTGGTCCCCCGGCGCGCTGGCCGAGGCATCCAACTGGCTTCAGCTCAAGATCGCCGAAAGCCCAGGCACGAGCGAAGCCGCCGTGGTCCTGGCCCGGGCCGGTCGCACCAAGCGGATCCGCAACACCGCCAGAGCCGCCGTTACCGCTGCTACTCGCCGGGCCGGAATCGGTGACAAAACCACTCCCGGAACCCGCGCCGGGCCAACTTAGATGGCAAAGCTCTGACCCGCTTTCTGCCACTTAAAAGGCCCGCGCAGGTCAGCGGGGGTGGCCCGGGCCAAGATGACTGTCACGGGACAACTGCTGTCCTGTGACAGTGATGTTTGCTGGAGGCGCTGCCTGCCCTGCGGGGGCGTCCGGCCTCGGCAGGCACGTGTCATGTCCGCGTGCATGGATTCAGGGCCGGGGCTGAGGTGCCTCATTCCGGGTACCGGAGCAGTTCGTCCAGCACCCAGGCTGGTGCTTTGCGGTCCGGGGCCTCCGGGCGGCTAGCCGTCAAGGCCCAGTCGCGGACCCGGGACGGGATGTCCCGGCCGAGGCCCGCCACGATATCGGTGGCCGGATCGAGCGGCGGCCTCATCCACTCAAGGGGAGGGATGAACACGTACCGGAACATGTCGTGGCCGTCGTCGGAGCGCTGTGCGTCATGGAAGGCCCGCACGTAGCCGGACCGCAGCGGCACGCCGAAGTACGCGGTGCCCGGCTGGCTGAACCCGGGATCGACGACGGTCTCGCCGTCGAGGCACCATGCCGACCTGATGCGGATCCCGGGCGGGCGGCAGGTGTAGCCCTCCGCGTAGAGCAGGCCCGAGTCCATGGCCCGCCAGTAAGCGTTCTTGCCCGCCCAGGCGGGGATCATCGCGTACCCGCCGCCCGCCGTCCCCGGCGTGAACAGCCGGCCGTACCGCATGATCGGGTCCCAACTGCTCCTGGCGGCCCAAACGCACTGCGCCGCGAGCGCGGCAACGATCTCGGCCTCGTCTTCGGTCACGCAGCAACGCTAACGCTCTGGCCGCCTGGACGTCAGCGAGCAGCCCGCGCGGACGGCCAGCACTGGCGACGGGCCGAATGAACTGAGCCTTTCTCGCCGGGCCGGGCGCTGCGACGGAGCGGATCGAGGCGAGTTCCAGCAGCGTCTCCCGCTCCGGCGGCGGCATGATGGTCGGCAGCCGCTCGCCGCGTGGAGCCTGGTCCAGCGCGGTGCTGCGGACGTGGTGCGGGCATCCTGGACTCTGCGGGTCGAATCCACTGCCAGTACAGGCTTCTGATCTTCTCTGAAGGCTGGGAGGATGTCCCCAGGTTCAGCCGAAGAGGAGATCGGTGGGAAATGTCGAGGATGGCCCGGACGTGCTGGCAGAGCGCTGTGGCACCGGTATCGAGTACTGCGGCCAGCCCGGCCAGTCGGCTTCTGCCTTGACGAGGTTCCTGGATTCGGCTGGGCAGCCGTCAGTTCTCACCACCTCTCACCTGCGCAACTCGACACGCTAATGCGGGCCATGAGCGGGGGTACCGGAAGCGGGGCAGGGGTTGCCCCGGCGCACCGCGCCAGTAACGCTCACCGGGTGCAGGGGCAGCCGTGAGCAGGGAATTCTGGGTGGGACGCCGCCCGGCCTGGGTGGCTGTCGGCTTGGTAACGGCGCTTGCGGTGATGACGATCTGGCTGCTGCGGGCGAGGTCGGGGGTCAATATCGCGACCGTCTTGTCCCTGACGGTGTCGGTTGCCTCGCTGGCCGTCGCGATGCGAGGGCTGGTGCCGGACTTGCCGTTGAGCAGGGTGGCGAGGCAGTTGGCTGGTCGGGTTGCCCAGGAGCGGGGTGCGGCACGCCGACAGGCGCTGGGGATGTCGGGGGCTGCCCGGCCGGCCGACATCGCTTTCCGGGCGCCGGCCTTGGCGGCGGAGCCGGAACTGGTGCGCTGGCGCTGCGACGGCGGCACGGAGAGCGGCACGCTCCGGGACGTGGCCGACTATTACCGGTCGCTTGATCGCGGACGGCTGGTCGTCCTCGGCGAGCCCGGGGCGGGCAAGACGGTGCTTGCCACCCAGCTCGTCATCGACCTGATCGAGGCACTTCCCGACGGTGAGCTGCAGCCAGGGACCCGGCCGCCGGTGCCGGTCTGGCTGCCCCTGACCTCTGTGGACCTCGGCGAGGCAGCCTCGCTGGCGAGCACCAGCGCCGAGGAACTAGCAGCACGCCTTGACGAGCAGATCACCGCCCAGGTGTCGGTGACGTACCAGGTGAGCCGGGCCGCTGCCGGGAGGCTGACCCGGGAGCGCTGGCTGCTGCCGGTCCTTGACGGGCTGGACGAGATGGACGCCGCCGAGCCGGCCTCCGGCCTGGCGTGGCCGCGGGCCGCCGCGGTGATGCGGGCACTGAACGCCGGCACGGGCAGCAGGCCCGTCGTCCTGGTCTGCCGACGGGCCGAGTACCGCTTGCTGGCCCGGTCGGCCGGCGCCCCCGGCGAGGACCCCGTGCTGCAAGACGCACGGCAGATCGTGCTCCAGCCCCTGGAGGTCCCCGCGATCTGCGAGTACCTCACCCGCCGGTTCCCCGGTGACCAGCCGGGTCGCCTAGCAGGCCGCTGGGAGGGTGTCCGCGCCGCGCTGCAGACAGGGACTGGTCAGGGCGCTGGCCTGACCACGTTGCTGTCCAGCCCGTGGCAGTTGTTCCTGGCCGCCGCCGCCTACCACGATGATGCCTCTGACCCGGGCGAGCTGACCCGGCTGCCAGCCGACGACCTGGCCGGGCACCTCCTTAGCCATCTCATCCCGGCCGCCGCCGGCCGCACGGCTCGGCCCGGCGGCGGCCGTTACCAGCCGGAAGATGTCCAGGCCTGGCTGGGCGCGCTGGCCCGCCATCTGGAGCAGACCAGCACCGACCCCAAGCTCCGCTGGTCGTCAACCGACCTGCGACTGGAGCGGCTGTGGCCGATCGGGGGCCAGAAGGAAGTCCAGCGGCTCAGCGCGCTCGCTATCTCCCTGGTCCTCTGCGCGGTATTCACGGCGTTTGGCCTGGAACTGGCCCGCATAGTCGGGCGCGTTTCTGCGGACACCGCCAATGACTGGGCAATAGCTTTCCTGCTGGGTACAGGCGTGATCGGCTTCGCCGTGATCACGATCTCCGAAATCGACTCCCCCCTGGAGCGGCTCAGCATAAGGCTCAATTCGCCTGCCAGCCGCAGGCGGCTGGCAGGCGGGCTGGCATTGGGCCTTGTGGCCGGGCTGCAGGTGGGGCTGATGCTCGGGATAGGTGTGAAGCAGTGGATCGGGGTAGCGGCCGGGCTGACGTTCGTGCTGACGGGGGCGTTGTTCGGGCTGTCGGGTAGTTTCAAGCTGGCTGCTCGCCCGACTGCCGTCATGCGCCAGAATCTCGCATTCGCCCTGGCAGCCGGCCCAGGCATCGGGCTAGCGGCCGGGCTGACGTTCGGCGGGGCGGGGTTCGGGCTGGCGGCCGGGCTAACGGCCGGGCTGGAGATCGGGTCCGTCTTCGGGCTGGGGTTCGGGCTGGCGGCCTGGATTCGCTACCTAATCGGATGCTGGCTAGGTCATCGGCAGGGGAAGTTGCCACGACGAGCAGGCCGCTTCCTCGACTGGGCTCACCAGGCCGGTCTGCTGCGCATGGCAGGCACCGCGGCACAGTTCCGGCACCGCGAGCTTCAGTCCTGGCTGATAAGCCCGGATCCTGATCACAGTGCGCTGACCGGACAGAGGGAACGGTGAACGCACCCAAAGGCTCGCCCCGGGCTGGGCGGCCACGCGGGAGAAGCAAGCCGCGCTCCGCCGGGAATCACCGGGTGGCCCAAGGAACTCCCCGGCTGCCGCATGCGCTCGCCGCCATGGTCAGGACCGCTGGCATCGGTCCCGTATGTGCCCTCCCCTTGGGGGAGGGTCAGCCCCCGGCCCCGAGCCCATCAAGAACCGGCTCCGTCCCATCCTGCTCACCGGCCAGCACGACCAGGAGACCGATCGGCTGGCCGGCCTGGGGGCGAAGCTGCTCAACGAGATCAGGAACCCCGCGA
>Ga0335072_10001225_pt1 | contig 42571 bp, 46 predicted proteins | sample Lox_Sample_21_FD_206725 | JGI IMG/M metagenome (GOLD analysis project Ga0335072, IMG submission 206725) | Soil microbial communities from Loxahatchee National Wildlife Refuge, Florida, United States - Lox_Sample_2.1 | ecosystem: Environmental > Terrestrial > Soil > Wetlands | place: USA... | reverse complement strand
CGAGCAGCGACAGGTCGATGTAGAACGGATCGCCGATGCGTCCCGCCCATACCCGCGCGTCGCCCTGGCTCGCGGGCTCGCCCGTGCGTCCCTCCAGCACCAGGGCGCCCTCGGCCGCGTCGTCACCGGCCTCGTCCCCGGTGAGGCGGTGCAGCCGCATGGCCTGCCGCCCATCGGAGTCGCCTTCGCCGAATGTCAGCCGGAAGCTCAGGCCCTCGACGTCGGCCCCGTCGGCATGCACCTTGAGCTCGTACCGGGCCTCGGGATGGAACCCCCGCTGCACATCGGGCCCCGTGATCGTTGAGTTCACGTCCATGACGAACACGGTGCTGTGGTCGCCAGGAAAGACGAACAGGTCGTCGATGTAGAGCCGGCCATTCTGGCGCGCCAGCGGTGTATCGAGATGGTGAGACATGTCGCAGCTCCCCCGAACTGAACGATTTGTCCGACGCCGCTCGATGTAAGGCAGGGTCCGACTCTACCGGCCCGCCGTCCTCTGCCCCGGGATCGGGGCCGCCCGGCAGACGGCCGATAGGCAGCGCTGAGTCATCGTCCGTAGTTCGGCGCCCGTGGCGAGGACCGGGTCGGTCCCCTAGGGTGAGAGCCGTTCGCCGTGATGAGGCCCACGTACGCCGGAAGCGCCGGCTGATGGCTTCTGCCGCCCCTCCAGGAGCCGCCCGTCATGCCGAGCGCCACCCCCCTCCCGCGTGGCCCGTCCCGCCTGGCCCTGTTCGGCGCCGAGGACCTGCTGTGCGCCACCGGGTGCCCGGTGTGCCGGTACGTGGCCGAGGCCCGCGACCGGTATCTCGGCTGGTTCGCGCTGGAAGCGCACGCCGAGGCGAGCACGATCACCCGGCTGTGCCGGTCGCTGGGTTTCTGCCCGGCGCATAGCCGCGAGCTGCTCGGCCAGCCCGGTGCCGAGGGCCGGATGACCGCCGTCTACCGCGACCTGCTCCGGGCGGCGGCCGGGTACCTGGCCGCGGGCACGGCGCCGCCCGCGCCGTGCCCGGCCTGCGAACACGACGCCGAGGCCGCGCATCGGTCCCTGGATACGCTGCTGACCGGGCTGCGTGAGGACGAGTTGCGGGACCGTTACCGCGATGCGGACGGGCTGTGCCTGCCGCACCTGCGCGCCGCGGCGTCGCGCGGCGGCCGCCCGCTGACGGCCTGGCTGGCCGGTGAGACGATCGCCCGCCTGGCCGGCGCCGATGCGCCGCGGGCCCTCGCGCTGCTCGCCGGGGACCGCGATCCGGACGCCGACGTCCGGGTCCGGCTGCGCGCGGCGCTCCCGGCCGGCCCGCCGCGATCCGCCGGCGTCTGCGAGCCCTGCCTGGCCGCGGCGCTGGCCGAACGCGCCGCGCTGGCCCGCCCGCGGTCCGGCCTGTGCCCCGCGCACCTGCAGGAGGCCTGCACCGCGGTTGACGGGGGCGGGCACGGACCGCTGAGCTCCGCGGCGGCTCAGGTCCTGACCCTGAATTCCGAACGCCCGGCCTCGTGGCTCATCCGGACCGCCGAACCGGTCGGCCTGGCCGCGGCGACGCTGGCGCGGGTCGTCCGCCGCCGCGACCCGGGCCGCGGGGCGGACACGGGGCCGTGCCCGGCCTGCCGCGCCGCGAGCACGGCGGCCGCCGGCTGGCTCGGCGCCTGGTCGGCGGGCACGGACGCGGTCGCGGCCGTCCCGCCACCGCGGCTCTGCCTGCGCCACGTGATGCCGCTGCGACCGCGCGACCCGCGCGCCGCCGGCACCGCGGTCCGGGGAGCGGCCGCCGCCACCGCGACGATCCTCGAGGAACTCGAGGAGGCGATCCGGAAGCGGGCCTGGGCCAACCGGAGCGAGCCGCGGGGCCGGGAGATGACCGCCTGGCGGCGGGCCGCCGCTCTCATCGACGGCCGGGTCTACGGCGGGGGGAGGCCCGGGCCGCTGGACTGGCGCCCAGCCGGGGAGCGCCGGGGCGTAAAATAAAAGTGCGGCATACGGCCGTCCGGCGATGGACCCCGCCGGGGACGGATGCCCCGATGAGGGCGCCCGCCCGCAATGCCATGAGGCCGATGGATCCTGCTCCGAGCGCGAGTGATGACCGGAGGAGCGGATCATGTCGGCTTCCCTTTCCAGGCCCGCGGCGCAGGTACAACGACTCGGTCGGCTCTGGTGGCTGCCGCCCGGCGGCCTCGGCAACGGCATCGACGATGACGGGTGGGCCCCGATCCTTGAGCTGGCCAGCGACCAGGTGGCGCCGGTGCTGGCCGCGCTGCGCGCCGCCGGGGTCCCGGCGTACGCCGCGGGCGTGCGGCCGGGGGCGGCCCGGGCCCGGCACAAGCTGTGGGTGGGGACCAGCGCCTACGGCCGGGCCGAAGCGACGCTGATCACGGTGCTCGCGTCCGCGAGCGGCCGGAGCGGCCGTGCGGCGGACGGCCGCCCGTGACCAGCCGCCGCCCCGGCTCGCTGGGCGACCGGTTGCGGCGGGCCGACCAGGCCGCGTTCGCCGCGATCGTCGCGCGCCGGCGACCCGCGCTGGTCGCCGCGGCCCGCGTGGTCAGCGGCCTGGCCGAGCCCGGCGTCGTCTACCCGGCGCTGGTCGCCGCCGGCCTGCTCGCCGCCCGCGGCCGCGGCCCGGCGCGCGCGGTCTGGCCGCAGGCCGTCGGCCCGGCCCTGGTGGTGGCGGCCGGGGCGCAGGCCCGCCGCGAGCTGTCCCGGATCATCGCGCGCCCCCGGCCGCCGGCCTCGGAATGGCTGACCGAGCCGGAGGGGTTCAGCCTGCCCTCGCGGCACACCACGCTGGCCGCCCTCGCCGCCGGCGCGATCGCGTCGGCGCTGGGTGCTCGCGGCCCGACCAGCCGGGCCGCGCCGCTGCTGGCGGCGGCCGGGGTCGGTGCCAGCCGGGTGTGCCTGGGCGTGCACTGGCCGGGCGACGTGCTGGCGGGCTGGATCTTCGCCGAGGGGTGGCTGCGGTTCACATCCCGGCCGAGCCGTCGATGGCCTCGCGGAGCAGGTCGGCGTGCCCGTTGTGGCGCGCGTACTCCTCCAAGAGGTGCTGCCACATCCACCGCACCGAGTGGGTGTTCTCCGCGAACGTGAACGTGTCGTCCAGCGTCGCGCCGTCCAGCGCGGCGTCGACGGCCCGGCACTCGGCCCGGTAGATCTCGAAGTCCTGCTCGGCGCGGCCCGGGTCGGCCTCTTCGAAGTCCGCGTCCGGGGCATCGGAGCGGTAGTACAGGTCCGGTATCTGCTCACCGCGGAAGGTCTGCCTGACCCACCCGCGCTCGGTGTCGCTCAGGTGCCGGACCAGGCCGAGCAGGGACAGGTGCGAGGGCGGCACGGCGCGCCGGGCCAGCTGCGTGGCATCCAGCCCCGCGCATTTGCGCAGCAGGGTGGCCCGGTGCCAGACGAGCCAGTCGCGGAGCATCTCCCGCTCGGGGTCGTTGCGGCGCTCCGGATAGCCGTCCGAGCGCTCGACATCGGGTGCGATCCAGGTCACCGCGGCAGCCTATGCCCGGGTTCGTGCCGGACGCTAGCGAACTCCTGCCGTCGGCGGCGCGCCGTTTATGCCTTGCGGAACGGCGGGCCTCAGAGTTAGTTTGATGTCTAACACTTAGAGATCTAAATTTTGAGGTGATCATCATGAGCGACCTGCCGTGGCAGGGACGGGTGGCGATCGTCGCCGGCGCCAGCAAGGGGATCGGAGCCGCCACCGCCGAAGCCTTCGCGGCAGCCGGGGCGGCGGTGGTGCTGGGCGCGCGCGACCTCGACGCGCTGAACCAGGTCGCGGAGCGGATCCGCGGCCACGGCGGCACGGCGCTCGCGGTACGCACCGACGTCAGCGACGAGGCCTCGGTGCGCGAGTTCACCGAGGCGGCGCTGGCCGAATACGGCCGGCTGGACGCGGCGTTCAACAACGCGACCGACGGCCCCATGCCCGCGCCGCTGGCCGGCATCGACACGGCGCAGTTCGACCGGGGCATCGCCACCAACATCCGCGGCACGTTCCTGGGCATGAAGTACCAGATCCCGGCGATGCTCCGCGGCGGCGGCGGCGCGATCGTCAACATGGCCTCGCTGGCCGGCAGCGCCGGGGTCGCCAACCTCGCCGCCTACGTGGCCGGGAAGGCCGGAATCATCGGGCTGACCAAGGTCGCCGCCCTCGACTACGCCGACCAGGGGATCCGCGTCAACGTGGTCGCACCGGGCACGATCTTGACCCATCACCTGGCGGCGGCCGGCGAGAACGCCCAGCGCGCCGCGGCCGGGGCGGTGCCGATGGGGCGGATCGGCACCGTGACCGACGTGGCCGCCGCCGTGCTATGGCTATGCTCGGAGCAGGCCAGCTACATCACGGGCATCGTGGTCCCGATTGACGGCGGCCAGTCGGCCGGGACCAAACCGCCGCAGATGCGGCGGCCGGGCTAGACGCGGTTACCCGCTGCAGCGCCATGAAGCGCCATCGTCTCGACGCTCATCTCATTCCGGGCGGGCGCGGTCAGGTAGAAGCCGGCGACGAGCCATGAGACACCGAAGGCCCAGATGGATGCGACCTCTCCGATGTAGAGCCGGGTCAGTTCCCAGATTCCTGCGCCCGCGAATGCCCATGCTCCGGCGGCCAGGATGATGAGCGCGCACGCGGTGTGGGTCCAGAACAGGCCTGGCCTCCGCAACACGCCCGGCTTGGCCTGACCTTCCGCCCTGATCCGGTCCTGCTTCGCAATCACCTCGCTGGCGGCGAACAGGAAGCTCATGACGGCCAGGAACAGGATGAACACGATGGCGCAGACGGCATGGATCACCGCCGTCTGATGCTCACCGAGCGCCTGCTCGACGGCGGAGCAGCCCGGCGGCTCCGGAACGCTGCCACAGAGTGGCGCGCCCGCGGGCAGGCCGGACCGCATCGTGGGGAAAAAGACCACTCCGAGCACGGCCACGCCCGCGATCAGGCTCGCCCCGAAGTCCCAGGTCCGCCACTCGCCGGCCATGTAGGTGGCCAGCAGGAAGCCGATGACGCACAGGCCGCCCACGAAAACGTCCTGCATCGACGTGTGGTAGTACGCGCTGAGCGATCCCCGGACGTGGACCCCCCCGCGCAGGAAGAACGCCTCGCCGATGATGAAGATTATCGGCAGGAGTATCCCCAGGAACCCGACCACCAGGCGGATGAGGCGGTACGAACTCGTATACGCCTCATCTCTCTTGGCGTACGGGTATGTGCTGTGCGTGTTCCCTAAACCGGCCATGACGTGACTCCTCACCCCGAGGTCCTGCCGTAACAGAGCGGTACCGCGCCGTCCCTGATACACCGGCCGGCGAGCGTATGTAGGCTCTGTGCCCTGGTCATGGATAAGGAGGTCCGCGTGAGTCCGCCCGGGCGCCACGATCCCGCCGCTGCCCTGAATCAGGCGCTCAGCGAGGTCATTGACGCGATCCTGGACGTCCGGCAGGCGCTCCGCAGGGTTCCCGAGACGCAGGCTCTGCACGCGGAACTCGACCAGCTGCTCGCCGACCTGAGAACCTGGGCCCGGGTGCTGGCCGACCAGGATGAGGCACTGGGCGTTTCGCCCCTGGCGAGCATGGCCACCGCGGCCAGCCGGACGCCGCGCAACCCCTGGCACGGGGCGGCGAGCAACGAGGAGGTCCGCCGGATCGTCGGCGAGCATCTCGACCGGCTCGGGCACGAGCTTTCCGCGGCGCTGGCTGAGCAACATGATGACCAGATACGAGCGGCACTGACCGAGGTCGACCGGGGAATCCTGGCCCACAAACGCGCGCTCGGCGAGCTATGAGCCAGTCCGGTCCGCTGGGTGCCGATGTCGCGGTCACGCACATTCTGGTGGTCGCCGATCCGGCGGTCTCCCGTGATTTCTGGGTGAACGTTCTGGGCGCTGAACCGTACCGGGAGTATGGCGGCACGAGCGTCGTGCTCACGTTCGCCGGGACCTGGCTCTTGCTGGTGAGCGGAGGAGGCCCGACCGCCGACAAGCCCGGGGTGACCTTCGGGCCGCCGCCTGATCCGGATCAGGTCAGTCACGCGATGACACTGCGGGTCGCCGACTGCCGCGCCGCCTATGCGGCACTGGCCGCCCGGGGCGCGACCTTCCTCACCCCGCCCCATGACTGGGGCGGCGAAATCCGCTGCTTCCTTCGAGACCCCGACGGGCATCTCGTGGAGATCAGCGAGTCGGTACCCAGCTAGCGCGGCTCCGGCAGCCGCTCCAGCCGGGTCCAGCCGTTCCAGCCACGCTGGCGCATCAGGTCCAGCATCCGCTCCGCCCGCGGGTCGGACTCGACGGCGAGCGCGTCCAGGAGGTCAAACGCCAGATCGTCGTTCTCCATCTCGTCGATGTTGCCCTGGGCGGATCTGTACGCCTGCTCGAGCAGGCCGGCCATGATGTCGGCGACTTCCTCCAGGCGCGACTCGTCGGCTGGGTCGCTTTCAGGGATCTCCGACAGGACCCGGTACAGCCGAACGGTTTGCGGGTCATCGAGCTCCGCGAGCTTCCCGGCCATCATCTCGCCGATACGATCGGGCCAGCGAGCCGCAACCAGGATCCACCCGTCCCGCTCACCGGCCACGATCCGCTCTGACGCCCCGATCTCCCGGAGCCGGCCGAGATAGGCGACGACCTCCGGCGGGAGTGCCAGCGCGTCCCAGGCCGTGAGCTGAGCGATCTGCTTGCGGCTGGTCTCAAGCCGTTCGATCTCCTCGCGCAGGTGGCTGTCGATCCTCTGAACCGCCTCGGCAAAGGCCGATGCATCGGCTTCGAGCATCTGACCGATCTGGGATAGCGGCACGCCAGCGTTGGCCAGCGTACGGATCTTGATGAGGGACACGACGGCCGTCGCGCCGTACCGCCGGTAGCCCGAAGCATCACGCTCCGGCTCGGGCAGCAGTCCGATCTGGTGATAGTGCCGGACCGCCCGCGCCGTGACGCCGGCATACGCCGCCAGTTGACCGATCGTCAGCATGCTCTGATCCTGCCTCAACCCGTCCAGGCCCGCCCGGCGCCGGCTCAGGAGATCCGGCGACGGTAGAAGATGCTGGCGAATATGTAAGCAACGAGGAGGATGCCGACGCACCAGGCGAGGGCGGTCCAGATGCCGGCGCCGACCGGCTGCCGGGCGAACAGGTCGCGGATCGCGTTGACGATCGAGGTCACCGGCTGGTGCTCGGCGAATGCGCGCACCGGGCCGGGCATGGTGCCGGTGGGCACGAAGGCCGAGCTGATGAACGGCAGGATGATCAGCGGGTAGGAGAACGCGCCCGCGCCGTCCACGCTCTTTGCGGTGAGGCCGGGAATGACAGCGATCCATGTCAACGCCAGGGTGAACAGGATGAGGATGCCGGCCACCGCCAGCCAGGCCAGCACTCCGGCGCCGGAGCGGAAGCCCATGAGGAGGGCGACGCCGACGACGAGCACGACCGCGATCACATTGGCGGCCAGCGAGGTCAGCACGTGCGCCCAGAGCACGCCCGACCGGGCGATCGGCATGGACTGGAATCGTTCGAAGATCCCGCTCTGCAGGTCGGTGAAGAGCCGGAATGCGGTGTAGGAGATGCCCGATGCGATGGTGATGAGCAGGATGCCGGGCAGCAGGTAGGTCACATACGAGCCCGGTCCGTGCCTGATCGCGCCGCCGAACACGTAGACGAACAGCAGCAAGAGGGCCACCGGCATGATCGCGGTCGTGATGATGGTGTCCAGGCTGCGTGTGACGTGGCGCATGGTCCGTCCGGTGAGGACGGCGGTGTCGGCGAAAAAATGCGTGGCCAATGTTGTTTCCTTACTTCTCGCCGACGACCGCGAAGAAGACGTCTTCGAGAGAGGGCTGCTTCTTGACGTACTCGACCTTGGCGGGCGGCAGCAGCTGTTTGAGCTCGGCCAGGGTGCCGTTGACGATGATCCGGCCCTGATGGAGGATCGCGATCCGGTCGGCCAGATGTTCGGCCTCGTCGAGGTGCTGGGTGGTGAGCAGCACGGTCGTACCGCCCTCGGCCAGCTCCCTGACGGCCTGCCACACCTCGATGCGCGCCTCCGGGTCCAGCCCGGCCGTCGGCTCGTCGAGGAAGATGACCGGCGGATTCCCGATGAGGCTCATCGCGATGTCCAGACGCCGGCGCATGCCACCGGAATACGTCGCCGCCCTCCGGCCGCCCGCCTCGGCCAGCGAGAAGCGCGTCAGCAGGTCATCGGCGATCGCGCCCGGGTCCTTCAGGCGCCGCAGCCTGGCGACCAGGACGAGGTTCTCCCGCCCGCTCAGGATCTCGTCGACCGCCGCGAACTGCCCGGTGAGGCTGATGGACTCGCGTACGCCGGCGGCCTGTGTCGCGACGTCGAAGCCGTTGACCCGGGCCGTCCCCGCGTCGGCCTTGAGCAGCGTGGACAGGATCCTCACCACGGTGGTCTTGCCCGCCCCGTTCGAGCCGAGCAGGGCGAAGATGCCGCCCCGCGCCACCTCGAAGTCCACGCCGCGCAGCACACGCAGCGCCTTGTACGACTTCTCCAGGCTCCGTACCTGGATCGCGGGCCCCTGAGTGGTTCCTTCCGGGATGCTCATGACCGCCAGCATGGAGGGTTGACGTAGCGTCAAGGTCAAGCGAATCCGGCGCGCCCAGCATGAATCTGGCAGAGTTGCGTCATGCGCGTGATCGACCGGCTGTCCAAGGCCCAGCGGGTTGTTGTCGTCGTCGCTCTGGGGCTTGCGCTCGGTGTTATCGGCACCTATCTGATCAGCCTTTCCGGCGGGATCAGGTCCGGCTGGTATGGCTACGCTCCGCTGACCGCGACGATCCAGGCTCCGGGCGCGGGGCTTGCGGCGTGGCTGCAGCTGGTCATCTGGCTGGCGCTGATAGGCGCGTGGGCGCTGGCCTCCATCAGGGTGCTGCGACCGGCCGCGGACCACGACACGTCTGCCTGACTTCCGCAGGCAACTGGAGCTGACTACAGCTTCAATGGCTCTGAGATGGGCCTGGCGCCTATCATTCGGCGGCGGACCCACCGGCAGCGGACGGCGCGCCGGTCAGAGTGTGCTCGTCGTGCCATTCGGGAACGGTTGTCGTTCCGGCCAGCCAGTCTCGCCGCAATATCGCGTATCCGACGGCGTCGTAGACCGCTCCGCCATCCACCGGCCACGCGTCCCGGTAGTGTGCCTCCTTGACGTACCCGGCTCGTTGAAAGACACGGCGCATCGCCCGGCTGTCCTGGCGCGTCGTGCCTTCAACCCGCCGAATCGCCGGTCATCCGGCTCGACAGGCCGGTAAGCGATGTCCACGGCCGCACTCTAGGGCGATGACGTCGCCGGGGCTTCGCCAGCCCCGTCGAGCGCAACGGCGAGCTGGTTGCGGGACGTGACCCCCAGCTTGGGGAACAGCCGGTACAGGTGCGATCCGATCGTCCGGGGTGACAGGTAGAGCTGCTGGCCGATTTCGCGGTTGGTCATCCCGGCCGCCGCCATCTGCGCTATCTGAAGCTCCTGCGTCGATAGCCGATCACGCGCCGCCGGAACCCGTCCTCGGCTCGGCTCACCGGACGCGCGCAGCTCCTGACGCGTGCGTTCGCCCCAGGGAACGCATCCCAGCGCGTCGAACACCTGCCGCGCGGCCCGCAGCGGCGCGCGCGACTCGGAGACGCGCCGGTGCCGACGAAGCCAGGCCCCGTACGCGAGCTGCAGCCGCGCATGGTCAAACGCGTGACGCTTCAGGTCGCTCCGCAACGCCACGTCATACAGCCGCTCCGCCCCGTCGTCTGGGGCGAGAACGGCACGGGCGTACACCAGGCCGCCGTGCAGCGTCGGCGAGGGCGTGCGCCGCGCGAGCGCTTCCAGTTCTTCGAAGACGGCCGCCGCGACCTGGCGTTGCCCGCTCTGCGCGGCCGCATCCGCCAGATAGGTGACCGACATGAAGCGGGCCGCCTCGTGGAACGCCGGGTCGTTCCGGTCGAACGCTCGAGCGAGGTGCTCCAGCGCGACCGCTGGCCGCCCGGCGCCCAGCCAGATCACGCCGCGCGCGAACGCGATCATGCAGATGAGATCGTTCAAGCCTTGCGCTATCGCCGTCTTCTCGGCCTCGGCCACGAGCCGTTCCGCGGCCTCTGCCTCGCCCCGCAGGCCGCGCAGGGTGGCGCGCGCGATCAGCGAGCCCGTCCGCCACCAAGACTGCCCGACCTCCTCGGCCAGCCGGCCGGACTCGTCCACCAGCATCTCGGCCGAGGCCCAGCTGCCCTGGGCGATCGCCACCCATCCCCACATCACCAGGGCCTGGGCGAGGACACCCAGCCGGCCCTGTGCGCGCAGTTGGGTCGTCGCGCTGGCCAAGAACCTGGCCGCGGCGTCGTGGTCGCCGATCGCGCGGGCCGCCATGCCGGCCAGGTACGCCTCGTCGGCGCCCAGCTCATCGGCCGATGCCTCGATCGCCGCCAGGCGCTCAGCCACCGCCGGGCCCCAGCGCACGGGTCCTGACATGGCCAGGATCACGACGGGGCGCGGGGGCGTCGGCGGCCCCCGCCGCCGCTCGACCGCGACCGCCACGCGATCGCGGACCGGCCCGCCCAGCTCCGAACGCCAGCATCCGACCGCGGCGCCGAAGAGCAGGTGCAGCGCCAGCTCGCTGTTGCCGGCGTCAGCGGCCACCTCGGCCGCGTCGACGAGTGACCGCGCCTGGCCCCGGTCGCCGGGGACGGCGTCCGCGAACGTGCTGCGCAGCCACGTCAGCCGCGCGCGCTGCTCACCGTCGGGGTTCAGCTGCTCGGCCTCGCCGACCAGCCGCCGCACGGTGTCGGCTTGCCCCGCCTCAAACGCCAGCTCGCCTGCCCTCAGCAGCCGCGAGCAGCGCCGCGGCGAATCCGCGGTCAGGGCGGCCGCGCGCCTGCTGGCGGCGATGGCCACGCCGATCGCACCGCGCCGGGCCAGCCGAGCCGAAAGCAGCTCGACATCGTCGGCGATGGACTCATCGGGCCCGACCGCCGACGCGGCCACATGCCAGAGCCGCCGGTCTGGCTCGCCGGTGAGCACGGCCGCCAGCGCGGCGTGCGCACGGCGCCGGCCCTCGGCGCCCGCCGACTGGTAAATCGCCGACCGAACCAGCGGATGGCGAAACAGGACCGACCTGCCTTCGATGCTCACCAGGTCAGCTCCCTCCGCCGGAGCCCAGGCGTCGGGCGGGACCTTGACCCCGCGGAGCAAGGACGCGGCGGCCAGCAACTCGGCGGCCGAGGCGCGTTCGTCCGCCGCAGCGAGCAGCAACAGCTCTCGCGTCTGGGCCGGCAGCCCGGCTACCTGCTGGGAGAAGGCGTGCTCGAGCCGGGAGGTCAGGGACGCCGGGCCCGGCGACAGCCCGCCGGTCCCGGCGTCGCCGAGCCGCAACGCATCCGGCAGCTCCAGCAAGGCGAGCGGGTTGCCGGCCGCGATCTCCAGGACGCGCCGCCGCAGGCCCGGCGTGAGGTCCGCCGCCGACGCGTCCACCAGCTCGGCGGCGGCCTCGTCGCTCAGGCCGCCGAGACGCAGCTCCGGTAGTCCCGCGCCGTCGAGCGTGCTGGCGACGCCGTTTCGCAACGCGAACAGCACAACGATCGGCTCGGCATCCACGCGCCGGGCGATGAACGCAAGCGCGCTCGCCGTCGGCGGGTCAAGCCATTGCGCCTCGTCGACGACCAGCAGCAAAGGCACGCGTTCCGCCGCGTACGCGAGCAGGTTCAGCGCCGCGAGCGCGATGAGGAACGGGTCCGGGGCGGCGACATCAAGCGTCCCGAACGCGGCCGCCAGCGCGTCACGCTGTGGTCCGGGCAGCCGGTCCGGCCATGACAGCACCGGACGCAGCAGCTGATGCAGTCCCGCGAACGCCAGCCCGGTCTCGGATGGCGCCCCGGCCGTGCGCAACACCGAGACACCTGTCGAGCTCGCCGCGGCCGAGGCCTTCACCAGCAGCGCGGTCTTTCCGATGCCCGGATCGCCGCGCAAGATCAGCGACCCGCCTCGCTCAGGAATCCGCGCGACGAGCTGACCGAGCATCGCGACCTCGGCGTCGCGGCCGAACAGCGGCGCACCGGACGAAGCGGGCCGCGCCCACGAGTTACCGGTGCGCATGGCTATCACGGTAGCCGCGGGGGGGCCGGGGGAGCAGTCAACCGACTCAAGCGAAACCTCGCACGCCCGCACAAGATGGACTGCGTCCGCCATGCCACCCGACGGGACGTGCCCGTGACCGACGCACCGGTTCCTCACCATGACCGACCCGATCGTCCTCGCTGACCACGCCGGGGCCCGGCTCACGCACGGCAAGCCCAAGGTCAACGGCGTGGAGATCCACTACGCGATGGGCGGCACCGGGGAGCCGGTGTTCTTGCTGCACGGCGTGCCGAAGACCATGTCGTACTGGCGACACGTCGTGCCGCTGCTGACCCCGCATCACACCGTGGTCGCGGTCGACAACCGGGGCTTCGGCGGCTCCCAGCGCCCTCTGGCCGGCTACGACACCGCCACGATGGCCGGCGACGTCGCCGCGCTCGCGACCCACCTGGGCTTCGACCGGTTCCGCGTGGCCGGCGAGGACTGGGGCGCGGCGATCGCCTACGCCGTCGCCGCATTCCACCGCCCCCGGGTGCAGCAGCTGGTATTCCAGGAGACCCTGCTGCCGGGACTGCCGGCCGGCGAACGCGATGCTTCGCTCGACCCCGATGACGGTCGCACCGGATGGCACTTCAGCTTCTTCAGCCTGCCGAACCTGCCCGAGCTGCTGCTGGCCGGGCGGGAGCGGCCATTCTGGACGTACTTCGCCCGGCGCCAGATGTGGGACCCGAGCGCGCTCACCGAAGGCGACATCGACGAGATGGTGCGTTCGGTCGAGCAGCCGGGCGGGACCAGGGCGATCCTGGAGATGTACCGGGCCCGCCAGGTCGACGCCGAGCAGAACCGCCCGCACTACGCCGACCCGATCGGCTGCCCGGTCCTGGCCGTCGGCGCGCAGGCCTATCTCGCGGACCAGGTCGCCCGGCAGCTGGCCCAGGTGGCCTCCGACGTCCGGGGCGCCGTCATCCCCGAGTCCGGTCACAACATCGCGCTGGAGAACCCGGCCGCCCTGGCCCGGGCCTACCTCGACTTCTTCACCGCGGGCTGAGCCGCCGTCAGAGCGCGGCGATGAGGTAGGCGACCAGCACCGCGGCGAACACATAGAAGAGGTACAGGTTGACATCGCCGGACTGGATGGGGCGGACCACGTCGGCCAGCCACTCGAACGCGCGGATGACCGGGCGGTACAGGTACCGCTCGAAGACCGGGGTCACCTCGGTCTCGTAGTGCACCGGCCCGGACCGGCCCGCCGGGTCGTCGGAGGCGCGGCGGAGCGACACCGACGGCCGGTACAGGGCGTCGAAGGTGACCCGGGTCGGCGCGGAGAACGTCATGGCCGAGTACTGCATCCGGGGCTTGAACGCGACGATGCCGCCGTCCCACACCGGCCCGGTGACGCTGGCCGCGCGGGGCCGCCCGGCCAGGTAGATGAGCACGGGCACGGCCGTGATCGCGAGCAGGAACACGGCCAGCCAGGTCGGCGAGAACCCGGAGAACTTCGTGTGCGCCGGGATCACGGTGAGATTGCCGGGCAGCAGCTCCGGGCGCAGCGAGACGCCGGTGACCGTGCGCATGGCCCGGGCCAGCGCGGCCAGCACGACCGGCGCGCCGACCGCCAGCGCCGCGCACGCGACGGCGAGCAGCGCCGGGCCGGCCACCGGCTGGCGGGCCTCGCTGGCCTGCGCGGCCTGCCGGGTGCGCGGCATGCCGAGGAACGGGATGCCGTAGCCGCGCACGAACGCGTAGATCGCCAGCCCGCCGGTCAGCCCCAGCGTGGCCGCGGCGAGCACGATGAGGATCGCGATCAGGTGGCTGCCGGTGCGGAACCCCTGGAACAGCCCCTGGAAGATCAGCCACTCGCTGACGAACCCGTTGAACGGCGGCAGCGCCGCGATGCCGAGCGTGCCGACGAACGTGATCACCGAGGCGCGCGGCATCCGGCGCGCCAGCCCGCCCAGGCGATCGAAGTCCCTGGTCCCGGTGGCGTGCTCGATCACCCCGGCCTCCAGGAACAGCAGCGCCTTGTAGCTGCCGTGGTTGATCACGTGATAGAGCCCGGCGAGCAGCAAGAACGCCCACAGCAAGCGCTGATGGTAGGCCCAGAAGGTCATCGCGGCCCCGAACGCGGTCACGATGATCCCGATGTTCTCGATCGTGGAGAAGGCCAGGAAGCGCTTGATGTCCCGCTCGCCCAGCGCGTACAGGATCCCGATCGCGGCGGTGACCGCCCCGGCCGCCATCGTGAGGATGCCCCGCCAGGCGGGCCCGCCTGGCAGCAGCCAGAACCCGAACAGCGCGATCCCGTACACGCCGAGCTTGGTGATCAGTCCGGACAGGAACGCCGAGCCGTCGGCCGGGGCCACCGGGTGCGCCTCGGGCAGCCAGACGTGCAGCGGCACCAGCCCGGCCTTGAAGCCGAATCCGGTCAGCGCGAGCAGGTAGGCGGCGTCCCGCCAGCCGCCGCTGACCAGGTGCGCCCGCGCGGCGATGCCGTCGAGCTGCATGGTGTGGGTCTTGGCCGCCAGGATCACGAACGCCGCGATGATCAGCACGAAACCGGTTTCGGACAGGGCCAGGAACCAGAACGCTCCGGCGGCCACCTCGGCGCGGCGCGGCCGGCGCAGGATCAGCAGGTAGCACAGCAGCGCCATGGTCTCCCAGGCGACCAGGAACGTGACGACGTTGCCCGCCACCAGCACGGCCAGGCTGGCCAGCAGCGCGAGGTTGTAGACGGCCAGGTAGAGCCCGGTGCCGCGGCCCGGCTCGTGGTAACGGGGCACGTACGCGGCGGTGGCCACCGCGATCAGGCCGAGCAGCGCCACGAACACTCCGGCCAGGCTGGTGGCCTGCAGCTGCAGCGTGCCGACGACGACCGGCCCCCCGGCGGTGACCACCCGGCTGTTGCCGGAAATCAGCGAGGCCGCGCCGCCGGCCAGGGCGGCCGCCCCGCCCAGCCCGGACACGACGCAGCACGCCCGCGTCCATGGCCGGCTGGCGCCGGCGATCAGGGCGATCAGCGCGGCCAGCCCCCATGCCGCCGCCGCGCCGGCCAGGACCGGAAGAGGGTTCATCGAGGCGTCCCGTTCTGGGTGAAGCTGAGGTCCTGCACCTTTTCGGCCAGCCGGCCCACGGCCACCAGCAGGCCCTGCAGCAGCGCCAGCGGGCTCGGCGGGCAGCCGGGAATCCACACGTCCACCGGGAGCGTCCCGGCGATGCCGCCGTGGGTGAACGCGTCGGGCTGGTAGACGCCGCCGAGCGCGCACGCGCCGGTCGCGACGACCAGCTTCGGCCCCGGCATCGCCTCGTAGGTCTTGCGCGCGGCCGGGCCGAAGGCCCTGATCATCGGGCCGGTCGCCATCAGCAGGTCGGCGTGCCGCGGCGCGGGCGTGAAGAAGAACCCGAGCCGGTGCAGGTCGTAGTGCGGGGCCGCGAGCAGCCGGATCTCCTGCTCGCACGCCGCGCACGACCCGGTATCCAGCGTCCTGATGTGCAGGCTGCGCCCGAACTGCCGGGCCACCGCCTCGCGAAGGGCTTCAGACGTTTCTTTTACGCCCCGGCTCGTATCCGTCCCGGCTGTCATGGCGACACCTCCGCCCCGCTGCCCGGCGCCCGGCCGCCGTCCGCCAGCGGGATCCGTTTGATCAGGCGGGCGCGGATGGTCGCGGCCAGCTCGAACTGCCCGCTGTCGGTCACCGCCGCCGGGACCTCGGCCCGGCAGCGGCCGCAGGCCGTGCACGCGCCCACGTCGTAGAGCAGCACCTCGCCTTCCCTGGTCAGGGCCCGGCTGGGGCATACCTGCGCCAGCCGGTCGGCCACCGCGATGGTGAGAGCCCCCGGCCGGAACGACGGCGGGGTCGGCAGCAGCGCGGCGGAGTCGTCCGGCCGGGCCGGGTAGCGCGTGGTGACCACGCCGCGGCGCAGCCCCCGTATGAACCACAGCGGCATCTCGCGCCTCCTTCAGCGGGCCGTGCCGGCCACGGTCAGCCAGAAGCTGGCCTCGATGATCGGGATGTCGGTGAACACGTTCTGCGAGCGGCAGGCGTCGTCGAACCCGCGCCAGTTGCGGACCGACGCGGGCCGCAGCCGGGCCCGGGTGATCCGCCCGCGGTCGTCGAGCGCGACCCAGGCCAGGGCCTCGCCGCGGCAGGACTCAGCCCAGCCCAGTCCGGAAGCGGCGGCATCGGACCCGGCCCCGCCCGCGCCGCCGGACGGTTCCGCGCGGCCCGGGCCGGCGCCGGCCCCGAGCATCTCCTCGATCAGCCGCACCGACTCGGCGGCCTCGGCCAGCATGACCCGGAATCGGGCCAGCACGTCACCGCCGTCCGCGGTGGCCACCTCCGGCAGCAGCTCGGCATAGGGGCTGGCCGGGTGATCGGCTCGCACGTCTATCGGCAGGCCGGTGGCGCGGGCGACCGGGCCGACCAGTCCCAGGCGCGCGGCCGCCTCCTGGGACAGGATTCCGGTGGCCTCCAGCCGGTCGAGGAAGGAGTTGGTCGACAGCAGCGCGTCGGCGGCGCGGCGCAGCTCACCATAGGCGCCGGGCAGGTCACGGCGCAGCGCGGCCGCGTCCGGGCCGGCCGCCGCGCCGCCGATGTCGACCACGCCGAACAGGTAGCGGTGCCCGAAGGCGGCCGCGTTCAGCCGCAGCAGCCGCTCGAGGGCGATCTCCGCGGCCGCCTGGCCGATGACCAGGCCGGTGGACTGGCACAGCGCCGCGGTGGCGGCGGCGTGGTTGTACAGCCGGTCGAGCTCGAGGGCGATCGCCCGGGACCGCTCCGCCTGCGGGGGCGGGGCCAGGCCGAGGGCCGCCTCGGCCGCGGCGGCGAAGGCCCAGGCCGGCCCGACCGCGCCGAGCCCTTCGGTCCGCTCCACGTGGAAGAGCGCGTCGCGGGGCGTGCGTCCCTGCAGCCGCCATTCCACGCCCCGGTACTTGTGCCACGTGAACAGGTAGAGGTCGACGACTTCCTCGCCGCTGGTCACCAGGCCGTAGTAGAGCGACTCCACCCCGACCTGGCGGACCGGCCCGAACGGGAACTCAAACGCGTGGCCGCCCACGACGTGCGGCGCGTGGACGTCGGCGGGCGGCGGCGCCGGCGCCCGCCCGAGCCGGGGGAGATCGCAGTCCGCGATCGGCGGCAGCGCCACGCGGTTGAGCGGCTTGGTCCCGGCGGGCCTGATGCCGAACTGCTCGTAGATCTCGCATTCCTCGTAGAACGCGGCCGGCGCGATGTCGGACAGCGACGGATAGCGCTCGGCCTCGATCACCGACTCGGTGACCAGGTACGCGTGATCCGCGTCCAGGCCCCAGATCAGGCGCAGTATCACCGCGTCGCCGCGATCGGCGGCCGAGGCGAACACGTCGGCCAGGCGCGCCGCCGGACGGGCGGCGATCCGCCGCACCGCGTCCTCGAGGCGGCCGGCGGGCACGTCGGCCGTGATCACCGGGCCGCCCGCGGCCGGTCCGTCCTGGCCCAGCGCGGCCAGCAGCCCGGCCAGGCCGGGGTCGCGGCCGGCCAGGTCGCGTTGTATCGCCGTCATCAGAGCACCGCCGCCGCGTGCCGGATCACCGCGTCCAGCCCGGCCGGGATCCACAGCCCGAGGACCAGCAGCGCCACCAGCCCGACGACCAGCGGCATGGAGGCGGCCAGCGCCGTCCACCGGCCCCGGTACGGCGCCTCGAGCACCGGAGCGGGAGATGAATGTGGCGCTGGTGCGGTCAGGACCGCACCAGATTCACTTTCATCCGGCCCGTCGCGCGTGGTGGCGCGGGCGGGGGGCGGGCCGCCGGTGAGGATGCCGGCGGTGGCGCGGGCCAACCGCGAGCCGTCGGCAACCATCGCGGCCGCGGGGGCGGACGGCGCGCTGCCGGTAACCATGCCGGTGGTGGTGCGGGCAAAGGCAACGAACGCGACCGCGAGCAGGGCCAGCAGGAGCAGCGGCAGCACCGCGCCGGACGAGGCGAACCCGGCCCGCACGATCGTGAGCTCGGACAGGAACAGCCCGAACGGCGGGGAGCCGAGCACCGCAAACGAGCCGAGCAGCAGCGCTCCGCCGGTGACCGGCGCCGCCGCGAGCAGTCCTGTGACGCCGGCCGCCTCCCGGGTCCGGTACCGCAGGGCAACGTCGCCGCTGGTCAGGAACAGCACTGCCTTGGCGATCGCGTGGTTCAGCGTCTGCAGCAGGGCCCCGTACAGCCCGAGGACGCCGCCGAACCCGAGCGCGACCGCGATGATGCCCATGTGCTCGACCGACGAGTAGGCGAACAACCGCTTGAAGTTCCCGCGGCGCACCATGAACAGCACCCCGATCACGATCGACAGGAAGCCGAACGTCAGCAGCACGGCCCGGGGGAAGCCGTCGCCGAGCCGGCCCCGCGTGATCGCGAGGAACCGCATGATCGCGTACATGCCGGTGTTCAGCAGCGCGGCGGACAGCATCGCGCTCGCCGGGCTCGGAGCCTCGGCGTGCGCGTCCGGCAGCCACGTGTGCATCGGGGCCAGGCCCACCTTCGTGCCGTAGCCGACGACGGCCAGCAGGAACGCCAGCCGCAGGCTCTCCGGCGCCAGGGCGCGGGCATGGCCGAACAGGTAGGGCCAGGTCAGCCGGAGGTCGGGCGCCAGGTGCAGGCCGCTGGCGGAGTAGAAGAGGAACAGCGTGCCCGCGAGCGCGATCGTCACGCCGAACGAGCTGATGATCACGTACTTCCAGGCCGCCTCGAGCGAGCTGGATCGTGCCTCCAGCCCGACCAGCGCCGCGCTGGCCAGGGTGCTGGCCTCGATGAGGACGAACAGCAGGCCCAGGTTCCCGGTCTCGAGCGCGGCCAGCATGAGCGCGGCGAACAGCCCGAAGAAGATGAAGTACAGCCGGACCTGGAACGCCGACAGCCGCCCTGAGTCCTCCTCGGCGGCCAGGTAAGCCACCGAGCCGACCGCGGCGAGTACGGTCACCGCGGCCACCGTGAACAGGAAGAAGCAGCTCAGCGAGTCCAGGTACAGGTAGCCGCCCCAGCCGCTCACCGGGGCGCGATGCAGCTCGGCGGCCAGCAGCCAGATCGAGCAGGCCAGCGAGATCACCGCGCCGGCCGCCCCGGCCCAGCCCGCCGCCCGGGCCCGCGCGCCGCATCCGGCCGCGACCGACCCCGCCAGCGGGCCCGCCGCGGCCGCGACCATCAAGACGATCATCCCTGCAGCTCCCTGAGCTCGGCGGCGCTCGCGCTGGCCAGCTGCCGGGTCAGCCCGGACACGAAGACCAGCATGATCAGCACTCCCGCGACGAGGTCGAGAAAGACCCCGGCCTCGACGATGAACGGGAACGTCGCCACCAGCGTGATCGCGCCGAGGAAGACGCCGTTCTCCACGATCAGCCAGCCGATCAGCTGGGCGACGGTGTGCCGGCGCACCACCATGGCCAGCCCGCCCAGCAGGATCACCGCGGTGGACAGCGGGACCACCGCCGCGGCCACGACGCCGTGCGGCAGCAACTGGGGCCGGGTGACCAGGTAAGCGAACGCGGTCAGCGCGCCGCCGGCGATGAGCGAGGTCGACAGGCCGGTGGACAGCGCCGCGTCGCGCTTGAGGTCGAGCCGCTGGACCAGCAGGCGCCGGGCCGCCACCGGGATCCCGATGCCCTTGATCGCCAGCGTGGCCACGGCCAGGATCCAAAGCTCCACGCTATGGAACGCCTGCGCGGCGACGCCGGCCGCGAACGCCAGCACCACCGACTGGGCCCCGTAGTAGGCGACGTAGCGGTTGAACAGCTTGGAGCCCAGGCAGGCAAAGGCCAGCAACAGGATCAGCACCCCGGACAGGTCGAGAAGCACCCCGGCGGCGCTCGTCGCGGCGAGGCTTTGCATCGCCTCACGCTCCGATCACGTACGAGGTGGCGACGCCGACGAGCGCCAGCAGGAAGCCCGCGCCGAGGAACTCCGCGATGCGGAAGAAACGCAGCTTGGCGAACGAGGTGTCGATCACGATGATCGCCAGGCCGCACACGGCCAGCTTGCCGAGCAGCACCGGGATGGCGAGCAGGGCCGACGGCAGGTCCGCCGAGGTGCCCAGGCCCCACGGGATCACGAACACGTTCATGAAGATCGACGACAACAGGAACAGCTTCATCCAGCTGCCCCACTTCATCAGCGCGTAGTCCCGGCCCGAGTACTCGAGCACCCGGCCTTCCTCGATCATCGAGATCTCGGTCGACCCGCCCGGGGTGTCGATCGGGATCCGGCCGTTCTCCACCAGAACGATCATGAAAAAGGCCAGCAGGCCGAGCAGGTGGGTGGGCAGCACCAGCGCGTAGGGCGAGGACGCGATCGCGTGGTTCATCAGGTACGGGTTGTCCGAGGCCGACACCGCGCCCACGGTGAAGAACACCAGGATCAGGGCGGGCTCGGCCATGCTGCCGATCCAGCTCGCCCGGCTGGCCCCGAGGCCGCCGGCCGGGCTCGCGGTGTCCAGCCCGGCGAGCGAGGTCATGAACCCGGCCAGGGCCAGCACGAACGCCCCGCCGATCAGGTCGGCCAGGAACGCCAGCGGCAGCGGCGTGTTCGTGATGACCGGGACGATGGCCGACACCGTGAGGTAGCACGCGAAGGTCACGAACGGGGTGATCCGGAAGATCCATGACGCCTGGTCGCTGACCACGCTGCCCTTGCGCAGCAGCTTGGCCAGGTCCCGGTAGGGCTGCAGCACGCTCGGGCCGCGGCGGGACGCGACCATCGCCTCGGCCCGGGACAGCACTCCCGCGTACAGCGGCGCGAAGGCCAGGACCGTCAGCGACTGCAGGATCTGGACCAGGACCGGCAGCGACAAAATGACCTCCACCTGTCATCCGGCGCATTCGCGCCCTTGCAGGTAGAGGCCATTAGCCCGGTCAAGCCAGCACCAGGCGTTACGCGAGCCTCATCGCGTTACATCATCAAGAATACACAGCCGCCGTCCGGCATTGGCAAGCCTGAATCGCGGCCGCCGGCTGGCCGCGACTACATCAGCAAGACCGGGATCGTGCAGCCGCGCACGGCCGCCTCGGCCACCCGGCCCAGCCGCGGGTGCAGCACTCCGCCGTCCCCATGCCTGCCGACCACCAGCAGGTCGAATCCGTGCTCGGTCGCGTATCCGCAGACGGTCCGGCCGATCTTCTCGTTCTCCACGATCTGCAGGCTCATCCGGACGCCGTCCGGGGCCGTCAGCCGGGCCTGCCCGAAGTGCTCGTCGGCGAGCCTGCTGATCGACGCCCGCGCGCTCACGCCCTCGTCAGCGACCTCGGCAGCCGGCGCCGGAGTAAGGACGGCGAGCGCCACGACGTGACCGCCGTCGCCGCCCGCGATCGACGCTGCCGCGCCCAGCGCCTCGATCGAATCGGCGGAGCCGTCCCATCCGACGAGGACCCGGCGGAACCTTCTGGCTGTCACCACGGCCTCCTCATGCCAGCGCATATCGCTACCAGGGCAGACATCGGGTAGAGGCCATCAGCGAGCCGCTGCCTCGCGATTATGGCGAGCCTCATCGCCATGGCCATTGTGGGCGCGCGAACATCCCGTCACAAGTGGTCGGCGAAATCCGGCGCGAGGCGCGACCTAGGCGTCCGCCGCGGCGTCGGCGGTATCCTCCCCGAGCCATCCGCCGATGCGGCGGTAGATGTCCTCGCCGTAGCTGGTGGGCAGCGGCTCGGCCATCACCAGCTGGTAGGTCCGCCGCCCGTCGGGCTGCCGCGGGGCGCGCAGGAACAGGGTCGAGTCGGGGCGCTCGCGGTGGAAGCCGTCGGCGAAGTCGAACTGGTGGGTGACGAAAAACACCCGGATGCCGGCCTCCAGCAGCGCGTGTACCACCTGGCGGGCGATCTCCGATCCCTCGCGCTCGTTGGTGGCCGCGAAGGACTCGTTGAACAGCATGAGGCAGCCCCGGTCGATGTGATCGGCGATCGTGCTCATCCGCTTGAGTTCCTCGTCGAGCCGCCCGCTGACCATCTCCGGGTCTTCCTCGCGGATGAAGTGGGTGAAGACCTGCCGGCCGGTGCTGGCCCGCAGGGCTGCGGCGGTCACGAACATGCCGCACTGCATCAGCACCTGGGCCAGGCCGGCGCTGCGCAGGAACGTCGACTTCCCGCCGGAGTTCGCGCCGGTGATGATCACCAGTGACTTGCCGTCGGCGTCGACGTCGTTGCCGACCACGCGGTCGGCCCGCAGCGCCAGGCTGGCGTCGCGCAGGTCGGTGCAGCAGAACTCCGTCGTCCCGGGCGGCGACGGGTCGGGGAAGGCGAGCGGCTGGTCCCGGGCGGTCAGCGCGTCCCGCAGGTTGAGGCAGCCGACGTAGAACCCGAGCTCGGCGCGGAGCATGGTGAAGTAGCTGGAGACGTGATCGGCCGACTGCGCGGCGGCGTTGGCGACCAGGTTGATTCCGCGGCTGGCCATGTCCTGCAGCGCCTGGGCTCCGGCCTCGTCGCGCGGCGGTATCGAGAACGAGTAGACCGACCGCGGCTCGATCTTCAGGCGCTCCTTCCAGCCTCGCCGGGCCTGGCCGGACCGCAGGACGTAATCGATGCCGCTGTTGTCCCGGTCGAGCCGCGCGCTCATCAGCTCGCCGTTGCGGAACCGCAGCTCCCTGAGGTGGTTGCTCAGCGTCTCGAAGTAGTCGTCATCCAGCTCCAGCTGCAGGGTCTGCAACAGCGCGGTCAGCCCGGGCGAACGGAACTTCGCGGCGTGCTCGTCCGCGATCTGCCGCAGTTCCCTGAGCCGGACGATCAGCACCTCCAGCTGGTTGATCGCTCCGGACAGGATGGACGTGGGGTACTGGGACGAGAAGAACCCCCACGCGCGGCGCTTGTCCTGCAGCGCGGCCACGGTGATGTCGTACATGGTGCGGATGACCTGCGGCTCGGCCATGCAGTCGGCGAGAACATGCTGGCGGTAGCGGATGCCCTCCGGTTCGGTCAGGCCGGCCAGCAGCACCCTGGTCGAGATGTCGAGCAGGAAGTTGTCTCCCGCGGCCATCGTGTGCAGCAGGGTGCTCAGCTCGAGATCCTGGATCATGTCGTCGCTGGCGGGCGGCGGCTCGGCCTCGAAATCGAAGTCACGGTCCGGGTAGAGCAGGTGCGCCTTCATGACGTCAGCCGCCCGATGAGCTGGCGATACGTCACGCGGTGCTTATCGGCGATGGCCAGGGCGAAGGCGAGGCCGTCGGCCGGCTTGCGTACCACCTTGTAGGTGCGCTCGGCCGGGTTATCCGGGGCGATCGTGCTGGCCATGCTGACCACGGTGGGGCCCATGGACGCCAGCTCATCGACGAAGGTGACGTAGACGCACAGCAGGTCCAGCTCGATGACCTTCGTCATGACCTTCTCGCCGAGGAAGCGGGCGTCGCTCACGGTCGTGGAGGTGAAGATCTCGTTCATGATCACGATGCTGCGCGGCGTGGCCTCGAGCAGGGCCTTCTGGATGCGGAGAAGATCGTTCTCCAGCTTCCCGGTCATATCGGAGAGATCTTCCTCCCGCTCGAAGTGGGTGAAGATCCGGTCGTAGACGAAGAGGCGGGCCGCCGTGCCCGGCACCGGGCAGCCCGTGGCGGCCAGGTGGTGCAGCTGGCCGTAGGTGCGGGCGAACGTCGTCTTGCCGCCCTGGTTCGGCCCCGAGACGACGATCACCCGCTCGCGGCCGCCGAGATGGAAGTCGTTCGTGACCACGGGTTGGCCGGCGAGGACCAGCCTGGCCGCCAGGGCCAGGTCGAAGGCGTCGCGGGCCAGGATCTCCTTCGAGTCGCCGGTCAGCTCCGGGTAGCAGAAGCCGAGGCCGGCCGAGCGCAGCGGCCTGACGTAATCCAGGTAGGCCAGGTAGAACTGCAGCTCGCGGTCGAACTGGCTGATCACCGGGTCCTGGAACGCCGCGTGCCGCTGGCAGAATTCACGCAGGGCGGTGAACTCGTCCGGGAACAGGCGGGCCACCAGGGCGGCGATCCACGCGCCGACGTGGGTCATGCCCGGCCAGGTCCGGTAGCGCACCCGGTAGTCCTTGGCCGCGCCCTGCTGGAAGCGCTCGAACGTCTTCTCGATCTCGGCGCTGTAGTCGGGCTCGCCGTCGTAGCGGCTGACCTCCACCCGCAGGCCCTTGATCCGGATCTGGTACATCACCCGCGCCAGCTCATCCCGGCGGGCGGCGGCGTCCGACGCCAGGCCGCTGAACGGGGCCGACTCCACGTAGGCGGCCAGGTGGTCGCGGAACGCCAGCAGGGCCCGCGAGGCGACCGGCGCCGAGGTCAGCGCCGCGGCCAGCGCGCGCACCGCCTCGCAATAGATAACGGCGGCGTCGAGGAACCAGCCTTCACGCTGGTGAGTGGAGTCCATCTTGGACAGCTGGCCGAGGTGAACGCGCACCGAGCGCATCTGCTCGGCGAACCGGCCCGCCGCTCGCAGCAGGCCAGGATCCTCCAGGTCCCGGAACACCTCGTGCCGGTAGCGCACGGTCGCCACGTCGGCCGGCGGCTGGCTGAGCGTCTGGATGATCAGGTCGCGCTCTTCCCGGTCGCCGGCCACCGTCTTGACGACCTGATCGAGATTGAGGTCGGCCATGACGTCGTGCTCGGCTGCTCCGGCCGCGGGCGGCGCGGCGGTCCGGCCGTCCAGCAGGCTCACGAACGCTTCGGAGGCCGCCATCATCGCGGCCCGTCGTCGAGCCGGGCCACGATGACATGCAGCTCGCGCTCCCGGTCGGCCAGCCGGGCGAGCGCCCCGGCGGCCTGCGCGGCCGACTGCTCGCGCAGCGCGGCGGCGGTCTTGAGCGCGCCGGCCAGGCGGTCGGTGCTGTCGGCGTAACGCCGCCCGACCGCGGCCATCAGCTGGCGCGTCGCCTCGGCCAGCCGGTACTGCAGGTCGGCGCGGGCCCGGCCGATCTGCCGGGCGGCCAGGTCATCGATCTCGCCGAGCAGGTGATCGCGAGCCAGCCGCCGCCCCCATTGACCGGGCACCCGGCGGCGGACCGCTCCGGCCAGCAGCTCGGCTTGATCTACCTGCTCGGCGACCGCGAAGGAGAACCGCCGCCCGGGCGTCAGCCGTCCGGCCGGGACCGGCACCGCCAGCTCGAGCCCGAGCAGATCGGCGGCGGCGTCGCGGACCGCGGCCAGCTCGGCTTCCAGGTCGCGGGTGACCCGTCCTTCCAGCCGGCCGAGGCCGTCCTCCAGCCGCTCGCGCTGGGCCCCCCGCCAAGCCTCGGCGGCATCGACGGTCAGCCGGACCAGCCGGCCGCGTCCCCTTCGCTCTATCTCGGCCGCCGGCGCATCGGCCAGCTCGCCGTCGAGCACGCCGGCGATCGCCGCGCGCAGCGCCGCGGCCAGCAGGCCCGTCTCCTGTGCGGCCGCGGCGTTCACGTCGGCGAGCATCCGGGCCGACTCCGCCTCGGCCACGTCGGCCGCGGCCGTGCCGTGGCGGGTCACCGCCTCGAGCCGGGCGGCGAACGCCGAGACCCGGTCCGCCGCCTCGCGCCCGCCCAGCTCGGCCGCGCGCCGGGCCAGCGCGGTCTCGTCGATCAGGCAGGCCGCGACGCGGCGCAGCTGCGCGGCCGCCGACCGGCGCAGATCGGTGACGCTGGAGGAGTAGAGGTAGGCCGCGAAGTCGGCGGCGAACTCGGCGAACCCGTGGTCGTCGGAGGTGAGCGCCGCGCGAGCCGAGACCGGATATACCCGCAATCGCCGGCCAGCGGGTCCGCCGACGGCGCGTTCGGTAAAGTCGACCGCCTCAGCCAGGTCGGCGGGATCGGGCTGGTCGGCCTTGTTCAGCACGACGAACGTGGTCATGGACAGCTCGCGGACCCGGCCGAGCAGCTCGCGCTCGCTGGCCGACACCGGCGGATCGGCGGTCAGCACGAAGATCGCCGCGTCCATCGTCGGCAGCACGGCGTCGGCCGCGGCGGTGTTGTGCGCGTACACCGAACCGGTCCCAGGGGTGTCGACGATCTCCACCCCTCGGGCCAGGAGCGGGGCGTCGAGCCGGACCGTGATCGCGGCGATGCCGCGCCGGTTGGCCGGGTTGCCGCGCTCGGTCCCGAGCTCGTCGAGGGCGGCCAGCGGGAAGCGGGCGGCGCGCCCGTCCGCGAACGCGACGTCGAGACCCTCGTCCGTGCCGTGCGTCACGGTGGTCGCCACCGCGGTCAGCGGCGTGATCCCGGTCGGCAGCACCTGGCGTCCGAGCAGGGCGTTCACCAGCGTGCTCTTGCCGCGCTTGGCCTCGCCGACGACCAGCACCCGCAGCCGCGCCGCCCGCAGCCGGTCCCGCAGCGCGGCAAGCGCGTCGGCGTCGGCGGCACCGGCCAGCGCCGCGAGGTCGTCCAGGGCCGACGTCAGCACGTCGGGTACATCGGGTGCGAGCATGCCGCCTCCTACCTGTAACAGGCAGGGACCGTTGGCGGCCGTGCCGCGGTTGCCTGGCGGGCCCCTCCGCCGGTGCTCTAGGTCAAGGTTAACCCGCCCGTTCTACGGGTCATGACCCCGCCGTGCCGGGGAGCCGGCCGGCCGGGGTCGAACCACACACCGCGGCGCATGTATGCGCGCAGGGCGGGTACCGGCGCCAGGGTGGGAGGTGATCACATGAAGATCGGGTACACGATGCTTTGCGAGCAGAGCACACCCAAGCAACTGGTCAGCGACCTGGTGCGGGCCGAGGAGATCGGGTTCGACTTTTCCGTGATTTCCGATCACTTCTCGCCCTGGCTCGAGGAGCAGGGGCACGCGGCCTACGCGTGGTCGGTGCTGGGCGCCGCCGCCCAGGCGACCAGCCGGATCGGGCTGATGACGTTCGTGACCTGCCCCACCATGCGTTACCACCCGGTCGTCGTCGCCCAGAAGGCGGCGACGATGGGGCTGCTCAGCGACGGGCGGTTCACGCTGGGCCTGGGCGCGGGCGAGAACCTGAACGAGCACGTGATCGGGCACGGCTGGCCCGCGGTCGACGTCCGGCACGCCATGCTGGGCGAGGCCGCCGACGTGATCGGGAAGCTGTTCGACGGCGGCTACGTCAACTACGCGGGCGAGCACGTAACGGCGGAATCGGCCAAACTGTACGACCTGCCCGAGCAGCGGGTCCCGGTCGGCATCGCGGCGTCCGGGCCGCAGGCGGCCGAGCTGGCGGCCCGGCATGGCGACGTCCTGATCTGCGACGGGCCGTATGCGAACGCGGTGAGCGCCTACAAGGCCGCGGGCGGCGCGGGCCGGGCGACGTACAGCCAGGCGGCCGTCTGCTACGGCCGGGACGTCCGCGAGACGGCCGAGTTCGCGGCCGGCCAGTGGGGCTGGGCGCTGGCCAACTGGAAGGTGCGGTCGGAACTGCCGGGCCCGGCGGCCTTCAGCAACTACAGCGAGTTCATCCGCCCGGAGGACCTGGCCGCCAGGCTGCCGTGCGGGCCGGAAGTCGAGCCTTATGTGCAGACGGCGCGCACGTTCCAGGACGCGGGGTTCACCGACCTGGCGCTGTTGCAGGTGGGCGGGGACCGGCAGGGTGATTTCCTGCGGTTCGCCGAGGCCGAACTGCTTCCTGAGCTGCGCAAGCTCTAGCCGGCGCCGCCGGGTGCTATTCGTCGATGGCGTTGGCATCGGTGGCCAGCACCGCGTCCACATAGTCGAGATCCGAGAGGGCCGTCGCGAGCTCGGTGACCGAGCGCTTGCCATGGACGTGCAGCGTGAGCTGCACCATCTGGGGCGCCCCGTCGCGGCGGCCGAGCGTCTCGGTCGACACGTCGTCGATGGTGAATCCGCGGTCGGTGGCCTCGTGCAGCACGTTGCGCAGAAGGCCGCGCCCGTCCGGGTAGCGCACCTGAAGCGCGGAGATGGCGGTGGCCGACACCGGCAGCCGGCGCGTCACCAGCGGGAAGGCCAGCGCGACGATGAAATAGATCCCGGTGGTCAGGACGGCCAGGACGACGAGCCCGGCGCCCGCGGCCGCGCCGATGGCCGCGGTCACCCAGATCGAGGCGGCCGTGGTGAGGCCGCGCACCGAGTCGCGCCGCACGAAGATCAGGCCGGCGCCCAGGAAGCCAATGCCCGTGACGATCTGCGCGGCCACCCGGGACGGGTCCAGCACCACCAGTCGCGACTCCAGGACGTCGGTGAACCCGTACTTGCTGATCAGCATGAACAGCGCGGCGCCGATCCCGACCAGGGTATGGGTGCGCAGTCCCGCGTCCTTCTGGCGGATCTCGCGTTCCAGCCCGATGGCCGCCGACAGCAGCAACGCCAGCCCGAGCTCTCCGGCCTGGCGCCAGCCTTCGCCGCTGAGGGTGTTCGCGGCGGGAGATATGACCGAAGCGGCCAGAATCATGCCCATGACGAGGTGCTGCCCGCTAACGCCCGGTTTAGTCCGCGATCCCGGCATAATACGCATAGCGGTCGATGTTTTCCGCGCGCCAACGTCCGAAACCCGCCCGAGCGCTGGCCGCGTTTACGCTCGGATCAGGGCTGGTAGGGGCGGTGCTGTGAGGCGGAACCGCTGGTACTTCGTGCTGATGGGCACGTGCCTGACGCTCGTCATCCTGGCCTGGACCGTGGTCCGGCTCTTCTCCGTGACGGCGGCCATCATCATGTCCGCGGCCGCGCTGTTCATACCGCCGATCGCGGCCATCTTCGTCAACGCCGGGGATGAGTCGAGCCGGCGTCTGTTATGCGGAGCATGCCGGGAGCCGCCGGGCCAGGCGGCGGCCTAACTCGCGCAGTTCGTCGTCGTGGGCGGCCGCGGCGTCACGGAGCTTGTCCAGAACGACGGAAATCGGAATGGGGCTCTCGGGCGGGGGCTGGTCAGAGTCGCCCGTCGCCGCCCGGGCGGCCTCGCCGTGATGGGGGCGTCCGGATGCGGCCCGGCGTCCGCCGCGACATGAACCGCGCGAGCCCTCACGCTGACGCATCATGACATGTCCCTCGTTGGGGTAGGCCGTAGGTTTGTTTCTGGTCACCCGGACCATGGCTACCCGGCTCACCGGCGGCAAACCCGCCCGCGCGGATCGGCGCGGCTCATGCCTACTAGGCCAGGGCGGCTTGCAGCGTGGGGTACGTGAGCATGAGCTGGTCGGCCCCGATGAGCCGGAAGATGCGCCGCACCGTGGTGGCGACCAGCCGGACCTCGGTGCCGGTCGCGGCGGCCTGCTTGTACGCGCTGATGACGGCGTGCACTCCCGACGAGTCGCAGAACGTCGTGCCGCTCATGTCGATGATCAAGGTGGTCACGCCGCTGCCGGCCGCGGACCGCAACGCGTCGCGGATCTCGGCGGCGTTCATGGCGTCGACCTCGGCGGGCATGGTGACGACGGCTCGCGAGCCGGTCTGCGTGATCTTGTAGTCTTCCGCGGTCATGGCTAGGGCGCTCCGCTCGGCAAGCGATGGAACATCAGCAGCGCGATGTCGTCGGGGGCTGGGTCGTTGCCGACCAGGGCCGCCATCACCGCGGCGCAGGCGGCGTCGGGCGGCTGCGGCCTGACCGCCCGGCACAACCGGGCCAGGCCGTCGTCGATCGTGAATCCGCGGCGCTCGATCAGGCCGTCGGTGTAAAAGCACAACAGCGTGCCCGGGGTGATCGTCAAGCTGGCCACCGGCCGGGACGCGTCCGGGACGGCGCCGATCAGCAGGCCCGGGGGGATGTCGGCCAGCTCGGCGGCCTGGCCCGGGACCGCCACGACCGGGGGATAATGCCCGGCCGAGCAGATCCGCGCCCGGTCCCGGCCGGGGTCGAACACCGCGTACAGAACGGTGGCCACGGTGCCGGGTTCGAAATACTGCATCTTGCGATCCAGCCGGGCCAGGACCTCGGCCGGGTCACTGGTCTCCAGTGCGTAGGCGCGCAGCGCGCTGCGCATCCGGCCCATGATCACGGCCGCCGCGAGCCCGGAGCCGGTCACGTCGCCGATCACCAGGCCCAGCTCGCCCGAGGGGAGGACGAACACGTCATACCAGTCGCCCCCGACCGCCCCTTCGCCCGGGACGTAGCGGGCCGCCATCACGGCGCCGTCGGACGCCGGCAGCGAGGACGGCAGCAGGCTGCGCTGCAGCGCCGACGCGGCGATCCGCTCTTCGCGCATCATCAGCGAATGCACGGCCACGGCCGCCCGGTCCGCGGCCAGCTGCAGCAGTTCAACATCCTCGCCGGTGAACTCGCGGGCTTTGCGCGAGCCAACGTGCAACACCCCGATGACCTTGCCGCCGGCCACCAGTGGCACGCCCATGAGCGCGCGGATCCCCTTCTCCCAGAGGATCGGGTTGAGCACCGTGGTGTGGTCAACCTGATGCAGGATCACCGGCTTGCGCTGGGCGGCGATGCGCCCGGCGAACCCCTGGCCGACCGGGATCCGCACGCCCTGGCGGACCTCTTCCTCCAGCCCCGCGGCCGCGGTGGCGATCAGCTGCCCGGCCGAGAAGTCGACCAGGAGCACGGCGGCCGTGTCGGCCTCGAGGATGCCTCTGGTGCGTTCGAGCAGCTCGGCCAGCAGCTCGTTCTCATCGAGCAGAGACAGGGCCGTATCCGTGATCGCCTGGATGTCCCGGAGCCGGTCCTCGACCGGAGTCGGGCTCAGATGCGTCGTCACGTCGTGCCCTACCTCGCACCCCGGGCGTCTCGAACAGGTGCCTTGAGGATACCGGCGCGCGGCGGGCCCGGGCCAGGCTGACCGAACGGGAGCCCGGGCCCGCCACGAGCCGGGGCGTTAAGGCAAATCTTGAAGGTCGGTCATGGCCCGGGGTTGTTTGGCCTCGCTGACCCGGGTAGTGCGCACTGGCATGACAGCATGGCGCGCGCGCCCTCGGCCGGCCGGACGGGCCTCGCTCGGGATCGACCGCATGGTGCGCAACGTGGAGACCGGGCACTTCGAGCGCAGTCTGTCCGCGCTGACCGCGGCCGGTGCGCTGGTGACGGCGGCCGAGATCTTCTTCGAGCACGACAGCGCGAGCTTCGGCAACAAGATGATGTGGGTGCCGGTCGTGCTCGGGCCGGTCGGCGCCGTCGCCGGCGTCGCCGGGTTCTGCAGCCGGCGGATGGCCAAGACCGCGCTGCCGCTGGCGTCGGCGGCGATCGTCGCCAACGGGGTGCAGGGCGTGTACCTGCACGCCCGGGGCATCGCGCAGAAGCCAGGTGGCTGGGCGAACGCCCGGTACAACATGGAAATGGGGCCGCCGCTGCTGGCTCCGTTGCTGGTGACCATGGTCGGCGGCATGGGGTTGCTGGCCGCGATCCTGCGGCGGGAGCGGTGAGCGCCCGCTTTCCCGGCTTCGATGTGCTGGGCCAGGCGCCGCACTGGGACCAGGTGACCGCGGAGGTGGTGACGGCCAGGTGCGAGCCGCCGCCGGGGCTCAGGTTCTTCACCGCCGCCGAGCAGGCCGCCGCGGCCGCGCTGCTCGACCAGCTGACCGGCCAGCGCGGCGCCGGCGTGGTGCCGCTGCTGGCGATGGTCGACGCGCGGCTGGCCGCGGGGGAGACCGACGGCTGGCGGTACGCGGACATGCCCGAGGACGGCCAGGCCTGGCGGGACTCGCTGGCCTACCTGGACAAGGACGCCAGCCTGCGCTGCGGGTGCGGGTTCGCGGACGCCTCGGATGTCGAGCAGATGGCCCTGCTGCAGGCGGTCCTGGACCTCGGCCAGCAGAGCTGGCACGGGCTCGCGGCGGCGCGCGTGTGGAGCCTGTGGACCCGGTACGCGTGCACGGCGTTCTACTCCCATCCGGCGGCGTGGGCCGAGATCGGCTTTCCCGGGCCGGCCTACCCGCGCGGCTACAAAAACGCGGGCGTGGGCAAGCTCGAGCCGTTCGAGGTTCCCGACGCCGAGCCGTCGGACGACCCGGTCGAGGGCGAGGCCTGATGCCCGGGGTGCGCTCGCGCAACGAGTCCGCCTGGCTGCTGCCCAACGACGGCAGCCGGACCAATCACCGGCTGCGCCGGGACATGCGCCGGTTCGCCGACGATGACGAGCTTGACCTGGTCGTCGTCGGCTGCGGCGCGGGAGGGTCGGTGCTGCTGCAGCGGCTGGCCCGGGCGGGCTGGCGGGTGGCGGCGCTGGACGCCGGCCCGTTCTGGGACCCCGACGCGGACTGGGTCAGCGACGAGGCCGGCTCGCACCACCTGTACTGGACCGAGCCGCGGGTGATCGCCGGGACCGATCCGGTCCCGATGGGCTCGAACAACTCGGGACGCGGCGTCGGCGGATCGATGATCCACTATGCGGGCTACACCCCGAGGTTCCATCCCAGCGACTTCGTGACCTGCAGCGTCGACGGGGTCGGCGCCGACTGGCCGATCGGCTACGCCGAGCTGCTGCCGTACTACGAGCAGATCGAGCAGGAGTTGCCGGTGGCCGGGGAGCGCTGGCCGTGGGGCGACCCGCACGGCTACCCGTACCGGCCGCATCCGGTGGGCGGCAACGGCGAGGTGTTCCTGCGCGGCGCGCGCGAGCTCGGGATCACCGCCAAGGTGGGCCCGGTCGCGATCGCCAACGGCCGGTTCGGCAACCGGCCGCACTGCATCTACCGGGGGTTCTGCCTGCAGGGCTGCAAGGTGAACGCCAAGGCGTCGCCGCTGATCACGCACATTCCCGACGCGCTGGCCCGGGGCGCGGAGGTACGCCCCGACGCGATGGTGACCAGGGTGGCCATCGACGAGCGGACCGGGCGGGCGACCGGCGTTCATTACCTCAGCCGGGGGAGGGAGCGGTTCCAGCGGGCCGCGATGGTGGCCGTCGCCGGGTACTCGATCGAGACCCCGCGGCTGCTGCTGAACTCGGCGTGCTCCCGGTTCCCCGACGGTCTCTGCAACGATTATGACCAGGTCGGGCGGTACCTCATGGTGCAGGGGGCGCCGCAGACCGCGGGCCGCTTCGACGCCGAGGTGCGGATGTACAAGGCGCCGCCGCCCGAGGTGAGCTCCGAGGACTTCTACGAGACCGATCCGGCCAAGGACTACAGGCGCGGGTTCTCGATCCAGAACGTCTCGCCGCTGCCGATCACCTGGGCCGAGCACGTGGCGGCGCAGGGCCACTGGGGCGCCACCCTGCGCGAGTACATGAGCGACTACGTGCACTGGGCCTGCCTGGGCGGCCTGTGCGAGTTCCTGCCCCAGCCGGAGAACCGGGTGACGCTGGCCGACGAGAAGGACCGGCACGGCCTGCCGGTCGCGCGGTTCGCCTACTCGCAGTGCGACAACGACCGGGCCCTGATGCGGGCCGCGCGGTCGGTCATGGAGGACATCCTGCACGCGGCCGGCGCGGACGAGGTCATCACCATCGGGCGCTACGCCCACCTGGTCGGCGGGGCCCGGATGGCCGCCGACGAGCGGCGCGGCGTCGTCGACGGCCGCTGCCGCAGTTTTGCGGTCCCCAACCTGTACATCACCGACGGCAGCGTGCTGCCCACCCAGGGCAGCGCGAACCCGGCCCTGACGATCATGGCCGTGGCCGCCCGCGCCGCAGATCAGCTGATCGACGGGGCGCGCAGCGGGCTGAACTGACGCGATAACGAGTTCCCTGGAGGAAAGACCATGGCACCGACCGTTGCCGATTACCTGCTCGAGCGCCTGCGCGACTGGGAGGTGGAGCACGTCTTCGCCTACCCCGGCGACGGGATCAACGGCGTCCTCGCCGCGTGGGGCCGGGCGGGCAACAAGCCGCAGTTCGTCCAGGCCCGGCACGAGGAGATGGCCGCGTTCGAGGCCGTCGGCTACGCCAAGTTCAGCGGGCGCGTCGGCGTCTGCATGGCCACCTCCGGCCCGGGCGCGATCCACCTGCTGAACGGGCTCTACGACGCCAAGCTCGATCATGTCCCGGTCGTCGCGATCGTCGGCCAGACCAGCCGCAGCGCGATGGGCGGCTCCTACCAGCAGGAAGTCGACCTGCTGTCCCTGTTCAAGGACGTGGCCAGCGAATACGTCCAGATGGTCACGGTGCCCGAGCAGCTGCCCAACGTGCTCGACCGCGCGATCCGCACCGCGCTGGCCGAGCGGGCGCCGACGGCGGTCATCATCCCGTCGGACGTCCAGGAGCTGCCGTACTCGCCGCCGTCCCACGCGTTCAAGATGGTGCCGTCCTCGATCGGGGTCGACTGGCCGGTCGCCTGGCCCGGCGACGCGGCGGTCGGGCGGGCCGCGGACGTGCTCAACAGCGGCGGCAAGGTGGCGATCCTGGCCGGGCAGGGCGCCCGCGGTGCCCGGCGGGAGCTCGAGGAGGTCGCCGAGCTGCTCGGGGCCGGGGTGGCCAAGCCGCTGCTGGGCAAGGACGTCCTGTCCGATGAGCTGCCGTACGTGACCGGCTCGATCGGGCTGCTGGGCACGCGCCCCAGCTACGAGATGATGATGCACTGCGACACGCTGCTGACCGTCGGCTCGAGCTTCCCTTACACGCAGTTCATGCCGGAGTTCGGCCAGGCGCGCGCGGTCCAGATCGACATCGACGGCAAGTTCATCGGGATGCGCTACCCGTACGAGGTCAACCTGGTCGGGGACGCCGCCGCCACCCTTCGGGCGCTTATCCCGCACCTGCAGCGCAAACAGGACCGCAGCTGGCGGGAGGCCATCGAGGCCGGGGTGGCCAAATGGTGGTCGTCCATGGCTGCCGAGGCCGAGGTCGCGGCCGACCCGGTCAACCCGATGCTCCTGTTCCGCGAGCTGTCCGCCCGGCTGCCCATGGACGCGATCGTCACGGCGGACTCAGGTTCATCGGCCAACTGGTACGCGCGGCAGCTGAGGTTCCGCGGGGACATGCGCGGTTCGCTGTCCGGGAACCTGGCCACCATGGGCCCGGGCGTTCCGTACGGGATCGGGGCCAAGTTCGCCCATCCCGGGCGGCCGGTGATCGTATTCGCCGGGGACGGCGCCATGCAGATGAACGGGCTGGCCGAGCTCATCACGATCAAGCACTACTGGGAGCAGTGGTCCGACCCGCGGCTGATCATCGCGGTGCTGCACAACAACGACCTCAACCAGGTCACCTGGGAGATGCGCGCCATGGAGGGCGCGCCGAAGTTCCCCGAATCCCAGCGCCTGCCGGACGTCTCCTACGCGAGTTTCGCGCGCAGTATTGGCCTGAACGCCCTGGCCGTCGATGCACCGGGTGACGTCGGGTCGGCCTGGGACCGGGCGCTGGCTGCCGACCGTCCCACCATGCTGGACGTGCGCACCGACCCGGACGTGCCGCCCATCCCGCCGCACGCCACCTTCGAGCAGATGAAGGACGCGGCCACCGCGCTGCTGCACGGCGACGAGAACCGGTGGGGCATTATCAAGGAGGGGCTGATCACCAAGGCCAAGGAGGTCTTGCCCGGGACGACGTCCTGATGCGCGCGAAGCCGGACGTCTGGTCGTCGGCCGTCTCGTGGTCGGCCGGAGATTCGCCGGTCATCACCGACGTCGAGGCCGCCACGTACGTGATCCCGACCGACGCGCCCGAGGCCGACGGGACGCTGGCCTGGGACGAGACCACGATGGTGGTGGCGACCGCGCGGGGCGGCGGGCAGGAGGGCACCGGCTGGAGCTACGCGGCCGGTGCCGCCCGTGCGGTCATCTCGGATGTCCTCGGCCCCGTGGTCGTCGGGCGGCCCGCGTTCGACATCGCCGCGCTGGCGCGCGACATGGCCCGGGCGCTGCGCAACGTCGGCCGTCCCGGCATCGGCGCCACCGCGCTGTCGGCCGTGGACGTGGCGCTGTGGGACCTGAAGGCGCGGCTGCTCAAGCTGCCGGTCGCCTCGCTGCTCGGACGAGCCCGTGACGGGGTCCCGGTCTACGGCAGCGGGGGTTTTACCAGTTATGACGAGAAGCAGACCCGCGAGCAGCTCACCGGATGGGTGGAACGCGACGGGATCCCCCGGGTGAAGATCAAGATCGGGGAAGACTGGGGGAGGCGCGAGCGGCGCGACCTGTCGCGGATCGCCCTGGCCCGGAAGGTCATCGGTCCCGATGCGGAGCTGTACGTCGACGCCAACGGCGGCTACACGGCGGCACAGGCCGTGCGGGTGGCTCGGGAGATGGCCGACTGGGATGTCACGTGGTTCGAGGAGCCGGTGTCGTCGCAGGACCTGGCCGGCCTTTGCGCCGTCCGCGCGCGGGTGCGGCCCGACGTGGCGGCGGGGGAGTACAGCTGGTCGCTGGCGGACAGCGCCCGGCTGATCGACGCCGGGGCCGTGGACTGCCTGCAGCTGGACGTCACGCGCTGCGGCGGCATCACCGAGTTCCTGCGCGGCGCCGCCTTGGCCGCCGCGCACAACCTGGAGGTCTCCGCGCATTGCGCGCCGAACCTGCACGCCCACGTGGGCACCGCCGTTCCCAACCTGCGGCACGTCGAGTACTTCCACGACCATCAGCGCATCGAGCAGATGCTTTTCGACGGGGCGCTGAGCCCGGTGGACGGTGAGCTGGTCCCGGATCCCGGGCGGCCGGGACTGGGCCTGCGGCTGCGCGATGCCGACGCCGAGAGCTTCCGGGTCGCGTAGCAGCCCTGCTACCTGAGCCCGGCTACCTGAGGGCGAGCGCCATGGCGCCGCCGAGGCAGGCGAGACCGATGACGATCCAGGTCACGTAGTCGTTGATCACCCCGCTCTGGAAGGCCCGGACGGGGCCGGCCGGCCAGGCTCCCGGACGGCGGCTCGCTCGGCGGAGGACGGGCAGGCGCCCGCGGTAGAGCGCGCCCAGGGCGAGGATGGCCGCGCCGGCGGCGGTTCCGGCTCCGGTGATGATGTCGGCGACGGTGAAGCCGGTGGCCTCCGCCGGGAAAACCGCTCTCGGGTGGGCGGTGTGGCCACCGGCCAGGACCGCCGTGTTGTACGCGGCCTGGTCCTGGAATCGCACGGCCGCGGCCTGCACGGCGCCGCCGAGGTGGGGCAGCACGCCGAGCGCGATCGCGGCGAAGACCAGCACGGCGGGCGGCACAATCATCGACATCGGGGTCCTGGCCCGGCCCGACGTGGTCTCGGTCGTCTCTTCGGATGCCTCGCTGGCCATCTGCGGGTCCTCGGCGGGCGGATCACCGAGCCCGTAGAACACCCCGCCGGCCACGCGCAGCACGGCGCCGCCGACCAGGATCGAGCTGATGATCAGCACGGCGGTGATCCAGGCCAGGCCGCGGCCGGCCGCGCTGGCATCGATCCAGCTCTTGCCCGCGAAGGTGGCGAACACGGGCAGGTCGGCCAGGCCGAACGCGGCCACGGTAAAGATCACGCCGGTGGCGCGAAGGTGCCGGGCCCGGCCGTGCAGCCAGGACTCGTTCACCGACCCGAGACGGTGCAAGACGATGCCGGTGCACAGGAACAAGGCCGCCTTCACCAGGGCGTGCCCGGCCACATAGACGGCGGTGCCGGCCAGGCCCAGCGGTGTGAGCAGGGCGATTCCCGTCAGGAAGATCCCGGCATGGCTCACGGTGGAAAAGGCGAGCAGCCGTTTCAGGTGGCGTTCCCTGAAGCAGAACAGGGCGCCGACCAGGGCGGTGAGCAATCCGAGGGCCAGGAAGATGCCGGAGATGGCGCCTCGGTGCCCGAGAGCCGCGCCGAACATCGACCAGTAGACCCGGGCCACGCCGTAAAGCCCGAGTTCCACCATCACACCGGAGAACAGCACGCAGACCGGGGTCGGCGCGACCGCGTGCGCATCGGCCAGCCAGAGCTGGAACGGCACGATCGCGCCCTTGATCAGCAGGCCCGCGATGATCAGCAGGAAGGCCACGATCACGAGGCCGCCGGGGCGGTGACGGGCGATGCTGGTTCCGATCTGGGCCATGTTCAGGGCGCCGGTGCGGCCGTAGATCAGCGCGATGCCCGACAGCGAGAGGTAGGCGCCGACGCTGTTGGTGATCGCGAAGTTCAGCGCGCCCTGAATCGGCCCGCGCTCCTCGGGCCGGTACGCGGTGAGGGCGTAGGCCGAGACGCCCATGAGCTCGAACCACACGAACAGGTCGAAGATGTCCCCGGTGAGACAGAACCCGGCCAGCCCGGCCAGGAACGTCAGCATGAGCGCGTGGAAGTACGTGGCAACCTGCTCGAAGTACCGCCAGGAGAAGATCATGGCCGCCGTCACCAGCACGGCGGCGAGGCAGGCCAGGCCAGCGGACAGCGGCCCGGCCGTGAAGTCGATGCCGATCGCCGCGCCATGGAACGGCCGGAAGCCGGCGAACCAGTAGACCTCGTCGCCGTGCGCCGTCGTGACCGTGACAGCGACCAGCATGGCCGCCACCACCGCGCCCGTCGCGATCGCCGCTCCGTCAAGCAGCCGGCGCCTTGTCCGCAGCAGCGGGTTCAGGCCGGCGATCAGCGCCGCCATGATCAGGGGCAGCACGACGGCGATGACGGGTAGCTGGTTCACCGGGTAGTCAGCCCTTCAGCTGGACCAGCTGCTGGGGATCGAGCGTTCCGAACCGTTTGTGCGCCTGGATCGCGAACGCCAGCAGCAGGGCGGTCACGGCCGCCTCGACCACGACGTCGGTCAGGGCCAGGGCCTGGACGACGGGGTCCACCGCCGGGGTGTGCACCGGGACATCGAAGAAGTAGGGCGCGACCGCCCCGGTCCGGTAGCCGACCGCGAGCAGCAGCACATAGGTGGAGGACTGCACGACGATCAGGCACATGATCAGGTGCATCAGGTGACGGCTGGTCACCACGCCGTACAGGCCGACGGCCAGGATCCACACCACGACGACGAACGGGAAGATGTGCATTAGCGGCTGCCTCGCACGAGCAGCGCCTGGTCCAGCAGCTCGCTCACGATCAGCACGAACGCCGCGGCCACTTCCAGGCCCACGAAGAAACTGATCAGCGCGATCGTCCCGGACGAGCTCACGGCGCCCGGGACGGTGCCGAGACCGAGGAAGTTACTGAGAAAGGACAGTCCCATGGCCACGGCGGCGAGACCTATGGCGGCGAAGGCTCCCGCGCCGACGGCCTCCACGGCGTCGGTGACATCGACCGGGCTGAACCGCTCGAACGCGATGAACTGCCCGGCCAGGTAGATCAGTATGAAGGCGGTGGCCAGGACCACTCCGCCCTGAAACCCCCCGGACGGGCTGGTCTGCGCGTGCGACGCCAGGTACCAGCCCATGACCAGAGCCGGCCCGGTCAAGATCAGGGCCAGCTGCCGGACCGCGTCACTGGTGGGCGGCACGTCGCGGCCTGCCGCTTCGTCCCTGGCGGATCCCTCGCGCTCGCCCCGCAGGCGGCGCAGCACGGTCGCGATGCCCGCAGCGGCGGCGAAGAGAATGAATTCCTCGCCCAGGGTGTCGAACCCGCGGTACTCGAAGTTGATCGCCGACACGACACCGGTGGCATTGGTCTGCCTCACCGCGATGCGGTTGATGATGTCGCCGTACGGGCCGGGGTACCGGCCGAAACCCGGGAGGCCGCGAAGGCCCCACGCGTAGAAGGCGGCCAGGCCGGCCATTGCGGCCAGGAAGACCCAGCGGCGCAGGCGCGGCGTCATTTCTCCCTGTTCCTCTCCCCGTTCCTCTCCCCGTTCCTCTCCCCGTTCCTGACCTTGGCCAGGCCGAGCAGCAGGAGCAGCGGGAGCACGACCGCGCCCACGGTGAGCTCGGACAGGGTGACGTCGGGGGCCTGGAAAGCGAGGAACAGCAGGGCCAGCAGCAGCCCGTAGACGCTGAGCACGATCACCTGGCGCACCGGCGTCCTGGTCAGCACGACGGCGGTGGCGCCGAGCGCCACCAGGACCAGGAGCGCCGCCTGCAGGACGCCCATGAGCCCGGCCGGAACGGTGTACGGCGAGACGACGGCCAGCGTCATGGCTGACGGCGTCATGGCAAATCCTTGGGTGGCCCGGCTTTGTCGGTGTCGTCGGCCTTATCGAGCCGCCAGTCGCCCGTCTCGCGGATCCGGATGGCCCTGATCGTGCCGTGGCTGAGGATGGGGCCGGTGATGACGACGAACAGCAGGGCCAGCCAGGTCAGCGACGAACTCACGGAGGAACCCGACTGCACCAGGACCGCGAGTCCGAGCAGCAGCGGGGCGACGAGCGCGAGCGGCGTCAGGTAGTGGATCCTCTGGTAGGTATCGCGCATGGCCAGCAGGCCCACCGCCGAGGCGAGCACCAGCGCCACGGCGACGGCCAGGATGACGCCGACCGCCACGCCCCTGATCACAGCCAGCGCTCCAGCATCCGGACGAAGACCAGGCCGCTGCCGAACATCAGCACCGCGAGCAGCACCGGAAGCTCGAACTCGCCGGGTCTGCGGAAGCCCTCGGCCAGCAGGATCAAGACCATAACGGCGATGGCGCTGATCGCCTCGTAGGCCACGACGGCGTCCATGATCGTTCCCCGGAGCAGGAGGATGCCGCACGGCACGAGCGCGACGAGCATGGCGATGGCCGCCACCACGAACGCGTTCACCGTCTCGCCGCATCGTCGGGGACGACCAGCTGGTGGATGACCATGACGGCACGTTCCTGGTCGATCCCGAGCGCAAAGGAGTTCGGAGCGACGGAGCGGCCCCCGATCAGGAGCACCCGGCGGGTCCGGTCCTCGGCGGTGTGGCCGCCGTAGCGGACGGGCACCTCGCGGAACCCGCTGGGCGGCAGCGTCCCGTGCGCTAGACGCCGCCAGAGCGCTCCGAAGACGATCACGATGTCGCGCGCTACCTGGACCGGGAGGCCGAGGGCGGGCACCACCCACTCGATGCGCATGCGGAACCGGGTCGCTGCCTGATGGCCGATGAGCTCGGCCAGGAACGCCCCGAGGGCCGCCGCGCCGGCGCCGGCGAGGAGCTCGTCCAGGGCGATGGAGTCGTCCAGGATCACCCAGAACGACAGGAGCAGCACCCACCACGCCACCCACGCGCCGATGCGGCGGGCGGCCGGCGCCCGGCCCGGACCGGGGCGCCTCCCCGTCACGTATCCACCGCCGGCGGGTCCTGGTCATGAGCGGCCGCGGCATCGCGGAGCTTGTCCAGAACCGCTGAGACAGAAACAGGAGGCTGGTCGGTCTCTCCCCCCGGGCAGTCCGCATCGACTCGCGAGTCTGCATTCTCAGCCTCGAGTTCTGGTGGAACCGAGCCGCTGGAGCCGTCAGGCCGGTGGGTCATGAGATGTCCTTCGCTGGCGTACGCCGTTCGGTGTGGCTACCCACCTCAGCGAGGGCAAACTCGCCTGGACCGCCAGCATGGTGAAGCCGTTGTCTCGTTCACGGCGTGGGACGACGTCAAAGGATCGCACCCGTGGCAGCATGATGGGGCAATGCGGACATCGACGGGTGTGGTGCTGACCGCGGTCGGGGCCATCTTGCTGCTGGCCGTGCACATCCCGCTGCCATGGCTGAGTCTGAAGATCGCCGGGCTGGTGATCATGTGCACCGGTCTCGTCGGCTTGCGCATCCCGCAACGGGCCGGCGGCTGGCTGCGGCACAACCAGGATCGGCTCATGGAGACGATCGATCCGGTGAACGGCTCCGGCGATGATGCCCCCCGTGTCCCGCTGGATACTCTGCTCGACCCTGGCCGGAGCCAGGGTAGGCCGGCGGGCCAGGGTGACGCCGGCCCGCGTTAAGTCGGCTCGCGGATCGGCTGCTGTCCGCGTTCGGCCTGATCAGCAGGCAGGTGACGGTCAGCCAGAGCGCGGAGAACACGAGGCTCCCGAGCACGTCGCGCGCCGGCCATGACCGCGAAGTGCTCGCCGTTCACCGAACCCGTGTCGATGACGCGGCGATCCCCGTGCAGGCCTACGTGAACCGCCGCGCGCACGTCATCAGAAGGAACGCCCAGGTTCGTGGCCAGCAGGTTGGCGGTCCCGGCCGGCAGGATCGCGATGACGGCGTCCGTCCCCGCGAGCGCGTCGATGCACCGCTGGACCGTGCCGTCGCCGCCCCAGACCAATATCAGGCCGGCGCCCTCGGCCGCCGCCCGGCGCTCGTACTTAGGTGCCTTGCGGCTCTTGCGCACCTCGTACCAGAGGGGATCGGTGACACCCTCCTGCGTCAGCACCTGGCGCAGCTCGGGCAGGCCGCCACCGAAGCTCTTGCGGGCATGTGCCACCACAGCGACGAGCCCGAAGACCACGCCCCGGGCGACCGTCCCGATCACGCCGAGCCACGTGACCACGCGTTTTGTCGTCGGGCTCAGCTGCGACGTCCGCAGGTATTTCATGAACTTGCGGCGGATACCCTCGCTAATGAGAACCAGGCCGATGAGGACGATGATCAGGCCCACGATCCCGACCAGCCATCGTCCGCCAGGGTGCTGCATGACCTTGGCCGTTACATCCTGCTGCTGGCGGGACTGGCTGCCCTGCGTGCCGGAGATCACCTTCAGCGTCAGGTAAGCAAAGCCAGCGTAGATGGCGGCCCGGCCGAGCGACTTCAGCCGCGCAGCAGCACCGTTTCCGTCGCCGGTGCTTCGCTCAGGCGCCACAGGGCATAGGCGGCGAACCCGATGCCGAGCAGCCACAGCGAGACCGTGCCGTAGGGCGTGCCCGCGAGCAACTGAAGGGCGCCTTGCTGGTCCGCTTCGTGAGAACCGTGGCCGATCGCGATCAGGACCGCCACCCAGCCGATCAGGATGTAGATGATCCCGCGCGCCGTGAGACCCGCCCGGGCCAGAACGTGCGCCGT
>Ga0335072_10001224_pt1 | contig 42580 bp, 45 predicted proteins | sample Lox_Sample_21_FD_206725 | JGI IMG/M metagenome (GOLD analysis project Ga0335072, IMG submission 206725) | Soil microbial communities from Loxahatchee National Wildlife Refuge, Florida, United States - Lox_Sample_2.1 | ecosystem: Environmental > Terrestrial > Soil > Wetlands | place: USA... | reverse complement strand
CAAACGTGACTCCGAAAAAGCCTTCTTGACGCCATCTAGAACGCCAGATCCATCACGCGGGCCTGGCAGGACCAAGAGCAGGAGCGGCACGCCGGGTGCTCTGACGCCTTCGTCTAACGCCACCAATAAGAGGATGTCGGTCATGCCAGGAAGAGCAACCGGACTTGGTGCTCGCACCATTAGCCCAACCGATGCCCGGCGAATGAAACGGATGTCTATGGCGCCTCGAGCACCACCCTTACCCCAGAGCTATCTACCCCATGCGCCGCCGACCCCTCAACCGGAACCTACTCTTACTAGATCTGGATCGCTGCTTCGCTCTCCGGGCCCTCGTGGTGGGAAGAGTGCCACTCCTTCATCCTCAAGGACCACGCCCGACCCCAATCGTAAATCGTACAGCTCTGGACAGTCTCTCTCATCGAGTACAAGCTTTGGCTCGGTGCGCAACTCCACGGGTGTGCCACCGTTGCCCGCAGGCACCTCCTCGTCCAGGCTTCCGACCCCAAAGCCTCAATTGGAAGCTCTGAGTATCAGTAACGGTGATGAAGTCCCTCCTGTACCTGCAATTCCAAAGGCGTACGAATCCCCTCAAAGCGAAGCAGAGCAACCGTTCTTCTCTGCCAGATCATCAGGGCTACCTCCAATCGACAGTCCCCTTTCTGCAAGTCCGCATGCGATGACTTTCGCGGACGCCATGAAGGCAATTGATATACCTCGGGCACCGAGTTCTTCGTCTCGAAAGTACTCCTATACTTCTCAGCCAGATGCTGAACAACGACATCGACCTCAGCCCGGTACTGCAAAGAAGAACCTGCCGCCGTTGCGATTACCACCACTGAATTTACTCCCTCTCAGCACACCGACAGCAGCCAAAATAAAGGCGCTTGAAGATGAGGCCTTTGACTCTGCGGAGCGACCGCAGACGCCTCCAGGTCGGTACGACAGCACGAAAACTCCGAGTACACCATTGACTGCCTCGAAGGCCTCGTTCTTCTCGAGAAGCCATCATGACCATGACGACACATCCAACAAGCAAGTGCGCAGTAGTACCTCACATCACGCTCTTCGCGCTCCCAGCAATTCCAGTATAGATACGCCGTTTTCGTTCGATTCTGGCACGCCTGGACCTCGGATCATATCGCCCTTTATATCCTCGTCCTTGCCCAAAAACAGCGGAGAGTTCCCTCGTTACATGCAACCCAAGTATAACGACGACCTGAACAGGATGAACAGCCAAGCTAGGCCTAGTGGACCTAGAGCGCCGAGCTTCTCTGTTGCCCCCAAGCCTGAGGCAAAGGCAACTCCCACACAGCAGGAATCACCAATTTCGACGTCTGTGCCGAGACGAAAATTAAGCCGGAAGCGGAGTGAGAACAAGGCCCAGGAAATGGTGGAAAAGGATGTTGATACATCGAAATACGATAATATGCCCCCTCCGAGACTTCCAGCGTCTGCTGCATGGAACAACCTGCCAGCCACAAGTACAAGTCCAACGCAAAGGCCAACCTACCTGTCCTTAAGGCGCAAAACATCTGTTTCGAATACCAATGGTCCTCCAACAGCTGAAAGGCAGGGAAGTTTTAGCAGTACCCAAAGCCAAAGCCTGAGCCTGGATGGCCGACCGTCTGTAGAATCAAACCGGTCGTTTAATTCTCATTCCCACCAAGCCGCACGAAACCCTTTGGCCATGAACGGAAAGACAAGTTCAGTGAGCCAGGCTCACCCTTCCGATGGTGGTCTTGACCGGGACGACATGCTCGCCGAAGAGGAGATGAAGAAACTGGGATCTAAGCGGAAAGACTTCGAAACGGCAGCTCGAGAATTAGATGCCCTTCGGAGAAGAGCCTGCCCTGGGGACCGTGTATCAGCTTCATATGCCCTCCAGACGGCAAACTTAAATCTTTTCGAGCGCGGCGAGATCGTGGATTTCAGGGATGTCTACTTCACGGGTACTCGAAACGCAAACAAGATTGTGGGAGACCTGAATGCTGCATCTACAAACTTTGGTTACGATGACGAGCGTGGTGACTATAATATCGTCGAAGGTGATCATTTGGCCTACCGTTACGAAGTTGTTGATCTTCTTGGTAAAGGAAGTTTCGGACAAGTCGTGCGCTGTGTCGACCACAGAACCGGAATTCTAGTAGCCGTCAAGATCATTCGCAACAAGAAGAGGTTCCACCAGCAGGCACTTGTGGAGGTCAATATCTTGCAGAAATTACGAGAATGGGTGAGTTACAATGGCCAAACTGAGTTTCACAAATCGAAGCTAATCCGCTTGCCAGGATCCCCATAACCGACATAGCGTGGTCAGCTTTGATCAAAGCTTCTACTTCCGGGGCCACTTGTGTATCTCCACTGACCTGCTCGGCATGAACTTATACGAGTTCATCAAGGCTCACGACTTCAAGGGTTTTTCGTTGAAGCTCATTCGGCGCTTTACAAAGCAGCTCCTCGCCAGCCTAGTGCTCCTCCATAGCCACAAAGTCATACATTGCGATCTCAAACCGGAAAATATATTGCTTGCTCATCCCATGCATTCCGAGATCAAGGTCATCGATTTCGGCTCGAGCTGCTTCGAGAATGAGAAGGTATATACTTACATCCAGTCGCGATTTTATCGATCCCCTGAGGTCATTCTTGGTACGCCGTATGGAATGCCAATCGATATGTGGAGTTTGGGGTGCATCCTGGCAGAGCTATATACCGGATATCCGATATTTCCCGGGGAGAACGAACAAGAGCAGCTTGCTTGTATCATGGAAGTTTTCGGACCACCCGAGAAGCACCTCATCGAGAAAAGTACTCGCAAAAAGCTGTTCTTTGACTCCATGGGCAAGCCACGTCTCAATGTCTCCTCGAAGGGCAGGCGGCGAAGACCGAGCTCAAAAGACCTTCGTCAAGCTTTGAAATGTGACGACGAGGCATTCGTCGATTTCATCGCGAGGTGCTTGAGATGGGATCCTACAAGAAGGCTAACGCCTCACGAAGCTTCGATGCATGAGTTCATAACTGGTGTCAGGGTCAACAATGGGCGGAAAGGACATATAGCAACTGTTGCTAGCTCGCCGGTCAAACGTGTCAGTTCGGCAATTACCCCGGGGACGGCGAGGCCCCTACCACAGCCACCAGCAACAAGTTTCAGGCACGGTATGGCCGTCAGGCAGCCCGACTCTGCTGCCAGCTCTCCCAGCAAGCTATCACAGCAACGTAGGCAGTCCAATATGCATGCAACGCAGCCGGGCCTAACTGCTAAACGAGCGTCACATGCAGCGATGGCAGCATCTGCTTCCTCATCGACGTCTACTTTAACCAGAGCAAGCACTGGACAACGAGGGGCAAGCGGCAAACCAGATCTAGCAGCGGCTGCAGCGGCAGCAAGCTTGGTAAGATGAATGTCAAGAGGTGGCTCATGAGAGGTGCCAAGGAAGAAAATAGCGATTGTGAATAGTGCGGGTCGGTCTATTGTCGGGATTTTGGACTGGATTTTAGACAGCGATTGACGAATTTATAGAGCATAGCGATTGGGCGCATGTGCTCATCATTTTTGGAATGCCTACAGGTGCTGGGGGTGGTGGGCTCAGGACATTATTCGGTATCACGATATACCCCATTGTATGCCTTACATTTCTTCCATGGAGGATCATAGATTACTCCCTGACTCTTTTCAATACAGCTGCATGACACTTGGTCCCCAAATCTTGTTCTTATCTGACTCGCTCACATCGACATGAACTGCGCAGCATCTGTACATCTGTAACTCAAAATGCCTGAGAGAGTAATCCAGCCGCCGATTCTGGTGCGCCTCATGGAGTTAGTTAGAGTGCGTTATCTTGCTTCAACTTAGTAGGGGTTAAGGTGCTTTTGATCAGTCGGTGAAATGGAGTGACATCGCCGATTAACTTCGTGAAGCAACTTTAACCAGGCCATCCGAATAGCTGAGGGCCGGAATTGAAAGAAAGTAGCAGAAACAAATAATGTACACCATCATTCGCCGCCACACTCCCAAAAAATGCCTTTGAGGTCGCAAATTCAACACAATGATTCCTTGGGTGATTATGACCACTTTCGATCTTGTCGAGAGGGCCCACAATTGCAATCTGACTGGGAAATTTCCTCTGAAATGTTGGTTGAAGCCGCTCAACTGAGGGTTGAGTGCCGAGCTTTGATATGGGAGTATTCCCACCTAACTGCAGGCAATTCATTCGTAAAAAGGACATCAGTCATCAAGACAGCTGTCAAAGGCATTTTTTTAAGGAGGATACCAAATTGATAACAGTGTTTAGTTAACATATGGAAGTGTAGTCAAGAAAAAGAGCAGTCAAAGAGCGAGATGAGATAACCCGGTACACTTTCCTCTTCAAGACACGCGTTTGTTGCACGCGATTGTGCAAGTATGAACAATTGCACGTTCACTTGACTACTGGAATCCTGCTTACAGCAGCTGGCATGACTCGTCGTGGTGCTCTTCAACATGCCGCCGAAAAGCGCTGCTCGCGGCGAATACATCGAGACTGTACGTTCTCCCATCCCCTCGCCCCTCTACTAAACTCTCCCTTCCTATAACCATATTGACCATTACCCCTCCCCCTTGCAGGACACTGGCAACAAAATCTCCCGCCGAGCCCTCCTCCACGGCACCCCCCACATCGTCCTCGCCGGCAAGTCCGTCATCCAGCACGACGTCGTCATCCGCGGCGACCTCGTGCGTCAGCAATCCTCTTCCTCTTCCTCCTCAACCACCGACCCAAAAGAAAAGACTCCCAACTCCGTCTCCATCCACCTCGGCCGCTACGTCTTCATCTCCCCGCACTGCACACTGCATCCACCCTCTCGCCTCTCCGCCCCTCATCTACCAGCTTCCTCATCGTCATCGTCGTCGACAACGACAGCGATCAGCGTTCACACCCCCATTGGGCCCCAACCCGCTGGCCAACAGACGCTCACCTATTTCCCCCTGCGGATCGCCGACTTCGTCTACATTGGCCCGCACACCCATGTCAATGCGGCCACGATCGGGAGTCATGTCAGTATCGGCGCGCATTGCACAGTGGGCAACATGGTCGTGATCAAAGATAATGTGCGCGTGTTGGATTACACAGTACTGCCGGCAGGGAGTGTGTGGGCGAGCGGGAGTGTGGTTGGAGGAAGGCCTGGGAGGGTGGTGGGGGAGTTGGGCGAGGGCTGGGGTGCTGGTGGGGTGGAGGGAGGGCCAGGAATGGAGGCAAGGGAGTTGTGGAGGGGGGTTGGGAATGCGAGTGGGGGTGGGAATAGTGGCGGTGCTGCAGTCAAGAGATGATGGTGATGATGATGTACGATTGGCATGCTTTGAGGAGGCGACAAAATATGAAGGGGCTGGTGCATAGGGTTGGCGCATTTCAGGGACATAGAGGGTAGGAAAATCAAGGTTACGGAAAGGTACTCGCGACCAGCGTTACGTCTACAAGCTGGCTTATGACATGGCTAGCAGCGGTGTGTGGGGCGTTTGGAGTGAGATGGGGTTTGATGCTGCAAGCTCTATGCGTTCGATGTCATCTTCGAAATCACCCCGAAAAATTTGGCGATCTGAAATGAGATTTAAAACGGCCTATCTCGGCAAAAGCCTGACGTATGGACGGGTTTTTCAAGTTTCATTGGGCAAATTCCAGTGGCAGAAAGCTGCGTCTTAAAGCCGTAAAAATCACTAAGAAAGACACAGGAGCAGGACTGCGTGTGCTCTGCTCTGAAAATCCTCCAAAGTCCTTCCACTTGAGAGCCCCCCTCCCTTTCTTTCCATCTCTACATGCTTGGATCTTTGAATCTTCATGTGAACGATGCATTATAACGCCACATGAAAAAAAAGGGGGTACGAGTACCACCAAGTCGACCCTGTGTGCTTTCCCTTAAACCCCTGGTATCGTTGAAGGAATGAACGAAAGACGGCTGAATCATATCTCATTGTGCTCAGACCGCAACTTGCGCGCAACTGGAGCTCATTTGCTTCGTAAAAAGTCTTCGTAATGGCGAGAAGGAAGGAAAATCCGGTAGCGACCGCTGTACAAGAAATGAATAGGTTGATGTTTGGAGTTAGATGTCCCGGCCTTGGTTTGCGCCTGCCGGTGGCCGAGATGTTAGCCACCTGCTCTGCGTCTCCTGCCTCTGTTGCCGCCCTCGGGTCGCTGTGCCAGGACCACACGCAACTGAGGGTCGTCTCTGTCCTTGTCAACGTGATGCACGCGGACATGTCTCTGCAGGTTGTCGGGTCTCGGATAGCGATGCTGTTGGTCTGGGCAGAACGGACTGCGAGATCGGGGTCAGTGCATTGTCATTCTTTGTGGAATAGGCCGTCTGCTTACCATATGTATCCTGGACTTTGATGAACCAGGCCATGTCTAATCATTTCGTTCTTTCTCTTGAAACCCTTACCTCCTGGGCCCCGAGGACATTCGGCTACAGGGCAGAAGTGTGGTCGATTGGAGGAGTGTACGTTAGCATGGCTATTAAGCAAGTACTGCGTCTGGAAAGGTGCTGCAGTGCAACCTGCGTAAGTGCACTTGAAGGTACTCGAAGTGAAAGGTCCGTTTGCTTGTAGTGGTCCATTAAGCAGCTGAGGCGTTGAACTTCCCTCCACACTCCCTCTGTGATCCTGAACGTTTGGCGTTGGGTAGGATTGCACCGAGGCTGGACCGGATGTTGATGCAGAGGTGGACCCTTCGTAGGTGGATGGTGTACCCGTTGATCCTTCCGTTGGTGGTCTTCGCCAGTAGCTTGGATGACTTGGATACCCGGGTGGCGACATGGGAGAAGGCTGAGAGTATGCCACCGGTGACGGGCCTGTGGTTTGCGACGAAAATGTTGAATGCCGTACAAACTGGGGAGAATGTCCAGCTGAAGGTGGAAAGGGACCTGGTGCACTGATTCCATTGATGCCAGGATCACTCAGTCCGCTGAGCGTGGTATGCAAAGAAGGGAGACTCTGGGTGCCTTCTGGGGAATGTGCCGACGCAGATCGAGGAGGCGATTTTTGCATGGCAGGAAGAATACTCTCAGGATCAGCATCAGACGGGTTCATTGCGTACTTTGCGAGAGTTGGAGAGATCGGGGTTGAATCTTCGTCTCGATGTCGTTCCTCTTCTGATCGGGACCTCTCATTGCCGATAACTAGCGGAGGGCGAGGATGCCTAGGCGGAGGTTTTACATCCAAGGCAGACTTCGCTGCAGGTGGACCCGGTTTTGTGAATGCTTGTGAAGACTCTGGTTCTCGGTCATGATGGATGACCCCATTCGTGGTGGGAGCGTCCGATACATCCTCTTTCTTTAGTTCGGGGGGCTGATCTTGTGGCGCATCAACCATTTCCAGATCATCATCCTTCACAACTGCTAAAGCTGCCTTAGCCGTCAGAATAGTGTCGGATGAGTTATTGTGGACTCCATTTTCCGACTTCTGCACAACTCCCATGGCCCCGACCCCGTCTTTCCCTTCCACTTCCTCCTCCTCATCCTCTGCCTCCGATTGTGAGGCCGAATTCAATACTTTCTGGCCGGCCTCCTGGGCGATGTCGGGTCGGTTTGGGTCCAGGTAGGTGAGCAAGACTGTATCACCGATTGATGCCTTATGTTTTTTTCTCTTGGGTTTTGGTTTCTTGAGTCGCTTCGTTTTCTTCTCAATCCCTGCTTCGCTTGCCAGATCGCTTTCGGATCCTGGAGATGGTGAAGACGAGGATGCAGGTACAGAAGGTGGGGGCGATAAGTGCGGTCCGTAGTCTACTGTGACTTTCTCAGGAAGAGGGCTGCGGTTGCCGACGTCGTCCAGGTCGTAGTACTCGGTGTTTGTCATGAAGCTGACGGCTTCAATTTGTTGCACCGCACATCTAAGATTCCCAGCAGAGAGAAAGAGTCTCTTAATAGCACCAGCTGAAGATTTTTTGACGTTGAGGCGAAGTCCGCTTGACAAGAATCCGTGGCAGGGAGATTATCGCAACCTCGTCACATCGATATTATGAGATCAAATCGGCACCATTGCCATGCATAGCCTTCATACGCAGATACTAGCAATATTTTGTCAGCAAACATGTGTAAACCCCCCCAACAAGCGGTAGCCGTTGCCAAAAATGATGACAATGGTTGGAAATGCAATTCAACGAATGCGACGCCCATATTAACGTAGAATAGGCTCATCAAATGCCAACTATCATAGTAGAGCATTCTTCAAGATTCAAACATTCAATGGAAGCCCGACTCGAATAAGTCACTCCGGTGCAGTAGCCGAGCCGTCCTGTATCAGCCCGAGCTTCGCTGCTGATCCCGCTTTCGCCTTCAATAGGCATCTCGAGCCACTTTCTTGTTTGCGAAACCAGTATTGGCCGAAACGACAACTTTCAAAGTCAAGACAGCCATTAAACAAGTCATTATAGCCATTCCTCAACGAGGCACTACTGGTTTGGGAGAGTGCCTGCAGCGAGCCTCGTAGATTCAACTTTTGGCAGATGAGATATTTCGCAAGAAAAGAACGAGTTGGTAAAAGTGCGTTGCAAGTCCCCAAACATGTGTACAGTGACATTGGAATCGTGGTGATGGCACTAAGAGGCGGCTGAAAGAGGGAGAGGATCATCGAAAACCCACCTAAGAAGAGCCTCAGCGGCTCTGAATTAAGCTTGTGGCGGACCACGATTCCGATAAAATATCGACAAAGTGACTGGAGATTTTGAAAAGGTGCTGGTGATTGTCGTAGGAGACTTGGACCGTTTGAGAGGGATTTCCGGACTGCAGAGAACAGCTGTTGGGCTCTGGAGAGGTGGAAAGGTGGGGGGAAGGTTTCGCACGCTGCGCCTCTTGTTGGATGGTCTGGGCTCGCAAATCAGAGTTTAGCCTCACTGCAAGGCTATCAGGGTAGTAGGCGAGGATAGTTCGGTGCACAAAGGTCACGACGGTTGTGAAAATAATGACGAAGCGATGTGCGAGAGGTGTCGGAGTGAGACGACATTGACGAGGGCCAGGCGATTCCAAAGCAGCTCGACGCCAGTCTCATTTAGCTGATGGGCTGGCAGTGGGAAGTGGAAGCAGTTTGGCTGCGCCCGCGGCTCGGGAAGCCGTGGTTGGCCGACGTGAGCGAAGGCGTGGTACGGGAAGCTAACTAGTTAGTAGGCGATTGCAATGGGGGGGCAATTGGGGAGCCTCACGTTCAACCCTTGCGGCGAAAGGCCTGTAGCCCTTGCTGACGCACTGACGCACGGCCTAGTCAATGTGCTCACGTCGCTACTGGTGACTTCCGCAAAGTCCGCTGCATCTTAGGGATCTCGAAAGTGTCCCACCAGCGAACTCTAACGGCTGTTACTCTTCCAAGATGGTCGCATCTCAAAGCCTGAGCCCCAGCTTCGCGCCCCACTCGACCTAAATTGGGACGCCCGACTCTGGGTTGTCGGTACCACCTCTAAATCCCACAATCTTGCGGCTCCCTTCATGTTACGTCAAAGATGAGGGTCAGGACACGGCATACAGAGTAAGCATGTTAGAGATGCTTTGACCGCTATGGGATACGATGCATGGAGCAGCGCCCTTGGATTGCGCGGCCAATAGGTTTCTCGGCAGTCTAGAGTAGTGTCGGTGCTTCTAGCCCTTGCTCTCTCGCTTGATAACAAATTCCTCCATCGGAACTGTCAACCATACGGACGAATGAGGGCCCCGATTTAAACGAAACTATCGTAATAATAGGCATGATGCTGACTCGTAGACTAGAATTCTATTCTTGAGCCCCCCCCCCCATCGCTTGGGGAAAGTCGGGTGTAATTATTTGCGCCAAAATCCACAGCAATTGTAATCCCTGACCCGGAGATTTTATCACCGAACAGAGCCTCCTTGTTCATCAAGAAGCGGTTGCCTAGATCGGTCTTCGTTTTCCCCAACCTCCACCTTTTTGGGCGTTGTATAAAGGAAATAATGTTGCGTGATGAAAATCAAGTCGAAAAAGATGCTGACATTACCCAACCCTAGCTTGACAGAATTGCCCATTATGCCACTCCAGTCGGCTTGTAAGCTTGAATCGATCACAAGCTGCAGAATCGAGAGAACTCCACCAGTCAAATCGAACAGGATTTGCCAAATGCTCCAACCTTGAGTGGATTTGCGCTTGTAGTTGACCCAGACCTGAGGTATGTATTTCACGAACGTCACGACCAGCTTGATATACCCGATTGTGTAGATCTGCAACGATCAGTCTTTTTGGCCATGCCTTCCATTTGGAAGACTCACGACATCGATCCACGCCCATTCAGTGGGATTGTAGCCTCCATCGCTGCTTTGAATGAAGACGAGCAGTGTGACGAAAACTACCGCAAGGATGCCACCGCAGACAATCCCAGCAATCGGTCGACTGACATGCTGAAACCTTCCTACTTTGAAGCCCCAGAGGCTTGGAAAGAATTGGCTGTATGTCAAGACTGTGAGAAGTACAGCGTGGAATGCGAAAGCCAAGTCGTTGAATTGGACTGTAGGCTCTGGCGAAGACAGATGTCTCGCTGCATATTGTTCGCGTATCACGGACGAGTAGAGGAAGGCCGAGGTTGAAATGGCGTAGCAGACAAAGCCCAGAACGTTGATGGTTGGAAAGTCAATCGCCAGTCCACAGGTGGACTTGCGCCTCCAATTAAGGATAGGCTGTGGGTAGAAGGAGGCCGACCAGGAGAGAGTGCTAGGTTCCGGTCAGTTGTTGTTCTTCATTTGAGCAAACAATTCAACAGCTTGAAGGGCTTCACTCACTAGGTCCAACCTAGCAGCCTGCAGCAGAGCTTCAGTCAGCCCGTTGAAAAGATTGTTGCACTGGATCAGCTCGCCTAGAAACTGCCCGCGCAAAGCGCACACCTTGCTCGCTTTTCGACATGACTGCAGGACATGCCGTTCGAGCGGGCTCGATAGTGTCGATCAAACGAATAACTAGGTATGTAATCAAGGTACGTGTTCCAAGAAACTACAGGGTGAGTAGGGTGCCCAAATGTTGTAATCGATTGTTGCCCGGCGGACGCAGGCCCCAGCTCGCCCGAGTCACCAAGGCTTGCGCCGAGCTAGGCATAACCCCGCTACAGTAACCATTGTTTAGTCCTACTGCGTTCTAGAAGTCAATTTCAACTTATCGCTGTCTAAGAGCACACTTTTGATGTTTGTATGCTCATCGTCCCTCCAAGCCTCTGTTTTGAACCAATCGCTTCGCATCCGCTTGAGCTTTACAATAGCATCAACATTTAGATTCTCCCTCCACCGCAATCAGTCCTGAGACACCAACTCTTCGAACCTAGTTCCCTATTGCCGCTGGACTTACCTCCCCTACGTATCCCCTTGATATCGCCTCCACCTCTTAGTGGAAGTAAGACGACACTCGAACCTGCAAAGCTTCTCATGGTGCAGTCTTCGGTGCCGTAAGGGGGTTTCCTCCTTTGAACCCAACGACAACCTTCGATTTGAACTAGGAACTGAGTTGTGACGGACAATGTCTCCAGCACCGCAGCTTGCGCCCCCGGGCAGCAGCTCATATTCCTCGAATACTCTACATGTTGGGGATGGAACATGGGACAGTTCAAGAGATGACTTTCTCTTACCGAATCTTGTCGGACTGAACTTTGCGACAATGAGATACAATGGTGAGGATAGCAATCAATTCCGAAAGAGATGCTGTAAATTACTGACAGGTTCAGGCATGGGAAATCGATTTTTCTCAATGAATGGATACCACTCCTTGGTGAAGGCACATGGTATTATAGCGGCCATTACATTCCTTGGCGTTGTCCCGGTAGCAATTATGCTCGCACGATTCCTAGGAAGATCGCCATTTTGGGCCATACGAATGCATATTTGGCTACAGATCATGACACTCATTCTTACGACGGTAGTTTTCATTCTTGGGAATTTTGCTGTTGGCCCAGAGAGAGCCCTTACGAACCCACATCATGGCATCGGTGTTGCAATCTATGTCCTGGTCATTGTCCAGGTATTCGGCGGCTCGTTGGTCTATCGATGGGCGAAGAAGACTAGATCACGACTACATCTGCCACTCAAAGTGATGCTACATCAGTGGTTTGGTCGCATGATAGCTCTACTTGGCATTGCACAAGTAGCGCTGGGCCTGACCCTCTATGGCTCTCCAAAGTATCTGTTTGTGCTCTACACTCTATGGACTTTTGGTCTAGTCTTACTCTATTTCGTCCTCAGCTGGGTTCACCAAAGGCGTTTCAATGAATACGGTGGTGGTGGCAGCTATATTTCCGAGGAACATGTCGTCCAAGAGGGTGGCCATGATGGTCCCGGCTGGGGCAAATTGGCCGCATATGGGGCCGCAGGAGCAGGGCTTGTAGCACTCTTCAGGCGGAGATCATCAAAGAAACGTTCAAGAGTCGATGTGGTCGGAACGGACGAGAGCGGAACCTCCTATATTTCGAACGAGAAGGACTCGGAAACTTCTCATCACGGGTGGGGTCGTCGCATTCTCGAGATTGGTGCTATTGGTGGTGCAATTGCCGCCGCGAGGGGTCTCTTCAGACGCAGAGATAGGGACGACTCTTCTGATGTTGGACCCTATCGACCTCCGCTGGGTGGCAATGAAACCGTTGTCTCAGATTCCATGTCACACATCGAGGAAGGGAGACCACCTGCGAGACCTCTTACGCCTCCTGGAAATAGTCCAGGTTATGTCCGCCCGACTCATCCTCTGGCCAATCCACCAATCACCCCTGGCACTCCGGGGCGCCGTGATTCCGGATCATCCTATTACGAGTCCTACATGTCCGGTTCTCCTTCAAGACGTGACCGAAGAAGCCACACTTTCCGCGACACACTTGCGGCAGGCGGTGCACTGGTGGCTATGCGCAAGTTATTCAAGTCGCGCCGGCAAAAGAATGAAGATCGTCGCGTAGAGGAAGTTCGCAACAGGAGACTTGAGGAAGAGAGACTGGCTCGAGAGAACTCGCAGCGTAGATATACGGGAGACGGTATCACCCCTCCTAGGCGAATGAGAACAGGGAATCAAGGGAGTGCAGACTTTTCCGGCGGCATCATTGACGATAGGAATCGAAGGCCCGGAATGGGCTCGGCGTTACCAGTCGCTGCTGTTGGTGCGGCGGCTGCGGAGGCTCTAGCCGACAGGGATAGAATTCGGCCAGTCGGCAATGATCCAGTCATCCAAGTACCGGGTGGCCCTCCGGGCATGCCAACAAACATTCCTCCTGTACCACCAATCCACCGCGGCGAGATGGACTCATCAGGCAGCGAAGTCTACACCACAGCGTCTGGGCGTCCACGTCACAGGCACCACCTTCGAGACGAAGCTGCAGCGGGCATGGCAGGAGCTGCGCTTGGGGCAGTGGCCGCAGATGCTACGCGAAGGACGCAAAGTGAAAGAAACACCGACTCTCTGGAATCTCCTCCAATAAGCTTGAAGGTAAAGATGCACAATGATGGTCGACATGTGACTTTGCGACGACTCACCGAAGAGGAAGCTATCGCACAACGTGAAGCTCGACGAATGGAGAGACAAGCTACCAATGGACGGAGGAGAAGAAACTCAAGCATAGGTAGCAGCAGTGGTGGTGACCTTGGAGGAAGAGCAACAAGCGCGGACCGCAGATGGAGGCGGACTGAAGCTCTTCAGGCCGCTCAGACCAATACCCCGGGTCAGACTGCACCAGGGTTAGATCCCGCTGCTGGGCCTTCGACACAATACCCACCAGCACCTTCGCATGACCCTTACCTACCTCCAAACCAGGTGGTCGACCCTCAGACAGGACAGCCCGTCAACCTACCGCCACCTCCTCCAATCCCGGGAGCAGCAAGCGGACTGGGCGGAGCCGCACCTAGTACCACCCCGCCAGGCACCGAAACTAGCGGAGCTACTGACTACGCAAACAGCCGCAGGAGGAGACGTGCTGAACGAGCACAGGCGAGACTGGCTCGCGAAAATCGTGGTGGTGGAGGAAATACTGTGGAATTTACCTAAAAAAAGATGGACATGTCCCAATGTGCGAAATATCGCTTTTCTTGTTTGATGTTCTTGCTGGCAGAGCACTTGGATCTGAACCAGATCATAGTCGGCTCGAAAGTCGATGTTCATATGATGACGGGACGAACTGGCATTTCCAGCGAGCTTCTTCTTTACTTGGGCCTGCATAGCGAAGGGTTTACAATCTGCAGCAGGCTTTGCTCAATCGCAAAGCAAAATGCTTAGAAGGGAAATTAGTTTGACAGTAGATGGTTATTGTAAATGCCTTTACCATGTGTTCTTGTTTACAGACAGAAATGGATGCTAGGCTCTTCGTTCTTGGCGACCTAGCATACAATGGATGAAAGTGTATCAACCGAATGGCAAAAGGCTTGCTACATGACTTCCCAAGTCTTGCAATGCAGCCATTCGCAAGTAGGAAAAGTTGCAGGGGGAACCGGCCTGAAACAATCCACATCCTTCCATTGGGATCTTCCTTTTTTTCCTTTCGCCGAGCCATAATGTCATCCTTGGCAGTTACCAGTTACCCAGCCACTTCCCTCCGCCGTTTGATCTTGCACGAGTGAAACAAGACTGTTACACCGCATTTTCGTGGTTTTTCTCTCTTTCTTGATGATCTTTCCTTCTACCTTCACTTCTGTCTTTACATTTGATGGGTTTTGCGTGTCAGATTCCGCATTGTATTGCTTGCTTTGTTGACTTTGTTACCACGCAGGTCAACCGCAGTCAGCCTTCGACCGCAAACAGCCGTTGAAAGGACTGCACGCGCGAGCGGAGAATTGAAACGCTGTATGCCTCACGGGAATGTACTCAACAATGGCACATGACATAGAAATGGACTCGTTTCCAGATGAAGAGGAATCGCGATACTATGCCCCGCCGCCTCACATCGCAGCACGTTTCTACCGAAAGTCTAGTTCCAGGCGGAAATCCTCTACACATTCGTCTCGTCGCAGCTCCATATCCTCTCGTCATTCTACCCTATCAGCCCATGGTGGTCCTCAAAGCAACCATGTTGCACAACATCTTCGAAGAGCCTCCATCATCGAGAGTAGGAAAGCACGCCTAGCAGACAGAGCCGCCCATGCTGAACAAGTCCGTCTACGCGCTGCTATCGCAAAGGCAACACCCAGAGCTGTCTATAGGGAGGAGAGGGCTCTGGCTGCACAGGCAGCAAGAGAGAAGCTGCTTGCGGAAATCACGGCGAGGTGCGAGGAAGAGGTTAAACGAGCAAAGAAAATTGCCGAGGAAACCAAGGAAAAGAAGGCTGCGGAGCACGCCAGGTTGAAGGAAGAAATGGCCGAGAAGCTGGCTGAGGCCACAAGGCGAAGGTCGATGTACCAGCGCACTACCCGCCGACCTCGAGGCCCGTCTCTACCCTCAGTTGAGGAAAAGAAGGTCGACTCAGCCGCACTTCGGCAATTAAGTGAGGAGAATGCTGTACGCATCATACAACGGGCGTGGAGATCTCAGAGCCGCCACCGTGCACTGTCACAATTCCTCACTCTCGGCTTGTCCCTCGCCCAAGTGAGGGACATGCCATTTGAGCGTGTCGGACAGCTTTTGGCAGAGGAGCGCGTGTTGAGAACCGCGCTGAAGGTTTTGAAAGCTTTAGGACTAACAGCAGCCCCCGAGGCTCGTGAGTCCACTACTGATGCTGACCGAGGTATAACCCGCATATTTCTTGGGATATACCTGATCCTGGGTCACCCTTTGCAAGCATTGAGCCATGGTGGAAAAGAGCCACAAGAACAGGACTTGATAGCCAAGGCCGAAAACCTGATGCGTTCATTCGAAGACTTGCTCCAGCAATACCAAACTTCTAAACCCGCAACCACAAGTCCTCCAACTAGACAGCCGTCGGCCCCCCAAGGTGACTTCAATTGTTGTCGTTGTCCTGCTGAAGTTGATGAGCTGTCTGTGCTGTTTGATAAGTACACGTCTGCCTTTCACGCTTGGAAGGCTCAAGACTCGAGTGCTTTGGTCGATATCATGGTGAATCAATTTGTCGAGCTTGACCTAATCCTTCAAACAGTCAAAAACGACCACGCTGGAGGTGCTGCTGATGACTATTTCCAAGCAATTCGTCACAATCAAATACAATTGCTGGCACGATTGAAGAAATTTGCCGGTCCTGAAAAGGCACTGACACTCGTTCGTGCCGCAGTGCGAAAGGCCAGAAAACAACGTGGTCGAAAGACACATTCTCCTTCTGACCGGGATATTCCTCGCTCGTCTGTTTCAGATGCTCCATCGGACACTATGGATGGGCCGGGTATTCATTCCAGCCCAGCCGCAGATATGCGGAAGCCCTCCAGAGGGCAAGTTGATCAATTGCACAGGCAGTCATCGAGCATCGGGCTGGGCCCATCATCGTTCGTCTCCAGACTTGGACAGACTATGACAGTTTTGCCGACGAACCGGGAAATTTCGCATGAGATCCAAATCAATGGCACATTTGAGGTACAACAGCAGCCATGGACAGAATCGCGAAAGCACTTCATGGACAGCTTGCGTTCGAGTATGCGACAGTCAATGAGTCAAGGCAGTTCGGAAGTAGCTGCCAGCTGGACTCATGCAATGGCAATATTAGTTCGAGACAAGCTACTGACTCTGGTTAGTCGTAAGCATCCGTTGTACGACAGGATCGACGGCTTCCTCGACCCCAAACTGATTGATCAGGAATGTCGGGCTGGACTGTTCTCGTACGATTCTTTCTTCGAAACAATCGCAAGACTCATCGCCCAAATCTGCTCTCCAGGCCGCGATGAAGCAGTCAGAGCGTTCACAGCAGATACTACTAGTGACGCCATTGACCGACTGTTTGCTCTGATCAATATCATTGATCTGATGACACTAGATCATATCAACTTTGCTTTTAGAGCAGCTGCATCAGCTGTTGTAGAACATGGCCACGAACACGAGCAGTCATTCTTTGAGAAGGATCTCAATGAAGGCGTCTGCACACTCGCTGTTACTCGGCAATGGTGGAGGAACTCTAGGTCGAATGTGGCGAGCAACCTTCCTCTTTCCACATCACATGGGAACACAATTTATTCCAGAGGACTTGTTGACCTCGTGCTATCGAACAGCAGTCTCAGCTATACTTCAGTACCAGAGACCTTGCGTCTTGACTGGCTTCGGCTGGTTTCACTACGTGCTCGCGCCTTCAGAGTCGTAGCCATAGCTTCGATCCTTTTAACAACAAAGATCCGACTGAGACGCAACCGAGAAGCTCAGTGGACGAAGGATGCAGAACGGTTAACAGCGCTGGACTTTGGAACCGTTGAGCCTGCTCGGATCGTCTCAGTCATCGAGTCCTCACACATCATGCCTGAAGCAACAAAGGAAGGTCTACTCAACTTCGTGAGCAGAGTCCTCCCGCCGGCGTCCGCCGCCGCCAGGAAGTCAGTCCAGGCGGAGCAGGCCCGCATGAACGCGATGCAAAATGGGGAGGCGTACGACCCTTCGTCGACCTTTTCGAGTTCGACACCTGCCGAACAATTACCCACGCCAGCAGACGGCCCATCAGCGCCGGGTGCTCGACGCGAAGAAGCCGACGTCTTTACCGAGCAAGTCGCAACATTCGTCCTCAAGAGCCTCCGTGAGCACGTTTTTACCCGACTCTCGGCAGCGTCGACTGCTGAGAAAGTGCGCGTAACGACTTCGGCGGCGGAGATTTTGGCTAGAGCTGGCATGCCTGAGTTCGTTGCTGAGGTGGGTAGCCTGGTCGATGTGCTAGAGAGAGTCAAGAATGTTGATCTGAGGGCACATGAGAAATGGTATGATGAGGTTGCGCGGGAAGCGTGAGTGGGTCGACTTTAAGAGGCGAGGGGGCTACTTAACAAGCATATATTACTTGGTGGTCATGAGTCTGATGGAGGCTAGCGTCCTCCAAGTAACATCTGGAAATGCACCATATCATCGGTAAGTGGCGGTTCTTACCCATACATACATGACTAGCTAGCAATGAAGAAAGCAATCGGCGTCAGCTGTATCATTTCGAAGCTCACTTTTGCTCCAAAATTTGTTGAAAGTGTGTAGCCACCATCCGTTTTACTTGACGCTCGAGCAAGTGCCTTTTCCCCTCATGTCTTGTAGATAGCATGCGTCTTCCCAGTTCAGCTTTCTAGTTTTATAGTGCTACCGTATGCACTCCGAGTTTTCCTTAACCTTCAACCACACCGTAACCTTGCGCAACGCCCTGGTCCTGTTCGCACCCCTTTTAATACGTAGTATACACGTACAAGAGCACAGCATGGCTCCCTCAGATCTCAACACAAGTCCGCATTAGCTCTCGAACTCCTTCGTATGTTCTGCCATGGTCAGCAATCTCACTTTAGCGGTTCGCTGCGATAGTTGTCTTGCCAGGCCCGCAGAAACGCTGGCTCTGGCATCTCGACGCTATGCCGGAGATCGGCTTCAGGACTCCGTTTGACGAGCTGCACAAGCGGGTTTTTGACAATCAATTCGAGACTCCAGCGCGCCGCAGGGAAGCGGGGCCTCAAAGAGAATGGGGTCTAGGGCCGGAGGTATGTTCGAGCAAGCAGGGTTAATGTGGAACAATACATGATTAAGGAACTATCAGATCACCAGCACTTGCAGACACAGCGTTTATCCGACCCGCTGACTGCTTGGCAATTGCTTGTAATGACTGCCCGTAGTGGGCATCTGAAGAGCAGAGCAAGGTTACGAATGTTTGACATGCAATGACAATGACAAGGTGTCCTGCGGATAAGGTAAAGAGCCGATTACCCTTACGTTTGTCGATTTTCATGTGATTCGCAGTGACATGCAGTGACATACAGTGAGACAGCTAACTGGAGCTGAACGCTTGGACCACACGTGGGCTACCCCTCCAAGCTGTGGATTTTGTGGTATGCCGAAAATACTGCATTTTGGCGCAGCAAAATCCCCCCCTAAAGCATGGCGTTTGACATCCCCGATCCTCCTTACAGGCTTGCTGAATGGCCTGCGTGCTAAACCTTGGGAAGTCACCCCAATCCTCCACCAATTGTGTTTCAGATGGCGACCCCAAACACCGCTCTTGCCTTCACCGTCTCTTTGGAGCTCAAATGCAAGGTGCCACGTTCAAGCAACAGATAAAGTCATCTCTAACCCCTCCTTACCTCTTCCTTCACCATCTCCTACTTATTCCTCACCTGACATAGCACATACCCAACTCGACGATCAAGATGGCCTACTACCCTCAACAGCAACCCCAGCACCCTCCTCTACCTCCACCATGGCGCTCGGAATGGGACCAACGCGACCAACGCTATGTCTTTATTAACCCTCAGACCGGCGAACGCACCTTCCAACCGCCACACCAAACCTACCAGCCCCAGGGCAATTACGGAGGCTATCCTCCTCAGCAGGCCGGCTACGGTGGTGGAGGTTACAATCAGCAGCAGGCCAATTACGGCGGCGGCTATGGTCAACCGCAAGGTGGCTACCAGCAGGGCGCGCACCCACAGCAACCACCACCGCCGCAGGCGAAAGATCACAAGGCAATGCAGTACGGCGCCATAGGTGCTGTAGCTGGTCTGGCTGTCGGAGGTTTGGCAGTGTACGAGGGAGAGAAAATCCGTAAGCTGCCATTCATTGTTGCAGCCTGACCTTACCATGCTATGGCCGACAGAGTAGCGCTACCCGCGCCTCGTCAGTGGCTTCACTTTTGCTGACTCTTGATTTACAAACCAGATCGAAAATGGGATGAGGACAAAGAGAGAATTGAGCAGCGCATCGACTATGACAAAGACAGAGTTGAGAATCGTTTCGACTACGATCGTGATCGTCTCGAGGGACGAGGGGTGTATGAAGAAGGCCGAGAGGAGCGTCGATATGACGAGGTACGAGAGGAGGCGTTTGAGGAAGGCCGAGAGGAGCGTCGATATGACGAGGTACGAGAGGACGCGTATGAGGAGGGTCGAGAGGAGGGTCGATATGAAGAGGTACGAGAGGACGCGTATGAGGAGGGCCGAGAGGAGGGTCGATATGACGAGCGAATCGAGGACGCGTATGAGGAGGGTCGAGAGGATGGTAGATACGATGACTACTGACCACATTGGTTTCCACCCAAATTCGCTTGCGGGATAGAGGTACAGGTGAGGTTCATTGGGGCACGGTGACAGGTATAAAGGAGAAACCAGATGTTTCTGGCCGACTTGCTACGTTTGGCAAGAGGAGCACGAGGATAGACAGATTACCCTTCTCCCAAGTTTACTTTCCTAGACCAATCGCTGACTATTGGCTCTCCCTCGCAATTGTTTCCAAAGTTTTCAAATATTCCTCCACCTCCTTGGCTCCCACCAGCGTCAAATCTCTTCTCTTCCCCTCAAAAGTGATATAAGGGACAGAATCGACGCCATTGCCCGCCTGCTCGCGTATCAGCATCTTCACATCCATCATCCCTTGGTTCTTATCCTCAATAAACGTCTTTGCTTCTGTTTCCGGGATCTCAGCGCTCGTCGTCGCTTGCAGCAGCGTCTCGTCGCTCGACGGATGCCTCTCGTTCTCGAAATACTGTGAATACAACGCTGCACATGTCCAATTAGCTCATATCCGCAACCTCCGCCTCCAATTTTTCATCTCTCTCTCTCTCTGTCTGTCTGTATGTGTGTGTGTCCATGGAAACCTACAATTTATAATCCTATCCGCCGTCACTGGACCCTTCTCCTCCTGGAAATGCTGAATGACCCGGTGCGCATCGAGCGTGTTGGCCACCTTGCCGCCGAACTTGTAGTCGATGCCGGCGCTGACGCCGTACGCCGACATGAGCGTCGTGTACATTTTCATCTTGTCCTCCGAGTCGCCGTAGCGCGACTTCTTGTACCATTCGTACTTGTCTTCGCCTTCGACGGAGGCGCCCGGGTAGAGTTGATAAGGGAAGTATTTGACAGTGAAGGTGATGTCTTTTGCGGAGGGGGATTCACGGAAGCGTCGAAGGGCTGGAGCAGATGGGTTGTTAGGATTTAGGTTGGAGGGGGGGAATGGAGGGTGGAGGATTGACCTTCATCGAGCCTGTTTCGCGGCGGTTAATGGGTCTTCAGTCACAGCTCTTTTCGGAGGCATAGGCCAATTCCTACATACCTCTTCTTGGCCAGATATGTCCTACATTTCAAGCAAAGCCTGTCAGCTGCTGCGCCTCTAGTAACAGAGTTGCCCACTCGCCCTTCGCCCGAGCGAAGCCTAGGTCGGTTAGTGCGCGACTTACCAAGGACAGATCGTGTCCAGTGTAAACGATATCTGCGAGTCGTATACCATCTTTGCGTTCTCAACAGGTTCAATGCCAGAGGTGTAATACTCTATGGGCTTAAGTTGAGGAAATTGTTACACTCCATATTCGAGCTTTCCATTTGTCTTTTGCTCCGCTCCCCCAGCTTTCCTTTCCCCGCCTTGCGGATGGCTTTCTACTTGTGGCCTAGACGCGTTTGGAGTACGGCAGGGAGAAGAAAAGTCCAGCATTGAAGAGATTCTACGTTGGAATTCTTTCAAAGCACTCCACTAAATGTGATGACAGGTCTCGTACGGTGCGGAAGCTGTATTGGTCGCCCGGCCTAAGTAAGGGCAAGGAAGTTGAGGAAACCGCCGATATCACGACGGAAGCCTCTCATTACAGTAAAACTATCACGTGACAAAAACTAGTCTAGCGGGAGCACTCGTCGGAGCTTTGCCCTGCTGCTAGCCAAATCAGGAGCTTTGGATTTCTCGCATCTCAATTCTCATTCTAAGTCCACATAGACTGTCACCGTGCCACATGGCTTCCTCCACCCTCTCTATGCCTTCAATTTCCCGCGTCATCCCTCCAGCCTACACAACGACGAATATTCGATGTCGGCCACGGGACAATGTCCTCTCTCGCCATGCTCGAAGCTTCACCACTTCGAGACCTGCTCTTGCACTCGCAGGCCAGTCACAGATGCCAAAGAACATAATGAAATCACTACCTCCACAGCAGGGGATGCGATCGAGGATGAAGAACCTTTCGCGACAAGAGATACCAAATGATCTTGGGATACTGCCACACACTCTAATCCGGCCTCCTCCACAAGACCTGCCAAAACTCTTGGGTGCTGATTGGAAGCGACGGATAAAATTTGAATGGCTATGGACGAAGACGCGCTTTCAGAACTTCTTCACGTATGTTCCGCCACCAGACACTTCGTCGCTCGCAGCTAACGTTTTGCCGGGGTTCAGACTCTTCTACTTTCTCCGCTGGAGTCGACCAAAATCCACTGACACAAAAAAGAAGATGAAACTGCCCTGGGATATTGTCGAACGAACACAAGTTGCCCGGAAACTTCATGTGCAATATTACGTCGCTCTTGCTGAGGCAGACGTGTCAACTATCAACAAGATAGCTTGTAAGGGCCTCGTCCAGTCATCCCAACGCCGCATTGGGCAACGAAAATATGGCGACTCTCACAGTTTTCATATTATGGAATATCTGGGTGTGAAATATCCGCAATTCCTGAGATGGCCATTGTTGTCTTTGTTGCCTTTCAGCGCGATACATATTGTCAGTGACAAGGTTTCACCATTGCCATTCGGCAAAAACAACCTGATTCGGCAATGCATAGTCAGGATTCGATCGCGCCAGAGGTTGGACAGGCATGATGGAGCAGGGCCGAAGATAGCAGAAATGACGGAATATGTGGTTATTCAGAGAATGAGAATAGATGGACAAGATGATGGATGGAAGATATGGGGAACAACAAAGCCAAGTACGTGGCAAGACATTGAAAAGATTATGGGAGGAAGTTCGACAACTCCACGCCTCAGGGACACACTGCAAGGACAATTCAGCAAGCTGACGGGTATGTAATGCGCATTAAGATGTATATTCTGCGGACGACTATCCGCATCCCTTTCCTCCCTACACCTGGATACAGCAATACTATATATGGTGTTTGAAGGCGGTCTAAGCTTCAGGCTTCATGTATACTCATTTGTCGCGGCCGACCGTCTTGTCTTATTCGTATCAGGGCTTCTTGCGATAAAACGTACCCTATCAAGCAATACAACTGCCCCGGTTACCTCAATCTTCTACCAGGGGCATACAAGTCTCTATCACAGGGATATCCATTAACGCTTCAGTCATAAATAAGCACTCGCCTTTCACACATCAAGATATGCCTCATTCAAGTTACTTTCGCTTGCGGCGCAATACAGCACAACATTCTCTTCCGCGAAGGCTGCCAATGTTGCCGACCAGGCGTTGAGACCTGTACCCACGAGTTCCGCAATGTCTGCAGTCCGCCGCCGCCACCACCAAGTCCAGTGAGAGTGAGAGGCGACGTGAGAACCGAACGTGATGCACTGCAGGGTACTCTGGGACTGGGTGGATCTGGAGAAGGAGGGGAGAAGAGGGTGGAAAGTACCCTAGAGTTTGGAGGGTTTGGGCCCGGAAAAGGAGAAACTGAAGATCTAGTAGACAGCGTCCGCTGTCAGACGCTATGATTAGAGGATAAGAGTCTCGAGAGCGTCTTGTGTCGGACGTTGAAGAGCCATAGGCCGTCTATGCTTAGACAGATAATAAGTATCGAACTGGACTCTCCACATTGTTCCTTTTTGAGTTATCTGTAATTGTGCATTTTGTCTGATGAACACTCTGTGCCCACTCTCTATAAGTCTCGGTCATCTGACTTAGTCACCTCTGGACGAAGAGCAGCCGGAGTGGACGTAAATGAATCCTCCATCTATCGCACAAAACATTGGTCCCATTTCCCACCATTGACAGCAAATGTCAGGCTGTCTACAAAAAGGCTCAGCCTGCATCGCCCAAGCTTATCTGCATTGCAGTTTTGCAAAGGGATGACTCGATCGTTAACAATGACTCTCACAAGCTCCCCTTCCATTCCACTGCAGGTCATCTTCTCAAAGTAAGCTCTTGCTGCAAACGGCACGGTCCAGCTGGCGCTGTATCCGGCAGTCTGTGCCGTTGTCTGGATAGATGTATTCGATAGAGGAGAGGTGGCATTGTACAGGCCGATAGCGCTAAAAATGCCGGTTATATCACTGGAGCACTGTTAGTCAAAGTGCCTTCAGTGGCAGGGTATGCTATCTTTCTGGCTTACTTGTCATGTGAGAAGTCCGCGTACAAGACGTGTCCTTCTCCGAGCGGAAAGGTTGTATTCGACCCATCTAAGGTGTGGTTTACACTCGTGTGATCGGTAACCGGCTTGCCAGTCATACGAGCGATCAACTCGTTTGTAAATCCGACTCCCTGTGTTGGTCCGAGAGGGTTGCCGTTGCCAAAGCCATAGTACTTGCCAAGTGATTGGTAGTAGTCGTACTGATGCCACTCAAGGGCGGAAAATAGGGAGCAGAAAGGTGAGATCGCTCCAATATCGGAAGCGACGGTGTTGAATGGACACAAATCCATCATGTAGATTGTCTGCGCTACAGAGAGGTTCGCTCCAGGCAGGTTTTCGTTCAAGCGAGCTGTGATTGGCGGTGCGAATATTGCGACCCATTTAGCCTGAGCATCGTTGCCTATGCTGGAATCTGTACCATCCTCGAAGTCGGTGCAGAGACCATGACTGAGGGTGTTGTTGCTTCCGTCCGATTCGCTGATTACGGTAATAGGGTAAGGAAATACGTCCGGCGCCGCGGTGTTGGGATCAGCCAACCATGCCTGATGGTACCCCTGGGTGAAGTTTTGAGCTGATTCCACCACCCTAGTTTGACCGGACGATCTGAAGAAGGGAGAATGTTGCTCTGACAGGCTCTGATATCGATTGTAGAACTTGATTCCCGAGTTAACCATTTCTTGCTCACCGAAAGTGGTAAGCTGATCCGCGCCAAGATTGTAGACATAATCTTGAAGGAATGCATATTTGCCGGCAAAAGAGCGGACATTCTTGTGAATCTGCCGAATAGTATTATCGTACGATATTGTCTTGAAAACTGTGGGATCTCTGGCGCCATGTCGAGACAATAACTGGACAAATGTAACTTCACAGCCGGTGGGAACATCGGCTGAGATCTCGGAAGGTATCGAGAAGTAGGGTGAGTACTGACCCCAGTAGTGAGATATCTCCGGCTGGCATTGATAGCCGTTCTCGACATCCTCACAAGTAGATTGGTCAGAGAATTTTCCAGAAATCCTATGATGTCTTAAATAGGCTCCCTTGATAGTTGGGTCCAGAATACTCACGACAAAGCCAGAGTCAATGCTATGAGTAGGAAAATCGTGGTCAGAAGCATAGCCGCCAACTTCGAGGAGGGGTGAGAGTGGAACAGAGCGAGTCTGCGTGTAGTAGGGTGTCTGGAGGCATCTTCACGAGAGGGAAGTAGTTCATATAAGTGCTGAGCGTCTTGTTTGTGCATTTCCACCTATTTGACTTGACAGTCGCTGTACCTGGCGAACGGGTGCTTACATTCGGCTTGCTAGGGCCAGAATGGATCTTAGGCTGGGAACCGAAGGTTGGAAAACGAGGAACATCCTTAGCAAAGAAAAGGAAGGTCTTGGGAATGTAGCACAGCGTAGGAAATAGTACGACTGAACAAAGGTCAAGGCTCCACCAACTGGATTGAGATATGACTGAGGCAGGGCTTAATCAGCCTTGGCACGTGGCCTGCCCGGTTTTCCCTACAGTTAAGCTTCTAGGCAAGATCCCTGGGGATTGGCGGGCCGACACCTAAACGTGCAAGCGGTTCGCGTAGACATTGCCAGCTGAAGAACCGCAGTGCAGGTCCACCGTGTATATTGTATTTTGGCTGACTTGATTAGCTTTGTCTTCGACCTTCGCTACCTTCCGCCAGCACCGGCCAGAGCGCCGCGGATGCTAACCCAACAGAATACCCGCGTTGGTACATAAAGAGGCGCTACGCCGAAAGCATTCACGTCGCTTAAGCGCCTACGCCTTCACGAAACACAAGCTGCACGGGACTTATACTACGTCACTGCGCAAATGGAAGTCGAAGCAGAACTTATTGGCAACACTAACCACGCGAGACGATTCGGCGAGCTCTTCACTCTACGGAGAGCTACCTTGGTGTCGTTTCTGGTTATGGTAGGACAACAAATGTGCGGGATAAACATCATCGTAAGTGTAGCTATCATGGCTTTTAAGTCTGCCAGTCAGTACCCCCAACAACCCGGATAAAAAGGCTGGTGGGGAGCCTTGTCGGCCCTCGCGTGATGGCAACGACGGATCAGTATTGATCTCCGCCTCCGTCTTCGTCCGTGTGTTTAGTCGGCAGGTCTATCAACCCAAGCATCGATGCCCTTTGGCTGGATTGTAAGGCCCGTCCAGAGCATTGGCAGCCAGCACCTTCGGCTTGATTCTCTCAATGAGTAGCCTTCTTTGAACAGCAGGTCTCTTTAGCACTTAAAGATGAAAATTCGCTAGTACTTCTGCCTTGTGGAATAATCTTTCAGGCCTATGGCGACGCCGCTTCCCCTGCGTCCGGCTCGGTAGACCGTCTCCACGATATCAATCAGTTCTTGCTTGTCCTAGAGGGAGAAAACTGATTTGTTATCGTTGTTAGTGCCGATGCCATAGTATGCGCTTGCCGCAATAGAAGAATGTGAATGTGCATCTGTCGCATGATTCGTTCGTTGAACTGAAATCAGGATCTTGACCTATATCGCAGAGATGTCGTGGCGAAATTTCGGACTCTGTCAGTGATGTGATCGGGCTACTCGTCTTGAACAATGCAGTCCTTGTACTTGTCACGGCCGAGTCGACTGGATCGTCCTCCGACACAAGAGGATCAACAAGTCAGCCAGCGACTAAGATGAGCTTGAAAAGCCGAGCCCAAGGTGACGATGGTAATTTGCGCCTGATTTCCTGGCAGAACTTCTGCTGCTGGTAATTACATAACCTGGATCATTTCCTGAGATCAAGAGATCAACTGGGGGTGACTGCGAGGTACTTCGGAAGTGGGATTGCAAAGTCCGAGTACACAGCCGAAATACCTTTCTGCGTGCGAGAACGTTCCAAGCACTCGATCAATCTTGCTAAGATCAGATTAGCGGCTAAATCATGTGCTGCCGTTTCACGCTCCTTGCTTCCGCCACACCAAATTGCCCTGCGTCGCAAAGGACCTTCATTATTCCATACGGTCAGAGACAACTTGATCTTGTGAAGAGAACACCTCAAACGCCTTTTATTGTTCTCTCAGACTTTCGACGTAGACGGCCCAACAGTCGAACACTATTGGGATGGCATCGAGATGATTATGATGTTTCAGACTCATAGCCATGCAGACCAGCAGAGCGTCTCAATTCCAGCTACATAGCAAGGCATTAGGGGCCACCGACACGGTACAGCTGATCCGAGAGCTGGAAACAATCACGAGCCAGCGTCAAACCCGCAGCCGAACCTGAAGCCGAGCCTGATCTCGAGACTGTGTTGAAAATATACAAGAGACTGAACAAGAAGTGGGACAGCCGCTAGGAAGAATAGCCTCAACTGCAGTTTCGGGCACTGTATAGAAATCGTTTTATTGCATACATTATGGAGTAGGGCATTGGCACTCGGGGATCATTATTCTCCGGCTGTTCCTCCTTAGTCCCTTTCACGCCTACCGCGACAGTGTTCTCATTCTTCCACCGCCTGGCCATTGGCACCATAACAAATGCCCCCTTCAATCCTCTTCGGCTGCGCCTCTATTGGCTGTAAGTTCACCACCCTATCCTCCGTCCAGTCACTTCTTGCCACTATCACCTCACTGGGTATCACGCACCTCGACACCGCCGCCCGCTACGGTCAAAACTATGGCGCTGGCGACCCGAATCTTGGTGCAGTCGGTGACTCCGAGATCCTGCTCGGCCAAGCCAAAGCTGCGCAGTCTGGCTTCATCCTGGACAGCAAGATCCTTTTCCTGGGAAACGGAGAGATGGAAACTACGGCTGAGAAAGTCGAGGCGTCCACAACGACGACGCTGAGTCGATTAAGACTCGATAAAGTCAATGTCATGTACATTCACGCTCCAGACATGCTGACTCCGGTGGCGGAGCAGGCAGCGGCAATGGACACACAGTTTCGGGTTGGAAGGATGGAAAAGTTGGGAATCTCAAGGTTCAACGCTGAAATGTTGAGGGAGTATCTTGATATTTGCAGGGAGAACGGGTACGTCTTTCCAAGTGTATATCAAGGGCAGTATAGTCTAGTGAATCGTAAGGCAGAGGAAAATTTAATTCCGCTGCTGAGGGAGGAGGGGATCAGGTTTGTGGCGTTCAGTCCCCTTGCATCGGGGTTTTTGACTGTCGGAGACGACGGGAAGCCGACCAATGGTGTGTTGGATCATTACTATGGGGGGGAGAAGTTCAGAGAAGCGGTGGAGAGGCTCAAGAAGACGCTGAAGCCGTTGGGTCTCTCTGCCACTGAGGCAGCGTTGAGGTGGATTGTGTATCATTCTGTGTTGGGAGATGAGGATGCCCTGATCCTAGGAGCGAGTCGTGAAGAGCACATTGTGAATAGCATGGAAATTGTGAAGAAGGGACCATTGGATGAGAAGGTGGTACAAGCGGTGGAACAGGTCTGGGAGGACGTGAGGGAGAGATCGTAGCAGAGGACGTACTAGTGTTTGCTTCAATTCACTTTACGATTTCATGATGGAAATGAGTGCATAACAAGAACCGCATCTTAATCTCACACTGAGCAACATAAGAGAGATCGAAAACCTTGCCAGCGACTGCGGCGATAGACTTCAAGCCATAGTTGACGCACTCAGCATGGGTCAGACAGAAGGAGCTTTGAGATGACATCAATCATCAACGATGAAGACAGGTTATTAATCCAAAGAGGGATCAAGTGAAATGATGGAAGGAATTCAGAAGAATACGAGGGATCTATCTGCCTTGACGATGGGTTGTGGAGCCCAGGGGCGCAGCATGCAGGGTGCTAGGCCGACTTTTGGATGTTGGTGTTGCTCAGCCTCAAGTGCGCTGCAGCGGCCACCGGAAAGGCTCGACTGCGGCAGTTACTGCCCCTGTGGGCAGGTGGGAGAAACGCTCGGCTTCCTTGCTGCCTAGCTTTGAGTTGAGAACCTTGTGAGATTCTTGAGAGCGGAGGCTATTCTCTTCTATTCATCTCGTCGCCAGTCATAGAGGGCTTGTGGTACGGCTCGACTCCTATTCCTGGACTGCGCCATTGGTCTTGCAGATACTGCACGTAATCGTTCACTGCATCATCACAACAACCCGGGATACCAAGAGGGCTCGCCATGCTTGTCTTCGACATCTGGACAGAAGACCCAGCTGCCATTTGTGGAGTTGGTAACGATGCATCCTGAGGATTTCCTGGTAGTCTGTCGGCCGTGCCTGCTTGCCTCCGACTCGATTTCTGTCGTTCTGCTCTGTACAGTGCATCCCACATGTTATCGGGGAACCGTCATGGGTCTTCAATGTGCTCCCTTTCTGGGCGAACTCGACCAGGTCTGCCATGTCAAAAGGACTCAACTTGTAGTGCTTCTTCGTGACGGGATCGCACCAAACAATAGTTATGCAGATTACAAAACTTATCTTCATAGCGAAAGAGCGCGTACACATCTTTCCACACTCGACCAAGCTCTCCTTCAGCGTTGAGTTGCATCGCTTGTACCGCGAGCTGACACTGAGTGGCGGATCTTTTGTTTCCCTTCTTCGATGGGGAACCGCCCGACTCTTGAGGAGAACCCACAAAATTGAGCGAGACATCTATTTTGATTTTCTTGCCAGCCCGAATCCCATTTTCCCATTTCAGGAGTTGGTCTTCCACTACGGACCAGTCGATGTCTGTTCCCTTAAATCGCTTCTGGAAAGGCGGTTGACCTCGTTGGGTCACTGAGGCCACCACCTCAATGTCTCTGTAGACGATGGTGTTGGGGGGGTTTCAAGTTTTCTGTTCGTCCACAAGTTCCTCGACATCGGGTTCCACGAAGATCGGGTACTGGGCCGATGGTGTCAGCACCAGATCCGGAAGCGTATCGCCTGCAATTCACTTCCCATTCACTCTCACCTTCCACAGCATCGCATAGTGAATATAGCGAGGCGGGTCTTCGTCGTATGCTTTCTCTTGATCCCATTCTTCAAACTGAAGCAGGCTCAACTTTTCAAGAGGCGACTGGTCTTGTTCGTTTGGACACCGTCCCTTGGGGTGTTGCAGTGCATTTTGTGGATAGGGGAAGGGTGGACAGGTCTGCACCGTCGTTGGTGATGTCTGGCACTGGGACATTGTCTTCTGTTAGCCACTGGCTATCGGAGAATAAGCTATCAAAATCAGGGTCCGAATTCATTTCATCAATTCGTAGCCGACACCTGGCATTGGCTGGTTTCGAAGTAGGCTGGAATGTATTGCCCTGCAATTCTGGCTGCGCTTCGGGAAGGGATGGTTTCCATAAGGTTCCCCACGCGTGTCATCAATTGTCACCATTGCACATCCGCTTTCCATCCTCGTTCAGTGTCCTATTCAACTTGCATTGTGGACGAATTGAATCACAAACAAAATCATCCTTATCCAAAAGAGCCAGGAATCTTCATTATCTGGGTTGATGCAGCTGTGAGCGACAAATTCAGCAGACATGCTTCCTGTCCCTCATCTAGCGAAAGACGATGCAGGCTCCTCCACCAACCACCAATATTTGCCAACTCGGGTATATCATGTTCCTAGCTCTTTCTTTGAATGATGGACTCGAGTTTCGGCACTAAAGGGAGGTGCTTGGACCTGAGGGTGCAACAACCCGCTGTCGACTTCAGACTCGTGAGTATTACAAGAACTCGTCCTGTCAGCGGCATGCCGAATAGACCATGATCGTGCGGTAACTCTCATCGTGAGGAATCATCTTCGGTGTCTTCGCTGGAGGGAGGTCGATAGGGGAGAAGAATTGGAGCTGAGCGAGATGCTAAGAGCGTGTTGGTAGCCGGTCGCGATAACGGGCCCTTGGAGGGTAATTATCCGTGTTCCCATACGCCATGTTGACATAAATGTGGTAAAATCGCAGAATCAAGGATGATGGGAAGAATCTTGCCTGTCAGAAAGCAAAAGGTCGAGCTGCAGGAGGGGAAGGAATTGTGCGACTTAAACCTGGGCGTCTCGTGTAGGCGGCGGATGGGGGCGGAGATTAGAGGCTGCCTTCGCTAAGTTACACCGCAGATTCCACCCTACAGCTACAGGGCAGCCCACATTATCTTGATGTCATGAGCTGATGGGAGTATATTTCGGGATGCTTCAGGACAACCAATTTCGACAGCCATTTTCAAGTGGCAGCCAACCTCAGCTCGAGCCGCGGTGGGGCGTTGTACAAGGCGCCACAGCAAAATTTGTATGAGAAAACTTGTAGATTTCCCCTTACCACTCATTTGCAAGTGCCTACCTTATTTGACCTCGTCGCCGCCCCGCTCCTGCCAAATCCGGTATCCTGTATAGCAACTCTTGCTTTCAAAAATTGGCAGCCCTCCTATAACCTTGACTTTCTCGCCGCCGCGTCCCGCCGAACCAACGAGATCACCAGTGGTAGCATGGAGGTTCTGGTTGCAATAGACGAGCTGACAGGGCTTGCAAGAGCCAGAATGGATGGGTTAATCGCGCGTTCGAACGCCGAGCTCCTTGCTTACGCAGAAGAATTTAAGCAGGATGAGGAGCTTCCTACAACACTACCACAGAAGATCAAGAAGCCGACCTGGAGGAGCGAGCTGACAGGGAGGAGCGAGCGTCACCGCCCGGGCTACCGGCTTCTACGGCGCCAGCGAGCTTGGGCGGCGGCGTGGTGATGGGCAAACGCAAGCGCAAGCCCACCGAGGTGTATTGCGAAGCGCGACGGGAAGGTGCGGCGCCCAAAGACATCAATTTCAAGTGAGGGTCCTGCGACCTTCGGAAAGCTAGTCTCCAGACAGTTAGACAACTTGCAAGGGTGAGGCAGCCTTGCTCATATCTTTAGGCGGAGGGGCTGCCTAGGAAGAGCTGCCTAAACGCGACTGCCACCCAATACTTTGAAGGAGTCGAGAGCGCCCAAGATCATGAGAGGCATTCTTGAGTCTAAAACTCAGCCTCATGCTTTACTACAATGTCGCCGTAAGAGCTTATAGGACTGCTCCAGGACCGCAGCAAGACCACAGCAAATATCAGGACCTATAATTCGCCTCCCGCAGATGAATCTGTTCGTCTAGTCTAATGAACCGAGCGGAGCCTAGATTTCCGATGCTGAACTTAGTTCACCTTGAAGCCCTTTAAACACCGCCAGCTTGCCATCGCTTATTCCTGTGCTTGATCGATCTGGTGAATTGCCAGGGCGACCAACCGTTACGGTCATATGACTCGACCTACCACTCGGCCTCTGACTTGATGAACAGGTGACTCACTCATACCAAAAGTTACTGCTGCTGCAATGATGCAAAGCCCTCTCGACTTCCTCGACTTCGACGACGTCGCTATGAATATGACAACCTACCTCGATGCAAGCATGGCCGCTGCTAGTAGTGAATATCAACCTGATCCGATGGAACTCGATCACGCGCCACTGCCTCCAGTGCAGCAGCAAGCACCCACTTGGGATGGAATTGAACAATTCAAAGCCTGGCAGGGATTCAGCAGTAATCCCAGAAGAACAACGACTACTTGTGGCGCCTGCCTGGACTCCACGAACCACGCCATCACAATCGCATGCGGCTGTCATTACTGCCAGCCCTGCTTCAATAATTTCTTCGAGAGTAATTTAGCCAACAGAGGAAGCTTTCCACCGAAATGCTGCGGCGAAGAAATTGCGATCGGTGCCGTTCGCCAACATCTTCACACTGCAGTTGCGAAGAGATATGAAGACGTTCGGGAAGAATTTGGCTCCAAAAATCCTACCTACTGTGCTGTTCCGACCTGCGGCACGTTTCTTGCGGGCGCTGTCATCTTTGCGGACTTCAAGGCTTGCCAAAAATGCTTGGAACAGACATGCATTAGATGTAAGAACTTGCGAGCTATACATGAAGTGCCTGATGAGATTGGTGGAACGAACGTGAGAGCCGGCGCGGGAGCGCGCCAATGCCCTGGGATCGCAGTTCCATCCGAACTCACCGCGCTGGTCGCCAAGGAGGAGTGGAGTCGCTGTCCAGGCTGTCGGCACATAGTCGAAAAGACTGAAGGGTGTGACTTCATGGAGTGTATCTGTGGAGAAGAATTCTGCTACAAATGTGGCCAGGCTTTCGACGGCGGCGAAACTTGCGGGTGCCCCGATAATTTACCTGATGAGGAGGACGCCGATGAAATAGAAGGAGATTTGGATGAAGATGGTGAGGATGGTGAGGATGGAGAATGGCCTCACTATAGGGCGGCTGTCGATGCTCACGGACGAATACGCTGTATGCACGAATTAACTAGCCCACTTGACGATGAAGATAGTGTTGCCAGATGCCACGGCTGCCTACAGGAGATGCCGGACATACGAAGCTGCGACACTTGCCAACTTGAGCTCTGTGGCGAATGCCTCGGGTGAATCTACGATGAAAAATCTTACGTTCGCATGTAAATATCATACACCGACGACCTTCAGCAGGCAGCGTGTCCCTTCAGACCGCAGTTTTTAATTCGTCCACCGACACTTTCGGAATCTACACTTGCAAGAGGTACGAAGCAGGGAAGAAAGACAGACTCTACCAGAGTATCTTGGGAATTCGGAGGGGCCTCTTCAAAGGCAGTAAGCGAGGAATGGCAGACTTAGGCGCGATAGTTCAGTCCGTCGTGGTGCACGGGACGTAACATTGGCGGAGCACATCTCAAGAGCATTCAGAACAGGACTATATAGCATGGAATTTGTTCAACGGTTGCTCTCAAGTAGGCTTCGCTACAGTGACAAAGGATGATTAGCCACTCACTTTGTACACTCCGTGTTTGTTTTCAAGATGCGGGATATGGCCCGCAAATTCGACCCTGTCTTGTTTCGGCTAGCGGATTGGGTTTTTGGGCTAATGGAGCTCTGCTTGACAAGCTCCAATTCTGTCGATACCTATCTTTTCTCCACTCCTCTTCGCACAGACAATCATAAATCTCCTCTCAATTCGCATCACAAATCAGACAAGATGTTTGCGGCACGCCAAGCGTTCAATGTCTGCCAGCGGCGGGCGTTCTCGTCGTCGACGAGACAGGTGAGCCTCCTCTGGTCTCATGCTACAACCTGTCCATCCTGAAGCACCAGGGACTAACTTGTACTTTTCTGCATCACTAGCTTTCCAAAGTCACCATCCTCGGCGCAGCAGGTGGCATCGGTCAGCCATTGACGCTCTTGATGAAGCTTAACCCTCGTGTCACTGAGCTCGCCCTGTACGATATTCGAGGAGGCCCAGGTCCGTTCGCTCGAGAAATATAAACTGTACATCAGTCCATCTGACCTTTTTTTCGCAACGAAATAGGTGTTGCTGCTGATATCAGCCATATCAACACAAAGAGCACAGTCCGAGGTTATGACCCGACACCATCCGGACTCAAGGAAGCCTTGACCGGCGCTGAGATCATCCTCATCCCCGCTGGTGTACCTCGAAAGCCGGGAATGACTCGCGATGGTGTGTTTAGAAAATCTAGAAGGAAAGATTGATAGCCTGACAAGTGGAATAGACCTGTTCAACACGAACGCCTCAATTGTCCGTGATCTGGCCAAAGCGGCTGCGGATGCGGCACCAGAGGCAAAACTTCTTGTTATCTCGAACCCGGTACGTGCAGACGTAAAATAGCCTCTGTATATCCATACTGAATAGGTTGGTCTGTGACAGGTCAACTCGACTGTTCCCATCTGCGCCGAAGTCTACAAGGCCAAGGGTGTCTACAACCCCAAGACACTCTTCGGTGTCACCACCCTTGATGTCGTCCGAGCCTCCCGCTTCGTCTCCGAACTGAAGGGAACCGATCCAGCTGATGAGAATATAACCGTGGTCGGTGGTCACTCTGGTGTCACAATCGTGCCTTTGATCTCGCAGTCCGGTCACCCTGATATCACCGGATCAAAGCTTGATGAGCTAGTGCACCGCATCCAGTTCGGTGGTGATGAGGTTGTCAAAGCAAAAGATGGTGCCGGGTCGGCTACACTTTCAATGGCTATGGCAGGCGCGAGGTTTGCCGAGAGCTTACTCAAGGCTTCTCAGGGCGAGAAGGGTGTCGTTGAACCCACCTTTGTAGACAGCCCGCTCTACAAAGACCAGGGTTGCGACTTCTTTGCATCAAAAGTCGAACTTGGCCCAGAGGGTGTTGCGAAGATCCATCCTGTTGGCAAGCTCACGCAATACGAGGAAGGCCTTCTTCAGTCCTGCTTGACAGGTGAGTTGATCTTGAACTGTCCATTGGATGACATGCTAATTATGCCCCCAGATCTCGCGAAGAACATCAAAAAGGGTGTGGCGTTTGTTAAGGAGAACCCATGAGCGTTGCAAAGAGATAATAATGATGGAGTGAAGAGACCCTCATGTACAAAAGCGCGCTCGATTCAATTCAAAGACCAGACTGCGCGGCATTGCCTGACGGGCGTGCCACCGTAGAAGTTCATACCCTTCATATCCTGGCTACCTCTCCAATTGACTGATTCCCCCCACCCTGAATCGTTCTACCCCCAGCAATGACTGACGGCACAGAGTCTGCTGGCTACTGAATGGATGCTTACATAGGATCCTTCCGAGCGGATTGTCAACTTGGAGTCCGTATCCACAATCAACAAAGTAGTATAGTCCTCCATGTCGAGCTACAGGTATGGAATAGTTGCTGTTTCTCTCGAAGCGGTTACGAGTCACTTTACATGCAGTTACCTTAGCCCTTCTCGTGACAATGTCTTACCTATTGGTAACATTCACCTGTACTGTAGGTGAACGCAGGACGAAGCAATATTACGGCGTATATTTGCATCTGTACACTTGATCGAAGGAATGGCATTTTGTAGGCCCTTGTGCCCCGACCTTGACCCAGTTATAGCTTCCTGATTTCGAATGTGAATATTGTACAATTCCCACTGATCATAATTCCAAATCCAAATATGACAAGACCCCGATCTGGTGTAGAATCCAGGTTCCTCCACAAAATAGGTGTGACAAAAAAGCCAGAGCTCCACCGCAAGTCTTCAGTGACACGGCCCACCTTGTTTCAACCGGCGAGAAGCGGATCCTACTGATCCTCTGCTGAAGGAAAACGATAACCCACCACCTTTTTAGGCTGTCGGTTCTGCCTGAATTGGGTAAGGACATAATGTCGTGTAGCTTCACCAACTTATTCCAAGTCTGACTCGGTCGTATGTGGTATGGTCTAGCAGGGAGTTGATGAAGTTGTCGAACACCACAGTGACGTACTGGAAGAAACACAAACCTAAGCCAGAGTCTGGTCCAGGTCCTGGCAAAGGCGGCGACGTTCAGTGGCGGCGGCGGCGGCAGCAGCAGCAGCAGCAACAGCAATAGCAGCCTTCGGGCATGCAGTGGAATAACGGCTACATACCTCTCAGTGGTATGACAGCCAATTTTCCTCAAGGTCAGCTAGGGTATGGCCAGCACCCCCAGTGACATGGCTGCAGACTTTCTTGCAGGCCAACAAGGCTCAGTACCTCGGTGGTATGACAGCTGTTCAATGATGGTTGGGCCGTCTCAGACTCCACAACCCATGGGCATCTTCCCTTCTCCGCAAGGACGCCTGTGATTCGTGGGTCCTTGAACAGACAGTTGGGTTGTCGTTGCCTTGCTCCAAACCTTAACCCCGTCGCTGAGAACAGGAGGATGATGGTAACCCGGGGATGTACTGGGATTACGCACAAACACGAATACAATGGGTTGCAAAAGACTAGGAATCGCTTTTTTGAAGTTGCTATCGATGAGAAACATTGCTTGCATGAGCTGTGATTTTTAATCCCGCTTTCCCAGCTGTCCTTAGAACCGAAATTGACCAGACACAATAAAGAAATCATTCTGTTTCATCCACAGCCAACCCACTCCCACTCCCACTCCCACTCCCACTCCCCTTCGATACCACATTTTAGCTCCACCACCTTTAGATGACTCGGCATCAATTCCTCCGCTGCGCAAAGCCCCGGATCTAGGACTCTGCGGGTACAAATTTTGCAATTGTTAGATCGGTGACGTTATGTAATCCTCTCTTAAGAAACGCGCATTGCTTATTCCAACAGTCAGGCCACGGACAGTGATGACCGTAGTAGCAGTCTGCTTGGCGACAGGCCATGCCGTTCACACACGCAATTCCTCTCGCCTTGTAACGAAGCGTGTGCTCCATCTCCGCATCCAGAGGATCGTGGTCGTACTTGCAGTAATATTGCTTGCAGGCGTTGCGTAGGAGGTGCTCGTTGCAAAGCTTCTTATAGCTGATACGAGCCTCGAAGCGCTCTTGCTCAAGTGTGGTGGGCTGCCGCATTGGACGGTCGATTCTCTGGCCACTGCGGTTCACCGGGATGCCTCGCGGGTCGCCCGGAGTCGGCCCGTCTGCTTGAGTGACGCTGGAGCTGGACGACGATACGGTTTTCGGGCGCTGTGAAGATCGGATAGGTATTGGAACGGCGGCCTCCTTTACAGGGGATATTACGTTGGCGTACGAGCTACGCTCTGCTCCGTTGGTCTGCTTAGAGGCGACAGGCTTTGGTTCGAAGACAGATTCGAGGGCGGCGACTGGCAATGAGAGCGTCTGGAACCCATGTGCAGGCTGAGATGCTTGTACCAGGCAAGTCTTCGGGGAGACGACCGGGTCGTGAGCGTATTTCTTCAGCTCCGCGACGTAGCCGTTGTCGTGGCAGCAGGCTAGTAATATGTAACGACAATGACAATTATAGGCGAAGAATCTGTATGTATCTGTGTCCCGCTTAGTAGATGAACGATTAATGCGGGTATGCCAAGCGAGGTCAGGATGGGCAGGAGCGTGCTTCCTCGCTCGAGGATTCGCTTGAGATTGATGGCCGGCGAGCAACCCGGCCAGTACGTTCACGAAATTGGTGACTCACCTCGCAACTTGGCATCAGCGCTCTCCTTGCCATAACCACAGTCTATGAAGTGGAACAATGGTTGGCTTTGGTTAAATTGCCGGAAGAAGCTTTCCAGCTCAGCTTCGCCAGAGAGGTAGCCAGCCTCGGTCAGCGTTTTGGCTAAGCCCTTCTTATTAGCGTATACGTTTACCATTACTTCGAAATCAGTCGATATATCTTTCGAGGGATTGGCTTTGACGTAAGTCTTGACATCGGATAGGAGTTGTTGTGCGGCTTCTGCTCCGCCAGACTCTTTGTTCTGGAAGAATTTCGACTGGAAGATATAGCCATCTCCGTCAACCAACACTAAAACGAACAAGTTACGACCCTAGACGTGGGAGACGTGTCAGTCCTGGAGGTACGGGCGTTCCTGCCGGTCTAAGACGCAGAGAAACAGAGGCTGTGCCGCATGCTGCCGAAGGAGAAGGGTACATCGAGGACGCCATAGCTTTTCAAAACTTGGCCGTCATGTAGGGGAAGCAGGAAGGACTCACTTGTGCATCCTCAGCTTTCTCCGCCTGCGATTTCCACTTTGCACGAAGGTCATTCTGATCTTGCAAGTCACTTTGTGCTCGGTGAAGACGAGCTTCGAGATCGGCAACTCGATCAATCAAACTCTATAGCCCGTCAGTCCAGTAGTCATGGCTAGGGGAAAAGACGAGCTGGGTAATGGGCCATGTGGTGCTGCCACAAGCGACCGTCGTTCCCACATTAAGGGGCCACGAGCCGTTAAAATTTGCGTTCCCGTACCTCTGCTAGTTGTTGCCGCGTGAAATCTTGGTGCTTAAATTCCTCAAACTGTCGCTTGAGCTCAAATGTCCCTACACCGGAATATCCCATGCTGGGCGACCTGCTGAGTCCCCTGGGGCGAAATCTGGCACCGAGAAATGGAGGTCACATGGGAGGAGCAAACCGAGCTTTTATCGTCGTTGCAGCTAAAGGTTATTGAGTAATGACACCTAGAGAGTTCCAGAAAGCTCCGGTGTCATCCAGAAACAAACTGTAAGTGCAAACTTGGATTATTTGATTGTTGTTGTCAGTTTACAATAGGTTGGACACCAGGCAGAATAAATCTGCGTGCAAAAGGCGGGCCCCGCCCAGCCCGACGGGTCGGAGTCAGCATGGGCTTGGTACGACGTTTTTAGAGTTTCAAACAATGCTCTAAAGCCCCACTGTGGCGCGACTGATTTTGGGTAATTCTAATGCCCATGAAGCATGGGAATGAAGATAGCAGCTATCTATACCTGTCTCAGCTGTAAAGACAGGGCAGTTCGGGCTGAAAATCGGACGAATCGCAAGCCGAGGCTTCCTGAAGAAACAAATGGAAGATTAATATGCACCAAACCCTTTGCAGGCTTGTCTCCTTGAGGATATAGGTCTTGCTTTGTAATATCGAGCTTGATCAATGATCAAGAAGGCTAGTGCTCCTTCACCTATGACCCGATTGTATATCTTCGTAGCTCCTCCCTTCCTTCTACTGCGAACGTTCACCAGTGCCAATCCATATCATCTTCACTTTAACTTCGTCAAAGAATCCATCCACCTGTTCACGCCAAGATGGTTGCTAACAAAGCCTTCATTTATAAAGCTGTGCCTCATGGCTGGCCAGTCCCCGGCCAGGACCTCGCCGTTGAGACCAGCGAATTCGATCTCGACGCTGCACCCCCAAAGGGTGGCGTGACGACCAAGAACTTCTATGCCGCATTCGACCCCTCTCAGAGAGGCCGAATGCGTGATCCCAAGATCTGGTCTTACTCACCTGCCATGGAGGTAGGAAAGCCAGTCCTTTCCGTGTCGGTCATTGGCAAAGTGTTGAAGTCAGACAACTCCAACTTCAAGGAGGGCAGCATCATCATGCTGCCATACGGCACCGAATCTTACAGTGCCATACCGGAGTCTGATCTGAAATCTGCAGTGCTATTGGACCCGCCCAAAGGGCTGCCGTTGACGGCGTACCTGGGTGCGTTGGGCATGACCGGCATGACGGCCTACGGATCGTTGATGGAGATTGGACAGCCGAAGAAAGGCGAGACAATCTGGGTTTCGGGAGCTGCTGGCGCTGTGGGACAAATGTGAGTATGCGCCACCGTTGGTCTGTGCAACGACCACTGACAAAGATAGTGTCGGCCAATTCGCAGCGCTTGAAGGTCTCAATGTAATTGGGAGTGTTGGTGATGACGCAAAGGTGGAATTTCTTACAAAGGAGCTTGGGTTTACGAGTGCTTTCAATTACAAGAAAGAGGCTTATGCGGAGGCGTTGAAACGACTGGCTCCAGACGGAATTGACATCTACTACGACAACGTTGGAGGGGAAGCTCTAGACGAGGCGCTTTCAGCTATGAAGCTGCATGGTCGAATCGGTAAGCTTGATTGAACTAGCCCTAGGCTGAGATGAATGCTCATCCCAATGACCAGTTGCGTGCGGCGCGATCTCACAGTACAATAACAAGCCAGGCGAAGGGTATGGGGTCAAGAATACGCCCATGGTGATTCGCAAACGTGTGAGATGGCAAGGCTTCCTGGTCTTCGACCCAAATATTATGCAGCACAAGAAGGACAGGGATGAGAAGGTCACGAAATATATTCTGGACGGATCACTGAAATCCGTGGACCATGTTACTGAAGGAATGGACAACGCGATCGAGGGCTTCTTGGGAATGTTGAAAGGCCACAACTTGGGCAAGTCGATCTTGAAGATTGCGGATCCTGAATGAGATGTCGCTCGGTGCGGACATGTAGGTAAATCAACGTAGGTGCTGACGATAAGTATGACAAGTAGAAGATGAAATCTGCAATCACTCTCTGGAACTTCCAAGCAGATCTCCCACAAAAGCCTCCGTTGAAATCTCTTCAAGTGTTCAGCCCCGGTATGCAATGTCAGAGCCTTCTTCACAGATACCCTCTCTATCGCAACCTCAACCTCCCAGAATTCCTCAAAGCAACGGCGCCCGCTACCGCCAACATACTCGCAGCCGTGATCCCCATCGTCCTATAACTGACCGTCGTCCCCTCCACTACCCTTCCAATCTCCGTCGTCATCCCCTCTCCCAAGCCCTCCGCCCCGTTCCCACCGAGATCGTAATCACTCCAGTCCACCTTGCTCAGCATTTTCTGATACTCCACCACAGTCCCTGACCAGTTATTGGTAATCAGCCCCGTCTTTTCATCCTTGTACCAACTCGTACAATTCGGGTCTGCAAAACTGCTATTCTGTAACACCTTCTGAATCGTCTGGTTGTACTCGTCAACCCGCTCTTTTTTCGGAGTAATCGTCAGGCTCTTCCCCTCCATCTTCGCTCTCAAAACTTCTTTGATTAGCGCGTTGATATACCGGCTCTGTGCCTCAATCATCAAGATGATCGAGTTATGTCCCAGGTTCCCGTTCGGGCCGTACAGCATGGCAAAGTTCGGGAGACTCTCAACGACCATTGCATACATGGCTTTGGCGCCGCCGGACCAGATATCGGCGAGCGAGCGGCCACCAGAGCCGGTTATTTTGATCGGGTGCATGAACTCGACGGAGCGGAAGCCGGTCGCGCAGACGATGAGGTCGTATTCGGTCTCGACGCCGTCAACTTCGATGCCCTTTGAGGTGATTTTGGAGATCTTGGCCGTCTCGAGGGAGACGTTGGATTGATTGAAGACAAGGAAGTAGTCGTCGCTGATAATGACCCGTTTGCAGCCGATGGCGTAGTTGGGAGTTAGTTTCTCCCATCTAGGGTGCGAATGTTAGTCTTGGAAATCCACCATGAGACAGACGGAGGGGGGCATTCGTACAGGTCCGGTCTATCGGGCAACTGCGCCTTCATCATGTCCTTGCTCATATTGACGAGTAAGTCTGCAAACGGCGTGTTCTTATCGGTGATAGCGTCGTAGAAGGACTCTCGGAAATCCATCATCTCGGCACGATACCTCCATCGGATGGGAGGAACGTATTTGAAGAGCGCACGTCTCCACACCGGAATCGGTGCGTCTACTCGTGGGATCACCCAATTGGGCGTACGTTGGTGGACCGTGAGTTTTTCAGCCACCTTTGCGAGTTCAGGGATGATCTGCGCTGCGGTCGCTCCGTTCCCTATAATGGCTATCTTCTTGCCCTTGAGGTCATAAGACCAGTCCCAGCGGGAGCTATGCATGATCTTGCCCTTGAAATCATTGATACCTGGAATATCTGGAGTCTTTGGAATATTCAGCTGCCCGACAGCCGAGACGAGGAAGTCGGACGTCAGGGTGTAGTGTTCGCCAAATTCGGCGTCCTTTGCGCCAGTCACTGTTACTGACGTTTTCCATTTCTTCTCTGCATCGTCCCAATGTGCCTCGTCCACGACTGTATTGAATCTGATGTAGCGGTAGAGCTCGTACTTTTGCGCCACGCCGATGATGTATTCCTTCGCTGCGGTCAGTATGGTGGCCACAATAGATGTACCAGCAAGCTTACGAGGATCTCCTCTTGACCGGAATATTCGCGCGTCCAATCGGAATTCTGTTCAAAAGAGTAGCTGTACAGATGAGACCAGACTGCGAGTAGTCAGTCATTCGGTTGCATAGATCGCGTCAAGCCGGGAAGTAGTGCCGTCGACGCACCGTCACAGCAGCAGCCCGGGTATTTATTGTCTCGCCAGGTGCCTCCTGGTCCTCCACTCTTCTCGAGGATGATGAAGTTCTTGCAGTTGTTTCTCTTGAGTAGGTCAATGGCCGTACAGAGGCCCGAAA
>Ga0335072_10001223_pt1 | contig 42599 bp, 39 predicted proteins | sample Lox_Sample_21_FD_206725 | JGI IMG/M metagenome (GOLD analysis project Ga0335072, IMG submission 206725) | Soil microbial communities from Loxahatchee National Wildlife Refuge, Florida, United States - Lox_Sample_2.1 | ecosystem: Environmental > Terrestrial > Soil > Wetlands | place: USA... | reverse complement strand
CTTCCAGGAGGAGATCTTCGGCCCCGTGCTCGCGGTCACGACGTTCCGCGACGAAGCCGAAGCCCTCGAGATCGCCAACGACACGATGTACGGTCTCGGCGCCGGCGTGTGGACTCGTGACGGCAGCCGGGCGTTCCGGATGGGACGCGCGATCAAGGCCGGACGCGTGTGGACCAACTGCTACCACCAGTACCCCGCGCACGCGGCGTTCGGCGGCTACAAGAGCTCCGGCGTCGGCCGTGAGAACCACCGCATGATGCTCGAGCACTACAGCCAGACCAAGTGCCTGCTGGTCAGCTACGACCCGAACCCACTCGGGTTCTTCTGAGACACCGTGGGGGCTGCAGTTCAGGCCACGGCGGCGGCGCTCGAGGTGATTGATCGCCTCGAGGCCGCCGACGGACCCTGATGTTGTTCCAGTCGGGGGGGTGCTGTAACGGCACCTCCCCGATCTCTCTAGGACGGCGAGCCTCCGCACGGTCCGGGTGACGTCTGCCTGGGAGATCGGCGGCGCCTCGAGTGCAGGTTTGCCGATCCTGGGCTCAGTAGTTTCTCGCGGTCGGCCGCGGTCGACGACGGATGGATCAGGGTAACGCGTGACCGATGCTGAACCCACAATGGGACAGTCTCAGGGAGAGTGGCGTTACGTGGAACCGCCGCGTTGTCCGGTGTGCGACGACATCATCGGCGTGTACGAGCCGCTCATGCACCTCGGCCGCGATGTCGCCAGACGGAGTTCCCGCGCCGCAGAGCCCGAGATCTGTTCCAGCGGCCAGTGTTATCACCTCGCCTGCTTCGAACAGTTCTTGAACGAGCACTAGTTGTAGTTCGCGCGACCCACGACGCCGGCAGGCGCCGTCAGGGTCGGTAGTTGTCCACATCGGGTTTGCTGCCGCAGACGGATGGATGCGGCCCGCCGCTCGCGCAGGATTCGGGGTCCATCAGCAAGGAGAACGTCATGGCCACAACCGTCCCCAGACCGAAACAGTCCACTCCAAGCGTCGCCGGGTATCACGCCGCGGTCGTACATGAGTTCGGCGCGCCGCTCGCGGTCGAGCAGGTGCCCTGGCGCAAGCTCGAACGCGGGCAGATCCTCGTCAGCGTCGAGGCATCGGGGCTGTGTCACACCGACATCCACGCCGCCCACGGCGACTGGCCGATCAAGCCCGCTCCGCCGTTCATCCCGGGCCACGAGGGCGTCGGCAAAGTCGTCGAACTCGGCCCCGGTGTCACCGAGGTCGCCCTGGGCGACCGTGTCGCGATGCCGTGGCTTGGCTATGCATGCGGCACCTGTGATTACTGCGTATCCGGGTGGGAGACGCTGTGCGAGTCCCAGCAGAACATGGGCTACTCGATCGACGGCGCGTTCGGCGAGTTCGCCGTCGCATACGCGCGCTATGTGGTGAAGGTGCCCGACGGCATCGACCCGTTCGACGCGGCGCCGCTCACGTGCGCAGGGGTCACCACGTACAAGGCGGTCAAGGTCGCCGGCACCCGATCCTCGGATCTTGTCGCCGTGTTCGGCGTCGGTGGACTCGGCCATCTCGCGATCCAGTACGCCGCGATCGCCGGCGGCCGCGTGATCGCGGTCGATCTGCTCGACGAGAAGCTCGAGCTCGCGCTCGAGCTAGGCGCCGAGTTCACCGTCAACGCGACCCGGGAGGACCCGGTCGAGGCGATCAAGGCGCTCGGCGGCGCCGACCAGGCGATCGCGGTCGCGGTCTCCCCGCGGGCGTTCGAGCAGGCCTACGGGACGCTGCGCCGTGGCGGGAAGCTCGTGTTCGTCGCGCTCCCCGCCGACAACCACGTGACTCTCCCGATCTTCGAGACCGTGCTCAACGGCATCACGGTGGTCGGCTCGATCGTCGGCACCCGCACCGACCTGCGCGAGGTGTTCGAGCTGCACGCCGCCGGTAAGACGAAGGTCATCCGCGAGGTTCGCCCGCTGACACGCGTCAACGAGTCGATTGCCGACGTCGAGGCCGGCCGGGTCGCAGCTCGGATCGTATTCGCCCCCTGACCATTCATCCGGCGCGGCGTGCGCCAGTAGAGTCGGCGTGTGGCCGACTCTACTGGCGCCGCGATGGCTCCGAACCGGATCGGGATCGTGCTCGCCGACGATCACGCCTTGATTCGCAGCGGGCTTCACCGTGTCCTGGAACGGGAGGCGGACCTTGCCGTGCTGGGAGAGGCGGGGGATGTCGAGGCGGCCCTGGAGCTCACCGCAAGACATCAGCCACAGGTCGTGGTGCTCGATCTGAACATGCCGGGGACGCCGACGCTCCAGGCGATTCCCCGATTTCTCGAGGCTTCTCCGGCAAGCGCAATCGTGGTGCTGACGATGGAAGCCGAACCGGGGTTCGCCCGCACCGCGTTGAGCGCCGGCGCCCGTGGGTATGTCCTCAAGGACGCGGCCGAGGCGGAGCTGGTCGAGGCCGTGCGGTCGGTGCTCGCGGGTGGCACCTATCTCGACCCGAGCCTCGGTGCCCGGCTCGCGCGACTTGGTCCGGAAGCTGCCGGGCCGCACCCGGGGCTGTCACACGGCGAGCCGAATCTGGCAATCGGGACTGATTTCGCCGGGCATCGGATCGACGCCTACGTCGGCCAGGGCGGAATGGGTCTCGTCTTCCGTGCGACGGATCTCGCCCTCGGCCGAACCGTGGCGCTCAAGGTCATCACGCCCGACGCGGCTCGCAACGCCGTGTTCCGCGCTCGCTTTGAGCGGGAGTGCCGGGTGGCGGCGGCCATCGACCACCCGCATGTGGTCCAGATCTACCACGCCGGCCAGGAACACGGCCTGCTGTATCTGACCATGCGCTACGTCGACGGAACCGACCTGCGCCGGCTGCTCCGTCGCGAAAGCCGGCTCGACCCGCCGCGAGCGGTCGCGATCCTCGAGCAGGTCGCCGGCGCGCTCGACGAGGCGCACGCACTCGGGCTCGTCCATCGTGACGTCAAGCCTGGCAACGTGCTGCTCGCACAGCGCTCCGGGCACGACCACGCCTACCTCACGGACTTCGGCATCACCAGGCGCGCCAGTGATGAACACCTGACCCGGACCGGCGTGGCCCTCGGGTCGGTCGACTACATCGCGCCCGAGCAAGCTCACGGCGCCGACGTCGACGCGCGCGCGGACATCTACTCGCTGGGGTGCATCCTGTTCCAGATGCTCACCGGAAGCGTGGTGTTCGACCGCGACAACGATCTCGAAAAGCTCTGGGCACACGTCCACGACCCTCCGCGCAGGCTGGTGGCGATGAACCGGAACCTCCCTGCGGGACTTCAGGATGTGCTCGATCGCGCACTCGCGAAGAATCCGGGCGACCGCCAAGAGTCTGCGACGGAGCTCGCGCGGAACGCAGCCGACGCCCTCGGGCAAGGCTGACGCGACGTCTCCGCGGCGCACCGAGGTCTCGCGTTAGACGAGTTCGGCCAAGCGACGGTCGAGCAGCGCCAGCACGTCAGCGGTGATCTGCTCCACCGGGCGGTCGGTTCGGACCGTCAGGTGAGCGCTCGCCGGCACCTCGTCGAGCGGCTCCCACTTGCGTTGCTCGCGTAGGACGACCGCCGGCCCCGCGTCGGAAATACGCGCGCGATCATGCTCGCGGCGGGCCGCGCGCTGGGCGAGGACCGGGCCGGGCGCCTGGCATTCGATGAACACGACGCGCCGCGGGGCATCGAGCATCGCGGTGAACGCGCGGCGGTCGTCGCGGTGGCGGAATGTGGCGTCGACGACCGCGCCACCGTTGTCCGCAAGCGCCCGGGATGCCCGGCGGCCCAGCTCGGAGTACGTGCGCTCGTTCCATTCCGCACCGTAGGTATCGCGTGGTGCGCGGTCGGTCGGGCGCAGCCCGGCGAGCCGCTTGCGGGTCACGTCCGAACTCAGGTGAGGAAGCCCGGACAGCTCCGCGACGGCACGGGCGAGGTGTGACTTGCCGCTGGCGGGAACGCCGCAGACCACGATCGTCAGCGGTCCTCTCGCCTTCCAGGCGTAGCGCTCGGCAAGCGAGATCAGGTCACGAGCGTGAGCGCTCTGCCGGCCGTGCTCCGGGCTCGTGCCGGGCAGCTGGGCCCCGCGCACAAGCGCGACCTTGGCGCGGACCAGCGCGCGGTACGCGGCGTAGAAGGCGATCAGCGAATCCGGGCCCGGGTCGCCACCGGCGTCCCGGTATGCCCGCACCAGGCATTGGCCGAAGCGCTCGCCACCGCACACGGCCAGATCGAACACGAGGAACGCGAGGTCGTCGGCCACGTCGAGCTCGCGCAGCCCCGGGTCGAATTCGACGCAGTCGACAATCCGCACTCGATCGCCCAGCAGCACGTGCTCGGCGCGGAGGTCGCCGTGACCGTCGCGGATCAGCCCGCGGTTCGCCCGCGCGACGAAGGTCTGCGCGTGAGCGGTGACGAACGCGTGCGCGAACCGCTCGAGGCTCTGCACTCGCTCGATCTCGCCGCGCTGCTCGACGTCGCCGAGAAGCTCGTGGAGGTTCCGCTCAAACCGGCGCTCCGCCGCGAGCACGGGCGATCGATCCGGCGTCACCCGCGCGGCGCCCTCGTGGAAACGAGCCAGCACGCGTCCGACCTCGACCACGTCGTGGCGCCGGAGCTCGCCGCGCGCGAGCCTCATCGCCAGCGTGTGATCCTCGTCGTAGCGCCGCATCTCGATCACGAAATCGACCGCCCGTGGGTCGTCCTCGTCTGTGAGCTCGACTCCGCCGTCGACGGGTACGACGCCCCTGACACCGAGATACAGATCAGGGGCGAGACGACGGTTCAGCCGCACCTCGGCCGCGCATAACTCGTGCCGCCGTGATGGGGTCCCGTAGTCGAGGAAGTCGAGCACGAGCGGCTTCTTGAGCTTGTAGGCGAGCTCGCCGGCGAGAAACACCCAAGAGATGTGAGTTTCGCGTACCTCGACGGCCGGCGGCCGGTGCGGATACGTTTCCGGTCGCGCCAGTGCCGCTTGCACGGCGTCCGACGGGGGGGCCGAGGGCGGCGTGGACGACGACGTCGTCACGATGCGCCGGCGGCCGCCGGCTCGGGATGGCCGACGGGTATCCGGCTCTGCCTGCGCGCGCGCCAGCGCCACAGCTCGTCCGAGCCCCACACGATCACCGGGAAGCAAGCGAGCACGATCAGCTCGCGAGGACCAAGCGCCGCGGTGTGGAAGATCGACTGGAGCGGCGGCAGATAGATGATCGCGGCGGCGAACAGCAGCGCGAAGGCCACGCCGCGCAGCAGGTGAGGATTGGAGAACACGCCGACCTGGCGCAGCGAGGCCCGGCTCGTGCGAACCGCGAACGCGGCGCCCATCTGGCAAGCCACGATTCCGGCCCAGGTCATCGTGGTGGCCTGCAGGTAGGCGTGGTGAAGCGGGGTGCCGGCGCCGGTGGGGTCGTTGGGGGACCACCCGGCGGTGAGCAGCACGAGGAAGTAGCCGCCGGTCACCAGCAGAGCTTCCAGCACGCCGAGCCTGAGCCACGCGCGGGACAGCATCGCGCGGCTGATGATGCCCGCCTCGCGCGGCCGCGGGGCCCGGTCCATCGTCCCGGGCTCCGCGGGCTCCCGGCCGAGCGCGAGCGCCGGGACGGTGTCGGTTCCGAGGTCGATCGCGAGGACCTGGAGCGCGGTGAGCGGCAGCGGGATCGCGCCGCCGGCGAGCGCGTACAGCACGAATGGCACCACCTCGGGGATCGCGTGGACGAAGATGTAGGTGATGAACTTCCGGATGTTGTCGTATACGACGCGCCCCTCCTCGACCGCGGCGACGATCGAGGCGAAGTTGTCGTCGGTCAGCACCATCGTCGCCGCCTCCCGGGCGACGTCGGTGCCGCTCGCGCCCATCGCCACGCCGATGTCGGCACGGCGGAGGGCGGGGGCGTCGTTGACGCCGTCACCGGTCATCGCAACCGTGTGGCCCTGCGCGCGCAGCGCGTCGACGATGTGAAGCTTGGTCTCGGGGTTGCTGCGGGCGACGATCAGCTCGGGCGTGTCGTGCAGCAGGGCATCGCGCTCGGGCTCGGGCATGGCGTCGATGTCGGCGCCGTTGATGACGATCGCATCTCCCTGGACGATTCCGACCTCGCGTGCGATCGCCTCGGCGGTGAGCCCGTGGTCGCCGGTTACCACGATGATCCGGATCCCTGCGCGCTTGCATCGGGCGACCGCATCGGCGACCTCGGGCCGCGGGGGATCCGCGAGCGCGGCGAGTCCGACGAAACACAGATGTGACTCGATCAGATCCCGCTCGCCGTCCTCGATCTGGGCGACCCGGCGCTGCGCGAATCCGAGCACCCGCAGCCCGCGGCCGGCGTAGCGCTCGAACGTCTCGCGCACCTCGGTCCGGTCGGCGTCGGTGATCGGACGGTCTCCCGACGTGATGCGGATCGCCGTGCACCGGGCGAGTAGCTCGAGCGGCGCGCCCTTGGCGTGGTACCAGAGCTCACCTCCCGGCTCCTCGTCGAGCGTGGTCATCCGCTTCAGGTGCGGATCGAAGTGAAACGCGCGCTTGCGGCGCGCCTCGCGCTCGCGCTGGGCGCCGGGCACGTCGCAGTCGAGCTGGGCCGCCGCGACCAGCAATGCGCTTTCGGTCGGGTCGCCGCTGCGGCGCCACCGGTCGCCGTCCGGCTCGAGATGAGCGTTGTTGCACCGCACGGCCGTCCGCAGCAGCCCCGCGAACAGAGGCGGGGCCGAGCCGACCTGAGGGGTGACCTCGAGCTCGCTGCCGGCGACCCAGAGGAGCCTCACGCGCATGCTCCCCTCGGTCAGCGTCCCGGTCTTGTCGGTGCAGATCACGTCGGTTGAGCCGAGCGTCTCGACGGCGGTCAGGCGCTTGACCAATGCCCGGCGAGCGGCCATCCGGCGGACGCCGCCGGCGAGTGACAGCGTGATCGTCGGCAGCAAGCCCTCGGGCACGTTCGCTACCAGCAGGCCGATCGCGAACGTGACCGCCGCGGCCAGCGACAGCCCCGCGAGCGTCGTCCCGGCGAAGAAGAACAGCACGCCGGCGCCGACGGCAATCGCCGCGATCAGCCACGCGACCCGGTTCACCTGGCGCTGCAGCGGGCTGATCTCCGGCTTGACCCGTTGCGACAGGGCCGCGATCCGTCCGAGCTGGGTGCTCATCGCCGTCGCAAACACGACCGCCTCGGCGTCGCCGCCCGTGCACAGCGTGCCGGCGAACACGACATCCTCGGAGTCGAGCAGCGTCGCGGTTCGCCCGAGCGCGGCGGCGCTGCGCACGACCGGCTGTGACTCGCCGGTCAACGCCGCCATGTCGACCTCGAGCGAGCCCTCGATCAGACGGGCGTCGGCCGACAGACGGTCACCCTCGGCCAGCACCACCACGTCGCCGGGCACGAGCGACGACGCGGGGACCTCCGCCTCGGCACCGTCTCGCCGCACGCGCGCCTTCAACGGCAGCAGTTCCTTGAGCGCCTCGGTGGCGCGCTCGGCCTGAAGCTCCTGCGCATAAGCGAGGGCGGCGTTCAGGAGGATCACGGCCACGATCGCGAGCGCGAGGGTCCGGTCACCGCTGATCAGGGAGAGCGCGGCCGCCAGCCACAGCAGGAGCGCGAGGGGATGGGCGAGCTGACGCACGAGCTCGGCCAGCCGGCTTGATTTCTGGGTCCGGGTTATCTCGTTGGGACCGAATTGTGCGAGTCGCCGCGCGGCCTCGCGCCCGGTCAGACCTCCGGTCCTCGTCCCCAGATGCGCGACGAGGGAGTCGATCCGATCTTGCGGATCGATATCGGGAAGACCGCCTTGGGCGCCGCCGTTGTTACCGCGGGCTGCGGCGCGAGTCGGGATCAGGTGGGCCATGGCACGATTTCGGCGGTGTCGATCTCACCGGGTGTGATCGTGCCCGGCGCGACGGTGATCGGCATCGGTAATTCGCCCCGGTGGAGATGCGGTCCACCCCGCGGGCGAGATCTGAACACATTCGGTACTTCACCGCGCCCGAGCGGCGCGTTATGACGGTCGCCGGGAGCCGCTCGCGGGCCTACATTTGACCTATGCGCCATCTGCAACCACTCGACGATCGCGACGCGGACGAGTCATCCGGGCATGGACGTACCCGCGTCGTGCTCGCGAACGACCATCCGGGTTTGCGCCGGAGGTTGCGGTGGTTGCTCGACGACGCGGACGATTTAGTCGTCGCCGGCGAGGCGACCGACTTCGATACCGCGTTCGAGGAGGTGGCCGCCCAGCACCCGCATGTGCTCGTCCTGGATCTGCGGATGCCGCATGGGTTCAGCTCGGAGCGGATCAAGCGACTGCGCATGGCGTCGCCCGGCACCGAGATCGTGGTCACCACGATGCACGTCAACGAGTCGTTCGTCAACGAGGCCCTCGGGGCCGGGGCGATCGGGTTCGTGGTGGCCGATGGCGCTGATCGTGAGCTCGTCGAGGCGGTGCGGCGCGCGCGGCGCAGCCTCCCCTACGTGAGCCCCAGGGTCAGGCGAGCGGTCGCCTGACCGACGCCGGCTCCATCTCCATGGATCGCCGGTCCGCCCTCGGGCGCTCGGTACCCCTTCGGTAGCCGGCGGGGAACGAGGCAATGATCGTCGTGCCATCACCCGGTGACGAGGCGACGTCAAGCGTTCCCCGCAGCAACTCGACCCGCTCCCGCATCCCGAGCAGGCCGAAACCGTCGGTGTGGGCGGCCGGGTCGAATCCCCGGCCGTCGTCGCGCACCGTCACCCGCACGGTTGTGTCGTCTTCCACCACCTCGACGTGGGCGCGGTGCGCGCCGCCATGCTTCATCGCGTTGTTGAGGGCCTCTTGGACGAGGCGGTACATCGTGGTCTCGACCTCACTCACGTGTCGGTCCGGCTTCCGGCCCTGCTCGTAGGCGAGGTCGATGCGGAGATCCACTTCGAGCCCGCGACCGCCTGCGCGCTCGGCGAGATCCTCGATCGCCGCCTGCGCGCCGAGGTCGTCGAGGGCGGCCGGGCGAAGATCCGTGACGAGCGCCCGGAGCGTCCGGATCTCCCGCTCGAGGTCGACCACAGCCTCCCGGACCGTCTCGATGACCACCTCGGGTCGCGAATCCCGGAGTTGGCCGGCGAGCCCGAGCCGGAGCGCCGCGAGGTTCTGGAGCGTTTCGTCGTGTAGCTCCCGGGCCCAGTGGGCGCGTTCTTGCTCTGCCGCCGCAATGCGCTGTCGGCGGCGCTCGGTATCCACTGTCACCGCCGTCGCTATGGCTGCCGCCGCGCTCGCCGCAAACGCCTCGAGCAGGCGCTGGTCATCGGCGCTGAACACCGGCCCGTTCTCGAGCCGGTCGACCGCCATCAGCACTCCGTAGCCCCGTCCTCGGAAGAGGAGCGGGACCACCAATCCCGCGTCCGCCCGGAGACCGTGCCGGCCGAGCCCGTGCCGCTCGAACCGGGCTCGGTTGGCCTGATCCTCGAGGCGCAACGTCCGGGACACTCGAAGCGCGGCGCTGGCAAGGCTCCCTTCCTGGTCGACACGCTGGCCCACCAAGCCGTCCGGCAGCTCACCCGCGCCGGCCGCGACGACCATTTCCCCCTGCTCCTCGTACTCGATCACGAGCGCCCGGGCGGACACCAGTGCCCTTCCGCGCTTGGCCACCAGTCCGAGGATCAGATCGAGATCGGTCTCCCCGCCGAGCGCCCGCGCTATCTGCAAGGTCGCGTCGAGCGCGTCAACGGTGCGCTTGAGCTCGGTGTGCTGAGAGTCCAGGCGCGAGTACCGCCGGGCGTGGTCGATCGCCACGCCCGCAAACTCAGCCAGGAGCATGATCGACCGCTCGTCCTCCTCGGTGAACTCCTCCCCGTTCGCCTTCTCGGTCAGGTACAGGTTTCCGAACGGAACCCCGCGGATCAGCACCGGGACCCCGAGGAACGTCCTCATCGGAGGATGGCCGGGCGGAAACCCGTACGAATGCGGGTGGGCGCCCACGTCGGCGAGCCGCAGCGGCACCGGATGCGCGATCAGCTCACCGAGCACACCGCGTCCCTTCGGCAGATCGCCGATCCGCTCCCGGTCGTCCTCGCCGATGCCGATCGTGACGAACCGCTCGAGCTCAGCCCGTGACTCGTCCGTGACGCCGAGCGCCGCGTACCTGGCCCCTGACAGCTCGCGCGCGGACTCGAGCACGCGCCGGAGCACCACCTCGAGGTCGAGCTCGGACAGAACATCCCGAGCCAGCCGGACCGCGTCCAGCGGGTCGGGAGCGTTTGCTTGTTCGCGGTCGCCCACAGCCGTCATGAGTTGCGCAATATCGTGTCTAGTGCTGCACGGAGGCCCCGAGCCACACGGTCGGATAGCAACCCTACCAACGGTATCGCGCGGTTGCGGAAAAGCACTGATCCCACCTCTGGAAACGACCGGATGCCGGAACACCCCGCGGGCGTTTAGATGAGCTCAAACACCCGAAGGAGAATGCGATGACCGTCCATCCGAAGAACCAGAAGGATCTGATGCTGGCGCCCGTCGCGGTCGAGATCGATCGCAATTTGCAGCGCCTTCGCGTCGCTTCGCCCTACGACGTGCTCGCCGAGCTCGAGCTTGAGCTCGATCGCCCGGCGATGTACGCCGGCCCTGAGGAGCGTGCCGAGCTCGTTCTCCGCCAGGCGCTCCGCGACGTCGACCTGCACGGCTGGACAGCGACGCTCAGCGACGACGCCTCGCGCGTCCACCTCGCGGGCGGCTCGGTGTCGATCGATCTGGGTCTCAGCCCCGCGATCACCAGTTACATCACCCTCGGCGCGGGCGTCACGCCGGCGTGAGGTGCGGCCGCTCCTGCGCGGGCTCGAGCAGCGAGCGGCCGGTCATCTCGTCCGGCGGCTCGATCCCGAGCAGGGCCAGAACGGTCGGTGCGACGTCGGCCAGCGTGCCGGTGGCTTTGAGCCCCAGCCCACGGGCGGTGACGATCAGCGGCACCTGGTTCAGCGAATGCGCGGTGTTCGGGCTGCCGTCGTCCTCGAGCATGTGATCGGCGTTCCCGTGGTCGGCGGTGATCACGCACACGCCGCCGGCCTCGTCGACCGCCCGGACCACTCGCTGCAGGCAGGCGTCGATGGTCTCCACACCGCTGACCGCGGCAGGGATCACGCCTGTGTGGCCCACCATGTCGGCGTTGGCAAAGTTGATGATCGCGAACCGGGGCCCGTCCTCCGCGAACGCCGCAAGGAAGGCGTCGGTGATTTCCCGCGCACTCATCTGCGGCTTGTGGTCGTAAGTCGGGACGTCGCGCTGCGAGGGCACGAGCTCCCGCCGCTCTCCTCGGTACGGCCGTTCGCGGCCGCCGTTGAAGAAGTACGTCACGTGCGCGTACTTCTCGGTTTCGGCCACGTGCAATTGGCGCTCGCCGGCCGCTTCGATCACGGCGCCCAGGGTGATCGCAGGGTGTGCGGCCGTGAACGCCACCGGATACGGCCAGCCCTTTTGGTATTCGGTCATCGTCACCAGGCGCCGGACCGGCTCGCAGCCCCCGCGTCCGCTCCAGCCGGGAAGGTCCTCGCCGCCCTCGCCGAAGCCGGGCTCGGCTAGCGCGCGGACGATCTCGCGCATCCGGTCGGGGCGGAAGTTGAAGCACAGCACGCTGTCCGACGCGCGGATGCGCCCCTCCTCGCCCACCGATGTCGGGCGGATGAACTCGTCGGTCTCGCCGCGTTCGTAGGCAGCGCGGGCGGCCGACGGGCCGTCGGCGGCGTGATGCTCGGCCCGTCCGTGCACGAGCAGGTCGTACGCGTCCTGGGTGCGCTCCCAGCGCCGGTCGCGGTCCATCCCCCAGTAGCGGCCGACCACGCTCGCGACTCGGCCGACGCCGGCCCGGCGGCACCAGCCTTCGAGCGTGTCCAGGTAACCCTCGCCCGAGGTGGGCGACGTATCACGACCGTCGGTAAAGCAGTGCAGAACCAGGTCGCGGACCTGAAGTTCGGCGGCGAGCTCGATCAGCGCATGGAGGTGGCCGAAGCCGGAGTGGACGCCGCCGTCCGACACCATCCCGACCAGGTGGACGCGCTCGGTCCCGGTCAGCGCGTCGCGCAGGACTGGATTGCTTGCGAGCGCGCCGTCGGCCACCGCGCGGTCGATCAGCGTAAGCGTCTGCGGGACGGCGGCGCCGGCGCCGAGGGTCAGATGCCCGACCTCGGAGTTTCCCATCTGACCGTTGGGCAGACCCACGCTCGGGCCGCTGGCCTCAAGCGCCGCGTGTGGATACTCGGTCCACAGTCGATCGAAGTTCGGCTTATGCGCCTGACCGATCGCGTTGCCCCGGCCGGGCGGCGCGATTCCCCACCCGTCCAGCACGATCAGGCAGGCGCAGCTGATCCGGGCGAGCTCCCCGTCTTGACGCGCGGTCATCGGGCGCCCACGGCCGTGTGCATGAGTGCGTGGACGCCCGGGAGCTCGCGACCCTCGAGAAACTCGAGCGTCGCGCCGCCGCCGGTCGACAGGTGGGTCACGCGATCGGCCAGGCCGAAGCTTCGCATCGCCTCGACCGTCTCGCCGCCGCCGACGACGGTCCGGGCCGGCGTGGACGCGACCGCCTCGGCGACCGCGCGGGTTCCGGCCGCGAACTGCTCCAGCTCGAACCGGCCCATCGGGCCGTTCCAGAACACGGTTCCGGCAGCCGCAATCTCGGCGCCGTAGCGAGCGCCGGTGCGGGGTCCGATGTCGAGCCCGCTCCAGCCGTCGGGGACGTCAACGCCGTCGAGCGCTCGCGCGGCGCCGTCCAGCTCGGCGGGGGCGAGCACCAAGTCGATCGGCAGCTCGAGCCGGCACCGCGATCCGGCGGCGGCGGCCAGCGCTCGCCGCGCCGATTCGACATCGTCCGGGGGGCACAGGGACGAACCCACGGTGTGGCCTTGGGCAGCCAGGAACGGGAAGCCCATCGCGCCGCCGATGCAAAGCACGTCGGCGAGCTCCAGGAACCGCTCGACGACGCCGATCTTGTCGCTGACCTTGGCGCCGCCGAGGATCGCCACGAGCGGCCGGTCGGGGCGCTCGACGATCGCCTCTAGCGTGCGCACTTCGCGCTCCATCAGCCGCCCGGCGGCGCTCGGCAGCCGGTGGGTGATGCCTTCCGTACTCGCGTGAGCGCGGTGCGCGGTTCCGAATGCGTCGTTTACGTAGACATCGGCGAGGTCGGCGAGCGCCGAGACCAGCTCCGGATCGTTGCGGGTCTCGCCAGGCTCGTACCGGATGTTCTCGAGCATCAGCATGTCACCCGGAGCGAGCCGCTCGGTCAGCTCTTGCACGTCGGGTCCGGTCACCGCCGGCGCCAGTGTCACCGGCGCGCCCGTCAGCTCCTCCAGGCGGTCCGCGACCGGACGCATCGACAGCGCGGGGTCGACGCCCTTGGGGCGCCCGAGATGCGAAACGAGTACGAGCCGCGCGCCGCGCCCCCGGAGCTCAGCGATCGTCTCGAGCGCCGCCCGTATGCGCGTGTCATCGGCCACCTCGATCGGGCCGCCGGACTGCGGCCGACGCAGCGGAACATTGAAATCAGCTCGGAGAAGGACACGCCGGCCCCCCACGTCGAGCTCGTCGATCGTTCTGAGTGAATCGGAGATCGTGGTCATCATCTGAACCTATGCCTACAGAGTGCCGCCGGGATCCGGGCGCCACGCTCATCCGGGTCCGTAGAAGCTCCGGATGACGTAGCGCCGGTGTGTTGTAGCGGCTGCAGGGCGTCGAGGATGCGGCTCATTACGGAGCAGGTAGGCGGCTTTCCGCGGCGGTCGCACGGACACCGGCGCCGTAACGTCTTGATCACCTACGAGATCGCCCTGGAGGGTGTGAAACCGATGGAGTCCAAGACGGCGACGCTGCACGGCCGCTCGATGACATATGCCGAGGCGGGCGAGGGTCCGGTGCTCCTGCTGGTCCATGGAATGGGGGGCGGCTACGAGAACTGGCGGGAGGTGATCGGGCCACTCTCGCGCAGCCACACCGTGGTTGCGCCCGACCTGCCCGGGCACGGCGCGTCGGCCCCCGGCAACGGTGACTACTCGGTTGGAGCGCTCGCCGTCGGCCTGCGCGATCTGATGCTCGCGCTCGGCCACGAGCGTGCGACGCTGGTCGGACATTCGCTCGGCGGTGGGATCGCGATGCAGCTCGCATATCAGTTCCCGGAGTTCGCCGAGCGGCTGGTCCTGGTCTCAAGCGGCGGCCTCGGTCCCGAGGTGAGCCTGGTCCTGCGGGCCGCGGCCTTGCCCGGCTCAGAACTTTCGATCGCCGCCAGCGCGCAGACGGCGAGCTGGGTGGGGCCGTTGGTCAGCAAAGGCTTGGCAGCGGCGCGGCTCCGCCCTTCACCGGCCACCGTCGAGGTCGCTCGCGGCTATGCGTCGCTCTCCGATCCGCGTCGCCGCGCGGCGTTCCTGGCCACGCTGCGCTCGGTCGTCGGCGTGGGTGGCCAGCGCATCGACGCGAGCGATCACCTCTACCTGGCGGCGGGCATACCGACCCTGATCGTATGGGGAGCGCGTGATCCGATCATCCCGGTCAGCCACGGCGAGCGCGCGCACGCGGCGATCCCCGGGAGCCGTCTCGAGATCTTCGAGGGGATCGGCCACATCCCGCAACTCGAGGCGCCGGCGCGGTTCGTCGCTGTGCTCGAACAGTTTCTCGAACAGACCGAGCCGGCGCGGTTCGACGCGCGCGAGTGGCGCGCCCGGTTACAGAACCACGCCAACTGAGAGACGGCGCGCGACGTGCGCGTGAAAGGCTCAGTCGGTCTGCCGACGCAACGTCGCCGCCCCGAGCAGCAGCGCCCCCGCGGCGAAAGCGAGCACGATCGCGATGTCGGCGCTCACGGCGCCGCTGGTGCCGATCTGGCGCGAAAGGTGATGCATCCCGTCGACGGCATAGGAAAGCGGAGCGCATCGGAAACGGCGTGCAGGACCGACGGCATCCGGTCACGCGCCACCAGCAGGCCACACAGCAGCAGTTGGGGCAGGATGATCAGCGGGAAGAACTGCACGACCTGGAACTCGGTGCGGGCAAATGCGCTCGCGAGCAGGCCGAGCCCGGTGCCGAGCAGTGCCACGCACACCGCCAGGACGACCAGCAGAGTGACTGGGCCCCGGACCCGCAACCCGAGCGGACCAAGCGTCAGCGCGCACACCACGATCCCGGACTGGACCCCCGCGATCGCGCGGATCAGCGTCGACTTGCCGCTCCCGCTGGGGCCGAACAGCCCGGTGACCCGGCCGCCGGCTATCGAGGCGTCGACGTCGTGGAGGACGGCGCGACCGCCCCGCTCTATCGTCAACCGTTCGAACCTGATCGCATCTAGGCGTGACGTCCTGGACGGGCTATCAGCCCGTCCCGCGGCAGCGCTTCGCACGGTCATCCACCGATCAGGTGGCGATCGAGCGCGAACCGCACTAGCTCGGCCCGGGTCCTCAACTCGAGCTTCTGGAAGATCCGGGCGCGGTGCGTCTCGACCGTGCGGCGGGAGAGATGGAGTTTCGCCGCGATCTCCACGCTGGTATATCCAAGCGCGATCAGCCGAAGGATCTCGATCTCGCGCGGGCTGAGCACCCCACCGTCGGCGGCGCGGCGCAGCACCTCCAATCCGTCGGCTACTCGCGGACTGACGAACTCCTCACCGCGAGCGGCCCGCTGGACCGCTTCCAATAGTTCGGCCTCTGCGCGGTCTTTGAACACAACCGCGATCGCACCGGTGGTGAGCAGCTGCTCCGCGGCGAACGCGCTCTCCTCGGTCGTCAACACGACGATCTCGGTCGCGGGTAGCTGCGCCCGGAGCTGTTTGATCGCCTCGATCGTCGAGCCGTTCGGCATGTCCAGATCGAGCACGAGCACGCGCGGCAGGCTCCGCCGGACGTGCTCGATCGCCGACCGCAGATCCATTGCTTCGTCGACCACGATCACGCTGTCCTCAACGTCGAGCAGCCGGCGCAGGCTCCGCCTGAGCATCGAGTGATCGTCCGCGAGCACGACGGTGATCGGGAGCCGCTCCCCATCCAGGTCACCGTCCGAGGCGGCGAGGTGCAGGTGAGACGGCATGGACGCGAAGCTACCGGCGCACCCGACCGGCGACGTCGTGAGAAACCTGCTGATCGGGTACGGGAAAGCACGGAGGCGCATCGGGACCGCTCACCATTCGACCCGGGAACGCGTGACGCCCCCGCCGGTGAGCCGGCGGGGGCGTCGTTGCCTTGGGTCCGGGTGTCGGATCTACCGTCAGGAAGCGGCCGGGACCGCCTTCGGAGCGAGCATCCGCTCATCCACTTCGACGCGCCGGGCATGCCAGAAGCCGAGCCCGACGAGCAGCGCCATGGCCGCCGCTCCGATGAACGAGGCGATCGCGCCCCAGAGCATGACCGTGCCGATCATCGAGAACGCGTAAGCGTTGAGCAACATGGCCCTGAGGGTCGTGCCGCGGAAGATCGTCTGCACCGCACCCTGAAGCTGGGTGTTCTTCGGATTGGCCAGCGACGCCGCGCTCGCCTTTGAGTACACGCCGCCATACGGCATCTCGGACAGATGCACGGCGATGAAGTCATCCGCGTAGGTCTTGGCCTGCTCACCGGTCAGGAGCTGCTTTCCGGCGAACTTGGACACTGACGGGATCATCGACGGCGTGATCTCGGTGCCGGCCTTGGGATGGTCGAACGCCGCCTTGGGCGGGAAGTAAATCTGCTGCTGAGCGAGCTGATTGTGGACGTTGTTGTTGACGAAGCTGTGACCCCAGGTCAACAGACCACCTGCAATCACCAGAACGACGACAACGACGACGCCCGCGCTACTCGCGAGGATGTCGAATACTTTGCGTGACATGGTGTTCCTCCTGTGACGGTTGGACCCAACGAACTCGGGTTCTGTTGCGGTTATGATCGTTCTCACCAAGCACGCGACCATCCGCCCTCGTCCGACCGGCTCCATCGGAAAACCCGCAGGAACGTTGCCGGATCGGCCGCAACTCCCGCCGCCGGTCGAGGTCATCCTCGGGCGTGACGACGTACGTCAGTAGTTCTGTGCAGCCGACCGCGGCTTTTTGCGGCTGTCGGCGCGCAACGACCGCCCTACGGTGGCGGCATGACCTCCAATGCCTCAGACGAATCGACTGATCGCCAGCCGCCCGCCGAGGTGGGCGCGCCGCTCCCCGATGAGCCGACGAGCGAAATGCTCGTTCTCACGCGCGAGGAGTGCTTGGCACTGCTCGCGTCCCATAGCTTCGGACGATTGGCGGTCGCGATGGACTCCCCCGTCATCCGCCCGGTCAACTATGTCTTCGACGACCGATCCCAGTCCGTCGCCTTTCGCACCGCCGATGGGTCGAAGTTCCACGCGATGCTGGTCAACGGCAACGCGGCATTCGAGATCGACGGGATCGACCGCGGCTCGCGCACCGGCTGGAGCGTGATCATCGTCGGCATGACCGAAGAGGTCACGAGCCTGGCCGAGCTCCGGCGCCTCGATCGCCTCGGGCTCGAGACGTGGACCCCCGGACGCAAGGCGCACTGGATGCGCATCCGCGCATGGACCGTGACGGGCCGCCGGATCGTGCTCTCCGCCGGGGCGCCCGATTGATCGGGTTGTGTCGGGGCGGGCTACGTAGTTTTCCGAGGGAAGGGTTCGGGAGTGCGCGGCTGGCGTGGGGGTGCTCCGGCCGTAGTCTGGGGGTATGAACGAGAGCACTAGTTCCCTTTTTAGAGTTGTGATTGTTGGTGGTGGTGTTGCTGGGTTGGAGGCGGTTCTGGCGTTGCGGGAGCTCGCGGGTGGGCGTGTGTCGGTCGCGTTGCTGGCGCCTGGGGCGGAGTTTGTGTATCGCCCGATGCGGGTTCGTGAGCCGTTTGGGTATAGCGAGGCGCGTCGTTACCGGCTGGATGAGGTGTGTCGGGATGTCGGGGTTGATCTGGTCAGGGACGCGTTCAAGTGGCTGGATCCTGAGCGGCGGGTGGTGCATAGCGTGGCGGGCGACGAGTTTGGTTATGACGCGGTGGTGCTCGCGCCGGGGGCGGTGGCGCGGCCGCGGTTCGCGCATGCGTTGACGTTGGATGACGGCCGGCTGGATGAGCAGTTCCATGGCCTGATTCAGGATGTCGAGGGGGGTTATGTGCATAAGCTGGCGTTCATCAGTCCGACGCCGATGCCGTGGCCGTTGCCGTTGTACGAGTTGGCGTTGATGACGGCTCGTCGTGCCTATGACATGAACGTGGATGTGTCGATCACGCTGGCCACGCCGGAGGATGCGCCGTTGGCGGTGTTCGGGTCTGAGGCGAGCGTCGCGGTCGAGCGGTTGCTCGTGGAGAACGGCATTCTGTTCATCCCGTCGGCGCATTGCGAGACCCCGGCGGCGGGGGAGGTGTCGGTCCATCCCGGTTCGCGGCGGTTGCAGGTCGATCGGGTGATCGCGCTGCCCGAGTTGTTCGGCCCGTCGGTCCCGGGGGTACCGCTCCAAGCGCATAACGGGTTTATCCCGATCGATGTTCATTGCCGGGTGGTGGGTCTGGAGCGCGTGTACGCCGCCGGGGACGCGACCGACTTCGCGGTCAAGTTCGGCGGGATCGCCTCCCAGCAGGCCGACACCGCCGCCGAGGCGATCGCCCGGCTGGCGGGCGCGCCGGTCGAGCCCGGGCCGTTCACCCCGGTGCTCCACGGAGCGCTGCTGGGCGGTCGCAGGCCCCTGTATCTGAGCGCGCAGGTCACCGGAGGCCACGGATCAAGCTCGCAGGTCACCCAAGCGCCGACCTCCACCCCGCCGAGCAAGATCGTCGCCAAGTACCTGACGCCGTATCTGGAATCGCGCGACCGGGCGGCACTACGATGACGCCGATGCCCGACACCGAACCCCCGGCCGGCGCCGCGGACCCCGGTGACACCCCGCCGGCGGGCACGATCCGCGTCGTGATCGCCGACGACCACGCCGTCGTCCGGCGAGGGCTGCGGCAGGTCCTCGACGCCGAAGAGGGCTTCGAGGTCGTCGCCGAAGCCGCCGACCTCGAATCGGCCCGCCGCTACACCCGCGGACACCACCCCGACGTGCTCGTCCTGGACCTCAACATGCCCGGCGGATCCAGCCTCGACGGGATCCCCGAAATCCGCGCCGAATGCCCCGACACGCAGATCGTCGTCCTCACCATGCAAAACGAACCCGCCTACGCCCGCCACGCCCTCGGCGCCGGCGCGCTCGGCTACGTCCTCAAAGAATCCGCCGAATCCGAACTCGTCGAAGCGATCCGCCGCGCAGCAGCAGGCGACACCTACCTAAACCCACGACTCGGCGCCCGCGTCGCGGCCGAGCCACCCCCCGGCCAGCCCGACGGCCTCTCAGAACGCGAAGTCGAAGTGCTCCGAATGATCGCCCTCGGACACACCAACGCCGAGATCGCCGAACAGCTCTACCTCTCCGTCCGAACCGTCGAAACACACCGCGCCCACATCCAACAAAAACTCCGCCTCGCCACACGCTCAGAACTCGTCCGCTACGCACTCGAACACAAACTCGTGGACGCGTAACCGAGCTGCTAACGGCGCTTGCCGGCGCTTGCCGGGAACACGAGCAGCGGGCAGTGCGCGTAGCGCGCGAGATAGTTCGACGTGCTGCCCGCGAACAGGCGACCCACCGGCCCGGCGTTTCGCGAGCCGACGATCAAAAGATCGACGTCTTCACTGAACCGGGCCAGCCCCTCCCCCGGCGAGCCATAGCTGACCTGACCGTCGAGGCCATCGATGCCCCCGAGCCGTGCCAGGTCCTCCGCGGTCAGTTGCTCGGCTACGTCCGACCAGCGGTGCTGGACAGGCTGGCCGTACGGAAGGCTCTGCCGGGGGAGCACGAGCAGTGGCTCGATCGTCGCGGCGGTTCTCGCCGCGATCGCCCTTGCGGCCTCGAGTGCCTGCGCGGCCTCCCGGGAGCCATCCCAACCGACGCCGATCCGCGATATGCGGGCCCCGGAGTCATGGCCTTGAGGCGCGACCGCGACTCCGCATCGAGCGTCCTTCAGGGATTGGATCGTGTGGTCGCCCGCGACGCGGCGGCCGACGGTGCCCCGATGGCATGCGCCAACCACGAGCAGGTCACAGTCTCGGCTGGCGATCCGTTGATGCAGTGCGTCAGCGACGGAGGGGCCGTGCAGGACGAGGATCTTCGCGTCGACGCCGGCGCCGGCGCGCTCGTCGCTCAGCATCTTGCGCGAGTCGCCGTTTCGGTTCGCGCCGTGGGTCCGCTCGATCGGATCGACGTGCGCGAGCGTTAGCTGCGCGCCGGGACCGGCAAGCTGCTGGGCGAGCGCGATCGCATCGCGCCCACCTTGGCGACCGTCCACGCCCACGAGCACGTTGTAGAACACCGCCGCTCCGCGCTGACCAGCGCTACCTCGCGAGCGAGCGATAGTGCTCGCGCCAGATCAGCTTGTAGAGGGGGATCCAGCGGGGGATGTCGCGTACTCCCGGAATGAACGGGACAAGAATCAGCGCGAGACTGAGCACGCCCATGATCGCCATCACGAGGATGTCCGCGTTGGCCGAGGTCGAGAACGGCTTGATCTGATACCAGAACGTGTACAGCCACAGCCAGACCTGCCCGGGGTAACTGCCGGTCTCGTTCATCATTCCCCACTGTTCGCCGAGCAGGTGCTCGGCCTGGGCGCGGTTCGAGAGGACACCTCCGTCGGCCATGAACAGCAGCGGCTTGGTGTAGTCGGTCTGGTAGAACTGCCCGCTGGTCAGGAGGGCGCCGTCAAGCCCGCCGGCCTGGGCAAAGTTGAGCAGGCCGAGCATGATCACCGGCAGCGGACCGTAGCCGCCGCCGGGGACGATGATCGAACCGGGAGCGGTCGCAACGGCTTTGGTAAGCCCGTTCTCGTACGCGGTCGTCCACTTCTCCTGCTGAGCGGCGGAGGCGGATTCATAAGTGGTGACCGCCGCCTGCAGGGTCGGCCGGCCCACGATCGAGCGCAGCGGCGCCAGCACGAAGTCCTGCGCGGTGTCGACCGGATGACTCACTCCGAACCACTTCTGCGGGCGGATGAACAGGATGTGCTGGCCGTCCGACGCATGGTTGTAAGGAGGTCCGTAGCTGCCGGTGCCGCTCGACCCATCGAGTTCGGTGGTGGCAGTGGTGACGAAGTCGACCGGGTCGCTGCGCGCCCATGACTGGACCGTGCTCGGCTTCTCGTCAGGAGAGGAGAAGAGGATCGTCAGCACCACGGCGAGCGCGAGCATTAATCCGAACGCGATGCAGGCTTCCTTGACGATGTCGTATGAGCGATAGCCACCATGCCACTCGCGGTAGCGATCGTCCTCGGCGAGGCGCTCGCGGCGGGTCATGACGCCGGCTCCTGCGCGCCCGCGCCGGCACCGTCACCGCTGGCGCGTGAGGCACTCGCAGGGACCTTGAACGGTGGCACGACCCCGTGTTTGCGCACGAGCAGGATATGGCCGACGACGATTGCCACCACGGCGGCCGGCAGCAGCAGGATGTGGTAGCTGTATATCTGGCCGAAGTTGAGCAGGTTGAAGAACGAGCCGATGCCGACGGCGTTCATCGCATCCTTGGCTTGCGTGGAGATCCACTGCGCGTCGAAGTTCTGCTGGGAGACGTAGCCGGTCAGCGCGCACGGGATCGCGACCAGGAACGTGATCGACCCGGTGATCCAAACGGCTTTGCGGCCGCCGCGCCAGGCGGCCATGAAGTACTTACCCCACAGGTGGATGACCATGACGAAGAAGAACAGCTCGACCGACCACAGGTGGACGCTGTTGAAGAAGTGCCCGACACCCGTGAAGTGCCACCACCCGGGTCCCTTGAGCGCGAGGACCGTCCCCGACAGGATGATCACGGCCAGCGAGCTCAGCGACAGGACTCCGAACACGTAGATCCACGACGCCACGTAGGACGGTTGCTTGTCGGGCAGCAGCTTCTCGGGTGGGAGCGTGTGAACGGCCCGCTCGCGCACAGCCGCCGTCCACGAACGCTCCTCGGTCACACTCACGATGAGCTCCCCTGCTTACGGTGGGATGGAAACGGAGCCAGAATCGCCACTGCGAACACGATCACCATCAACAGGATCACGATGATGTTCGACACCGACACCTCGAAGAAGTGCCAGTGCACGTACGACGCGTGATGGTTCAGATCGAAGATCGCGGCCATGGATCAGGACCGTACGGACCGCAGCGATCCCGAGCATCAGGGCGGATGCGCGGTGTCGCTGCGGTCAACTACCGATGCCGGCCGATCATCCTCACGCGACCGTGGGCGCCGCCCGCTCGCGGCCGTCCGATGCCGCGGGCTCCGACGCCGTCCGAGCGGACCGCGTCAGGACCAGAAGCGGGCAGCGGGCGGTTCCGGCGAGGTGTTGCGCGGTGCTCCCGTGCACCAGCCGCCCGAGCGGACCGTAGCCGCGCGACCCGACGACGAGCAGATCTAGCGATGCGCTGTAGAGCGTGAGCTCCTCGACCGTGTCGCCATACACCGCGTGCGGCTCGACGCCCTCGCGCGCTGCGATCCGATCGCGCGCCTTTGCGACCAGCCGGTTGATCGACTCAACTTCGACACGCTCCAGCGCTCCCATATAGGCGTACGCAGGGATCGACACCGCCTGGCATGCGGACAGCTTGCTTCCCCGCTCGGTGGCGATCGCCCTCGCCACCTCGAGCGCGTGCTCACTTTCGGGCGAGCCGTCGTAGCCCACTCCTACCTCGCGCATCAGCGGCGGCGGTTCGGTGCCGTAGCCGACCGGCGCGATCGCGATCGCGCATGGGGCGCCGTTCAGGGCAGCGCGCGTGTCGTGCCCGAGTGCGGCGCGGCCGAGCAGGCCGCGCCGGGACGAGCCGACCACGAGCAGGTCGGCGTCGACCATCTCCGCGATCTCGTGGAGCCCGCGGCCAACCGACGTGGCACCGTGCCAGCGGATGTGCGCGTGAACTCCGGCCTCCGATGCTGCTTGCTTCAACAGCGCGGACGCCTGGTCGCCCGCGTCGGCGCGCTTCCGGTCGCTCCGGTAGGGGCCGGGAGGCTCGTCGCGAAACACATGGGCGAGCGTCAGCTCGCCGTCCCCCGCGAGGAGCATCTGCGCAAGCGCGAGGGCGTCTCGGCCACCCTCATCGTCGACGCCTACCAGCACGTTCCTGAACATCTCGGGTTTCTCCTTGTCGCAGTGTGTTTTGCATCGGCCGTCGTTCTCACACCGCCTGCGCGAGCGATGCTCCGACCCGCTCGGCCAGCTCGACCAGTCGCGTCGAATAGCCCCACTCGTTGTCGTACCACGCCACGACCTTGAGCTGCGTGCCGTCGATCACCGACGTCAAGCCGGCGTCGAAGATCGACGAGTACGTGGACTTCACGATGTCCGACGAGACGATCGGGTCCTCGGTGTAGTCGAGGATTCCAACCAGCGGGCCCTCCTCCGCGGCGGCGGCGAACGCGGCGTTGACCTCGTCCTTGGTCGTCGGACGCTCGGTCTCGACGGTCAGGTCGACGAGCGACCCGGTCGGGGTCGGCACGCGGACCGCGAACCCGTTCAGTTTCCCGTCGAGCTCGGGGATCACCAGCCCGAGCGCCTTGGCGGCGCCCGTGGAGGTCGGGATGATGTTGAGCGCGGCGGCGCGCGCACGGCGCAGATCGCTGTGGGGCCCGTCGAGCAGGTGCTGATCGGAGGTATAGGCGTGGACGGTGGTCATCAGTCCGTGACGGATCCCAACCGTCTCGTGCAATACCTTCGCGACCGGAGCCAGGCAATTGGTGGTGCACGAGGCGTTGGAGATGATGTTGTGGAGGTCCAGGTCGTAGACCTCGTCGAAGTTCACGCCGAGCACCACAGTCGCGTCGGGCGGTTGATCGCCCTTGGTCGGAGCGGAGATGATCACCTTGCGGGCTCCGGCCGCCAGATGCTTCTCGGCGCCCGCGCGGGTCCGGTACCGGCCGGTCGACTCGATCACGACGTCGACGCCGAGTTCGTCCCACGGGAGTGAGCTCGGGTCGGCTTCGGCGAATGTCTGGATGTCCATGCCCACGATCTCGATGCCGCCGTTCTCGACGCGGACCTTTCCGGGGAAACGCCCGAACACCGAGTCGTACTGGAGCAGGTGGGCGAGAGTCGAGGCCTCGACGAGGTCGTTGATGGCCACGACCTCGATGTTGGAGTCCTGCTCGTAGGCCGACCGCAGGACACAGCGTCCCACTCGGCCGAATCCGTTGATGGCTACGCGTACTGGCATGGGAACCTCTCTTGGCTTGTGTTACTTGTCAGGTGTCGAGTGAGGGCATGGGGCGCGGCGGCGCGGTCCGCTCGATCCGGATGCGGGCGTCGACGATCACCACCCGGTCGGGACCGGCGATCAGGGGGTTGCAGTCGAGCTCCACGATCTCGGGGTGGGCCTCGACCATCGCACTGACGCGCAGCAGCACGTCCTCGATGGCGGTCACGTCGCAGCGTGGCGAACCGCGGTAGCCGTCGAGCAAGGGGAACGTCTTCAGCGAGCGCACCATCTCACGCGCGTCGACGTCGGTGACAGGTGTGATCCGCACCGCGACGTCGCTGATCAGCTCCGCGGTGGTCCCGCCGGCGCCGCAGGCGAGAACGGGCCCGAAACTGTGGTCGTGGACGACGCCCACGATCAGTTCGACCCCGGCGGGCGCCATCGGCTGAACGACGAAACCGTCGAGCCGGTGCCCGGCGCGCGCGATCGACCGCTCGATTTCGCGGGCGGCGGCCACGACCGCGCCGGCCCCTTCGAGGCCGAGCCGGACGCCGCCCGCGTCGGTCTTGTGCACGAGCCCCGCGGCGATCGCCTTGAGCGCGACCGGCGATCCGAGCGCCTCAGCGGCCGCGACGGCCCCCTCGGCGTCCGGGACCACCTTCGTGGGAATCAACGGCAGCCCGTAGCAGTCGAGCAGCCGGGACACGCATGCGGGCGACAGCCAGCCCGCGTCTCGCGCGAGCTCTTTGCTGATGATCGCCGCCGCCTCGACCGATCGAAGACCCTCGAGCCTGGGCACCGAGCCGGACTCTCGCGCTCGCCATCGCGCGTGGCGGACAGCCAGCGCTACCGCCCGCGCCGCGTCCTCGGGGAACTCATAGCCGGGTACCCGCACGTGCTCAGAGGTCAGCTCCGTCGGAACGCCGTCGCTGACCATGAACACGGCCGCTATCGGCATCGCCGGATTAGCCTCCGCGAACTCGTGAATCGCACCCGCCACCCCGCGGGCGGTGGCCACCAGCGCGGGCACGAAGATCGTGATGATCGCGTCGCAGGCATCGCCGTCGGCCAGCGTCTGGAGCACCCGCCGGTAGTCCTCGGGTGAGGCGGTCGCGACCATGTCGATCGGGTTGCCGAGCGCCGCCGCCGCGGGCAGGAACCCGGCAAGCCGCGCTCGGACATCATCGGGCAGCTCCGCGATGTCGACGCCCGCCGCCTGGCAGGCATCCGCGCACAGAATCCCGGGGCCTCCACCGTTGGTCACGATCGCGACCCGATCGCCGAGCGGCACCGGCTGCGCCGACAGCAGGGCCGCCACGTCGAACAACTCGTGCATCGTGTCCGTGCGGATCACCCCGGCCTGGTCGAACAGCGCGTCGACGGTCACATCGGAGGCGGACAGCAACGCGCCGGTATGTGACGACGTCGCCCGGGCCCCCGCGGCCGACCGCCCGCTCTTCACCGCCAGGACCGGCTTGGCGGCAGCCACCCGCCGGGCTATCCGAGCGAACTTGCGCGGGTTCCCAAACGACTCGAGATACAGCAGCGCCAGCCTCGTGCCCGAGTCCTGCTCCCAGTACTGCAGAAAATCGTTACCGGAGAGATCGCACTTGTTCCCGACCGACACGAACGACGAGAGCCCCACCCCCAACCTACCCGCCGCCTCGATGATCGCGATCCCCAAACCGCCGCTCTGGGACATGAACCCAACCTCCCCACGAACGCCTGCGGGCGGGGCGAAGGTAGCGTTCAGCCGGACGTCCGGGGAGGTGTTGAGCACGCCCATGCAGTTCGGACCGACGACCCGGATTCCGGCATCACGACACACCTCGAGCAACTCATGCTGGCGGCGGGCGCCGTCGGCACCCGTTTCCGCAAAACCAGACGAGATCACCAGCAGCGCCCGTACGCCCGCAGCAGCGCAGTCACGCGCGGCTCCGACCACCTGCTCGGCGGGCAGCGCCACGATTGCCAACTCGACGCCGCCGGGAATGTCACGCACCGATGCGTACGCCGGCAGTGACTGAACGACTTCGGCCTTGTCGTTGACCGCGTACACGGCCCCGTTGAACTGCGCGGCCAGCAGGTTGTGGAGCAGCTCCCCACCGATCGTCCCCCTTCGCCGCGACGCCCCGATCACCGCCACCGACTGAGGCTCGAGAAAACTCCGCACCGCGGCCACCGCTCCAATCCGCTCGCGCTCCTCGAACCGCTCCAGCGCCGCCGCCGACAACGAGGTCGGCAACTCGATCTCGAGAGAATCGGGTGCCGACCGCACCGTGACCGGGAATCCGCTCTCCCGGAAGACATCGATCATCCGATGATTGCTCGGCAGCACGTCGGCGACGAACGTCGAGATCCCGTGCTGCTCGGCCACCTCGGCGAGATGAGCGAGCAGGATCGTCGAGATTCCACGCCCCTGCCACTCGTCCGCGACCAGAAACGCCACCTCCGCGCGCTCGGCGTTGATCCGGACGTACGCCGCGTGAGCGATGATCGTGCGCGGGTTGCCACTCTCCACGACCAGTCCGAACCGATCCGCGTAATCAACGTCGACCGACCACGACGTCGCCCAGTCCAGGTTCGGCGCGCCGAAGAAACGAAACCAGATCGAATCGGGTGAGACACTCTCGAGGAAGGCGCGGACCGCCACGTCGTCGTCGCCCCGCACCGGACGCACGTGCACGGTCGCACCGTCGCGGAGCACGATGTCGGCCTCCCGCTCGAATGGATATCTCGCCGCAGCGGCAATCGTGCTCATCGATCCAGACTGGCCTAGACCCTCAACCGCGCGCATACAGCGCGACGATGTCGAGCGTTGAGAGGACACCGAGCGGGTAGCCACCGCCGCCGTCGACCACCAGCAGGTGGGACACGCCGTGCTCGCTCATCAACTGCGCCGCTGCCGCCACTGGCTCGTCCCCGGAGACCGTCACGCCCTCTGTGGCTGCGGCCTGAGACGCCGTGCAATCGGCACCGGCGGCCAGGCTGGCTACGACGTCGAGATCAGAAACAACTCCGACCGGATGGGATGCGTTCGGCGCTGTGATCACGACGGCGTGCACGCGGTGGTTGGCCATGGTCGCGGCGACGTCCCGCAGTGAATCGTCGGCACCGCAGGTCAGCACTCCTGGATGCATGCAGTCACGAACGCGAATGTGCCCGAACGTCCGACCTCGCTTCGCTTGATTCAACATGGGGCAAGCGTCGCCGACGGTCAAGCGCTGAGCATCCGGACTGGGCAGCGTCGTCGCATCGGGAAACTACGTACTGGGTTCGGAGGCGGGAGACCAAGGTGATCGGCATCCGGGTAAACCCGCAGTGAAGTTGCGGCCTTTTCACGTGCTGACCCGTGGGACATGGGCGATGGCCGGTCCGCGACCGCGGCTTACCGTGTCGCTATGCGTGCCGTTAGCGACGATCCCGAAGGTCCCGCCGGGAAAACGATTCTCAACCGGGTTTTGCGGACCGCCCGCGACCGACGCTGCCAAAGCCGAGGCTGATCGTGGGCTCGCCCGACCGACGCCGCGTGGTGATCGCCGGCGGCGGCGTTGCCGCACTCGAGACGCTGCTCGCGCTCAAAGCGCTGGCGGGTCGGCTGGTCGAGGTCACGCTCATCTCGCCCACGACCGAGTTCGTGTACCGCCCGGTGACCGTCGCGGAGGCGTTCGACCGCGGGGAGGCACGCGTCTACGAGCTTGCTGAGTTAGTCGCCGACCTCGGCGGGGTCGAGCTCATCCATGACACGCTCGCCGACGTCGAAGCCCGTGGCCGGATCGCCGTGAGCGGCACGGGACGGAGGATTTCGTTCGACCACCTGGTGATCGCGACCGGTGCCGCGTCACGTGCGCCGCTGACGGGCGCATTCACGTTCCGTGGCCGAGACGACGTACCTGCTCTGCGGGATCTGCTCGGCGAGCTGGTCAGTGGCCGGGCGCAGTCGGTGGCCCTCGCGCTCCCGTCGCCGCGGATGTGGCCGCTCCCTCTATACGAACTCGCGCTCATGACCGCGAGCCATCTGCACGAGCGCGGCGCCGATCAGGTAACGGTCACGCTGGTGACTCCCGAAGAGGAGCCGCTCGAACTGTTTGGCCAGACCGCCGCCGACGCGGTGAACTCGCTGCTGACCGCCCGGGGCATCACCGTGCGCTCCTCGTCGCTGCCCGCGGCCGTGCGCGGCCGCGCGCTGTTGCTCGCCGGAGGGGCGGAATTGTTCACCGACCGCGTAATCACCCTGCCCGTACTCGAGGGTCCCAGGCTGCCTGGACTCCCCCACGACCAGCACGGCTTCATTCCGGTGGACAAGTTCGGACGGGTTACCGGCCTCGACGATGTGTTCGCCGCCGGCGACGTGACCGCGTTCCCGCTCAAGCAGGGAGGCCTGGCGGCTCAGCAAGCCGATGCCGTGGCCGGAGCAATCGCCTCCATCGCCGGAGCCGCCGTGACACCTGCGCCGTTCCGCCCCGTGCTGCGGGGCCTGCTGCTAACCGGAGGTGCGCCGCTGTACCTCCGCGCGGAGCCCCAGCGGCTCGCCCGCGAGGCGACGGTGGCGATCGAAGCACCCGCGGTTCACCGGCCCTCGCGCGACGCCTCCGCGGCCGCCGGCCAGGCGCTCTGGTGGCCACCTGCGAAGATCGCCGGCCGATACCTGGCTCCGTATCTCGCCACCGCGCGGCCGTCGCCGCTGAGCTCGGGCCTGCTCGCCGACCGGGTCCCGGTACCCGGCCCGCCGGTGTCCGATGCAGAGTATGAGGACGCGCTTGAGCTCGCGCTGCTGCTTGCCGATTGCGACGCGCGCTGGGGCGACTACCCGTCGGCTCTGAATGCGCTCGACGCAGCCGAAGCGCTTCAGGGGGCGCTGCCCCCCGAGTACGAAGCCAAGCGGCGTGAATGGCGCGCCGAGGATCGGCTCGCCAGTAGCAGCTAGGCGGGCTAAGACGCCCGCGGGACGACGCCCGTCCGGGGTGTTCCCCGAACGGGCGCGGCGCCACTATCTGATTACGCGAGCGCGGGCTCCGCGGCGCGCTCGGAGGTGGTGGGACGCTCGGATCCGCCCAGGACGACCTTGAGGGCACCGGTGTTGGCCGCGTCCGCAAAGATGTCGTACGCGTCCATCGCGTCGCCGATCGGGAACCGATGAGTCGCGAACAGCGACGGATCGAGCCGACCGCTGACGATCAGCCTCATCAGCTGCGGGATGCTGAACGTGTCGACAAGTCCGGTCGTCACGGTCACATCGCGGATCCACAGCTTCTCGAGGTGCAGCGTCGCGGGCTTCCCGTGGACGCCGATATTCGCGAGCCGGCCGCCCGGACGGATCAGCTCGGCTGCGAGCTCGAACGTCGCCGGAACGCCGACCGCTTCAAAGGCAGAGTCGGCCCCGAGGCCGTCGGTCAGCTCCATGATCTGTGCGACCGCGTCGTCGCGGCCGTTGTTGATCGTGATGTCGGCCCCGAACCTCTGGGCCCCTTCCAGACGGCTGTCGGCGAGATCGATCGCGACGATCCGCCCCGGTGTGTACAACTTGGCGGTCAGGATCGCCGCCAGTCCGATCGGGCCGGCGCCGACGATCGCGACCGTGTCCCCGGGCGAGACCATGCCGTTCAGCACCCCGACCTCATATGCCGTGGGGAGGATGTCGGCAAGGAACAGCACCTGTTCATCGGTGAGCCCCGCCGGAACCTTGTACACGGAGTTGTCGGCGAATGGCACACGTGCGTACTCGGCTTGCAGGCCGTTGATCAGGTGTCCAAAGATCCATCCGCCACCGCCGAGGCACTGTCCGTAGCGTCCTTCCTTACAGAAGCGGCAGCTGCCGCACGAAGTGACGCACGAGATAAGCACCCGGTCGCCGGGCGCAACGGTACTCACACCTGCTCCGATCTCCTGGACGGTGCCGACCGCCTCGTGGCCCAGGATCGTCCCCGGTGTCGTCTCCGGGACGTCACCCTTGAGGATGTGCAGGTCGGTGCCGCAGATCGTGCTGGTGTCGATACGGACGATGATGTCCGTCGGCTCCTCGATCCTGGGATCCTCGACTGAATCCCAGCCGCGCTCACCAGGCCCGTGATAGACGAGAGCTTTCATGATCGCGTCTCCTATCGGTGTTGGTGGTTTGCGGTCGAGCGTAGGCACGTGTGAGTGCCGCGGCATCGGTGGTTTCCCCGCGTCCGGGCAAGTGGTAATGCGCACATCGGCCCGCGCGCGGGGTTAAAGGGTCCAGAAGTGACCGACGTGAGCGGCGACGCGTGAGGTCACGAACGGATCGGGAGCGAACGACTCGGCCGTCCCGATGCCGGCAAGGGCCGCGATCGTCGCCATCACGGACTCGGTCAACGCCGGGAGCGCATAGCCACCTTCGAGGACGGCGCCCACAGGCACGTCGAGCATCCCGGCCATGTCCCGCACGTGGCAGGCCATCTGTCCGAACGAGCTTGCCTCGAGCAGGCAGTGGCCGAGGGGGTCGTCGCGATGTGCGTCGAAGCCGGCCGAGATCAGCACAAGCTGGGGGGCAAACTCGAGCGCCGCGGGGACGACCACGTACTCGAGCGCGGACACCCATGTCTCCTCGTCGGCACCGTGGGGAACGGGGACATTGATCGTGTAGCCGCGACCCTCGGCGGCCCCGGCGTCGCTCACCTCGCCTGTCCCCGGGAACAGACCGAGTTGATGGATGCTCGCGAACAGGACGTCGGGGCGCCGACGGAAGATGTCCGCGGTGCCGTTTCCGTGGTGGACGTCCCAGTCGATGATCATCACCCGGTCGACGCCGAGCTCGCGGATCGAGAGCTCGGCGGCGATGGCGACGTTATTGAACAGGCAGAAGCCCATCGCGTAATCCCGTCCGGCGTGATGGCCCGAGGGGCGCATCGCGCTGAACCCGGCGCGGGCCTCGCCGCGCACCAACGCCCGTACCATCTCGCAGGCGCCGCCGGCGGCGTGCAACGCGGCCCGGTAGGAGGCCTCGCCGACGAACGTGTCCGGGTCGATCTGGCCGCCCCCGGCTGCGCACAGGTCACGGATCGCTTTGACGTGCGAAGCAGTGTGCACGAGCTCGAGCTCCCGCTCGGCTGCGGGCGGGGCATCGCGTACGTCGCAGCCGAGCCAGCCCACCTGGGCCATGGCCTTCTCGATCGCGCCGATCCGCTCCGGGGTGTCCGGATGGTCAGGCGAAGACAGGCGCGGGTCGTGCTCGAGCGAGGAGGGGTGGCGGAAGTACAGCATTGGAGAGCTCCTTGATCGACGGCCCGCGCTCAACCGTCCGAGTTGTGCTCGGGGGGAACCGCCAGCACCGGGCACGGGGCGATGTGCAGCAGCCGTTGGGTGACCCCGCCCAGCAGGAGCCCGGTGAGCGCCGTGCGGCCCCGAGTGCCGACGACGATCAGGTCGGAATGTTCCTGCGCGGCGATCTCGGCAATCGCGTGCGCGGCGCCGCCGACCTTGCTGCGGGTCATCTGGAGCGTCGCCTTAGTCCCGTTGCTCGACAGCTCGGCGACCTGCCGCTCGATCTTCTCCTGGATCTCGGGCTCGTTGGCGTGGACCGGTAGGCTGCCGCCGCCCTTGCCCGGGAGGGTGAACTCCTCGCAATACACGACCGTCACCGTTCCGCCTCCCTCGGTTGCCAGCGCCTTGGCATGCGCCAGCGCCCGATCGGCGGCATCGGAACCGTCGGTCGCCCACGTCACCTTCTTATACATCGTATTTCTCCTCTGATCCGGTTCGGTGAATGCACTGGGCTCTGACTGGTGCGGGTCACGCCTCGCCCCACGCGAGCACCCCAGCCACGTCCAACGTCGAGAGAATTCCGATTGGACGACCCGTCTCGCCATCGATGACCACAAGATGGCTCACTCCGTTCCTGACCATCGCCTCGCCGGCCTCGCGCAACGGCATGCTCGGCCTGACGGTGATGACCGGCTGGGCGGCGAGGTCCCTCGCCGTCGTCTCCGTCTCCTCGCGAATTCCCGCGGCCAGCAAATCGAGATCGGAGATGATCCCCCAGACGAAGCACTCCGGCTTCCCATGGGAGATGCCCACCACAGCCACGCAATGAACGTGATGCGTGGCCATCACGCGTGCCACCTCGGTCACGCTCACGTCAGGCTCGCACGACAAGATCCCGGGGTGCATCGCGTCCGAAACGGTCGCATGTTCCAGTGTCGGCATCAGATAGCTGCCGTGATAAGTCTGAGTCGCAGTTTCGGGCATGTCCTTCATCTCCTCGTCGTTTCGTTCACAAGAAACGATACGGGCAGACCCAGGCTCCAGTGATCCGCCACGCGCCGAACTACCACTGCGGGTTTTCCACATCCGCGCCGCCGGGCTTGATCTGGGCGGCGCCCTGCCTCGCCGTGGCGAGGCTCGATCCACTCATGTTCGCCGGTCGAGGCTCCCGATCGAACATCGCCCCGTCCAGATGCGCCGGAGTCGATGTGTCACCACGTTATCTCGCGGTGAACCACGGACCGCCGCGTGGAGCGGTGCCATGGCCCAGCGGTTCGCGCGGCCGCTGGCCCGCGGACTAATCCTGCGGCGTGTCGACCGTGCCGAATGTGCCCTCGTCTGAGTCCTGAGGAGTGTCCGTCTCTTCCTGGCCTCTGGCAAAGCTGCCTAGCTCCTCGTCCTCCGGGTACTTCTCAGGGTCGTCCTGACCGGTGGCGAAGCCTTCGACCCGCTGGTCCTGCTCGAACTCGGCGGGATCAGCCTGGCCCTCGGCAAAGCCACCGCCGGTCGCCCCGTAGGCACGCGCCGGATGCTCGCCCTGTCGTCCGCTGGTCATCGGTCGTCTCCTTGGTCCCAAGCTTGAAGAAAGCGGGAGCCGGGCATCGTGGCCGCTCCCCTGTTGCGCCGACCATACGCGGCCCGTGAGCTGCCGCCATCGTGGTTTTCTACGTGACCTGGCTGCGTCATCATGCCGCGGCGCTTGGATTCCCATGTCCCCCGGGGTGGGCCGGCAGACATGAGAAATCGCCGCCGCCCCGAACCCGCGGGCGACGGCGAATCCTCTCGATCAAGTCAGTGAGCTATGGGTCGCGGCCTCGCGACTTGTCGCAGCACCAGGCCGGTGATGACCACGATCGCGACCAGCGCGATTGCGACCGCCACCGGCGACCATCCGCCCACCGTGCCGGCAGGCACGCACCGGTAGCCCTTCAGCACGCAGTGGCTATGACCGGCGGAGGCGACGAGCACCGCGATGATCAGGAACACGGCCACAAACAGCGTAAGAAAAATCCAGAGCGCGCGGAGCATGCCTATCTCCTAGTACGGGCCGTACCTGACTGTAATCGAGCCGCAGCCGTAGTTTCCGCCGAAGCCCCAGTCGTTATAGCAGTCGACAGGACCGTAAATGTCGAAGCGCATCGCCGCGCTACCCGACCTCAGGTTGTAACAGAACCCCGCGATCCCCTCGCCGACCGACGTCGTCGTCAGCCCGTGAATCCAGTTGGAGTTGCTTCCGTACCAGGTCCCTTCGCCGGCGTGATAGTCGCCCTCGTTGCCCGGCCAGCACAGCGCCGGCCAGTTCAGATCCCGGTGGAACACCCAGTTGCCCACCGAGACGATCGCCTGTTCGCCGGGGCCGTTGCAGTAGCCGGTTACGCCGTTGACGACGTCCCAAGAGCTGCTGTGGATGATGCCCAGGATGTCGACGGTGTCACTGACGGTGTTGACATTGCCGGCGTAGCAGGTGCCGACAGCCGCCGCGTGAGCTGTCACGTGCTTCGTGCTGGCTCTCGCGATCGCCGCCGTGGTGCTGACGCCGCTTGCCGTCTGCGGCGTGAAGAACGGCGAGCCGTTCGGCGTCGAAGTGGCGGCGTTCGGCGGCGTGTACGGCACGGTGCTCTGGGTCGTGTTGCCTTGGCGGACGAGCTGGGCGAGCTCGACCGCGTCCTTGACGGACAGCTGCGACGAGGTCTCCGTGGTGACCCGTTGCGCATCGGCGGCACTGATCGCCACCGGCGGCTGGCTTTGCGCCTCGTTGAGAACTGCCTGCATTTCGGTGGCCCCTACCTTCGAGGCCGACGGATTGCTTTGCAGCAACTGGTTGTATGCCGCGGCCGAAACCGTCCGCGGCCCGGGCCTTGCCTGAGCGATGCCGGTGAACGCGAGCAGTCCAAGCGCACATGCGAGGAGAAGTCTCCTCATGTTCTTACCACCCTTTCAGGGACGTTTCCGGTTCATGTCCCGTGAGGCCCCACGGCTGCTGACGTGCGCGATTCCATCAGCTCCGGTCGGCTCGGTCTATTGACCGAACGGTCAGACCGGCGGTGCGGCCAGCTCGCCTCGTCTCGGTTACAGCGCGAGTCGCAGCGGCGACTCGAGGCAGTGCTTGACGTCGAGCAGGAAGCGGGAGCCGTCGGCGCCGTTGAGAATGCGGTGATCGCAGCTGAGTGTCAGCGTGAGGAGCTGCCGGTCGACGATCTGGCCGTCCGGTCCACGAGCCAGCGTCGGTCGCGACGCGCCCACGCCGAGAATCGCGGCCTGGGGCGGGTTTATCACCGCGGTGATCGCGGTCATGCCGAACATCCCGAGGTTCGACACGGTGAAGGTCGCGCCGGTGAGCTCGGGCGGGGTCGCCGTTCGCGTCCGGACGCGGTCGGCGAGACGGCGGCTCTCGCGCGCGATCTGACCCAACGACTTGATGTCCGCGTCCGGGATGGTGGCCACGACCAGGCCGTCGTCGGACGCGACCGCGATGCCGACGTGCACGTGATCGTGGAGCTCGAACGCGCCGTCCTTGAACGAGCCGTTGACGAGTGGATGGTCGGGAAGCGTCAGTGCACACGCCTTCACGATCAGGTCGTTGATCGACGGCACCGAGGTCCCCTCGCCGCCGGCCTGCTTGAGCTGGGCCCGGAGCGCGAGTGCATCGTCCATCGTGACCTCGGTCTGAACCTGGAAGTGGGGGATGGTCGCCATCGCCTCGGCCATCCGCCGGGCGACGATCTGCTGGAGCCGGGTCGGCTGCTGGACCCGCGTGCCACCACCCGAAGGGGCCGGGAGCGGGTCGGGGGTCGGCGCGGGCGGGCGCGGGGCGGCGGCCGGGGCCGGGCCGGCTCGTTCGGGCTCGGGAGTGACCTCGACGCCGGCCGCCCGCATCACGTCGGCCTTCGTGACGCGGCCGCCCGGACCGGATCCCGCCAGGCCCGCCGGGTCGATTCCGTGCGCGCCCGCCAGCCTTCTCGCCAGCGGAGTGACCAGCGCCGCGGCCTTGCCGTTCGATGCGACCGGCGCCGGCGATGGCGGCGGGAGCGGTGAGGGCACCGGCGCGGCCTCGGGCAACTCGTCGCCCGCCGCCACCGCCGCGCTCGCGCTGCCGGTACGGCTCCCGGAGGCCACAGCCCGCTGCGCGACGCCGACGCGCGCGATCACCTCGCCGACCGCGACCGTGTCACCGACGCCGGCGACCGTCTCGAGCACGCCGGCCACGTCGGATGGATGAGCCATCGTGGCCTTGTCGGTCTCGATCTCGACGATCTCCTGGCCAACCTCGACGGTCTCCCCGTCCTCGACGAGCCACGCGACGATCGTGCCGGCTTCCATCTGGTCGGTCAGGCGGGGCATGAGGATGTCGGTCATGTGGGGTTCACCCGAGGAGGTCGATGGCGGCGCTGACAATCGTGTCGGCGTCGATGCCGAAATAGCGGTACAGGTCCTGAACGTCGCCGGACTGGCCGAAGTCCTGCACGCCGAGGCACGCGATCGGCGTCCCGGCGACGCCCGCGAGGAACGCGAGCGTGTGCGGATGTCCGTCAAGCACGGTGACGAGCGGCGTCCGCCGCTCGGGCGGGAATAGCACGTCGAGGATCGCATCGTCGTGGTCGGCGAGGCCCTGGCGACCCTGCTGGGCGCGGAACACGAGGTCGGGGGACGTGAGGCAGATCACGTCCGAGTCAATCCCGGCCGTCGCAAGCTGGTCGGCGGCCGTGCACGTCTCGACGACCATCACGCCGACCGCGACGAGCGTGAGCTGAGGGTTCGCGGTGGTGCGGATGCGGTAGCCGCCGGCCAGCGCGTGCCGGCGACGCTGCTCGCGCGCGGCCGGGTCGTCCGGAACGGCGGCGAGCCCCTGGTCGATCGGGCGCGTGCTGAGCCGGAAGTAGGCGGACGTCCCGTCGGGCCGCCCCAGCCGCCCCAGCGCCGCCAGCAGCGTCCACTCGAGGTCCTGACCGAACGCCGGCTCCCACGCGACGCACCTGGGCTGCTCGATCCCGACCGACGGCGTGGTGATCGACTGGTGGGCGCCGCCCTCGGGCGCGAGCGTCACGCCGGACGGCGTGCCGACGAGGATCGACTGGCCGCCGGCGTACATCCCGAACGACCATGGCTCGAGCGCGCGGTTCACGAACGGGTCGTACATGGTTCCGATCGGCAGCAGCGGCTGGCCGTCGCGCGACCAGGTGGCGCCGAGCTCGCCCAGCGCGCCGACGAGGTTGCCCTCGGCGATGCCGAGCTCGAGGTGCTGGCCGTGCTCGGACTCCCGCCAGTGGATCAGCGTCTCGGTGTCGTCGGCGAACCAGTCGATCCGGTCGCCGATGTGGAAGATGCCGACGCGATTGATCCAACCGCCGAGGTTCGTCGACGACGCGACGTCGGGGCTGACCGTCACCACGTGCTGGGCGACGCCGGGCGCGTTGTGGGCGAGGTCGACGAAGAAGCGACCGAACGCCTGCTGGGTGGAGGCGAGGCCGCGGTGCTCGCGACCGAGTTCGGTGGCCACTCCCGGCGGGTCGCGACGCGCGCGTTCCGGCCGCGTCAGTCGCTCGGCGGCCTCGCGGCAGAGCTCGGCCTCGGCGCTGTGCTCGGGGAACAGAGCCCACGGATCGTCGCTGTCGGCGCCAAGGTCGTGCGCGAGCGCTTCCCACTGTGCCGGCGTGAGCAGCGCCGAGTGGTTGGCCGGGTGCCCTTGGGTCGGCAGCGACCATGCCTTGATCGTGTAGGCGAAGATCACCGACGGGCGATCCTTGGCGGCGTCGGCTTCGGCGAACGCTCCAAGGAGGTCCGCCAGGTCGTGACCGGCGAGATCTCTGACGGCCGCGGCGATCTCATGGTCCTCGAGGTCGCTCAGCAGTCGCTCGAGCGCGCGGCGTCCGCGGCCCTCGCCGGCCAGCCGCTCGCGCACGCCTCCGACCGGCGTTCGGAGCATCCGCTGGTACTCCTCGTTGCTCATCGCGTCGATCCGCCGCCGCAGGGCGTCCCCATCCGGCCGCTCGAACAGCTCGCGCAGGCGGTGGCCGTACTTGACCGTGATCGTCTGCCAGCCGGCGGCGTCGAACATCGCCCCGATCCGCCCTGCGGCGATGTCGGGCACGACCCGGTCGAGCGACTGACGATTGAGGTCGACGATCCACAGCACCTCGCCGAGACGCGGGACCATCGGATCGACCAGCGCCTCCCAGATCGCGCCCTCGTCGAGTTCGGCGTCGCCGAGCAGCGCCACCTGCCGGCCGCCGCGCGGCACATCGAAGTGGCCGGCCACGTAGCGGTGGGCGAGCGCGCTCCAGATCGTCGCGGTGGCGCCGATCCCGACCGATCCCGTCGAGAAATCGACCGGGTCGGGATCCTTCGCGCGGCTCGGGTAGCTCTGAAGCCCGCCGAACGCCCGCAGCTCCGTGAGGTACCGGGGATCGAGACAGCCGAGCAGGTAGTTGATCGCGTGCAGCATCGGCGCCGCATGAGGCTTGACCGACACCCGGTCCGGGCCTCGCAGGTGGGCGAAGTAGAGCGCGGTCATGATCGAGGTCATCGAGGCGGACGACGCCTGGTGGCCCCCGACCTTCACTCCCGAGGGCGTGTTCCGAACCTTGTTGGCGTAGTGGATGATGCTCGTCGCCAGCCACAGCACCCGGCGCTGGACCGCTGCGAGCGTGTCGAGGTCGACGGTGGGTACCGCCGGCGCGACCAGCGGAGTCTCGGTGTTCGAAACGTCGGTCAACTCGGAGCCTAGGTTCTACCTCATCCATGCCGGGTGCGCGGGCGGGCGGGCGCGGGGGGAGGGCGACCTGGCCGATCCCGCTGAGGTCACGTATGTGTTAAGCCCATCGCCATCGGCCGCGGCGACCTCTCGTGCACGGGGGCTGTCACCATATGTGGAGCGATCAAGCAACGACGACGAGGAGGACCGGAGAGATGGCCGAAACCGAGAAGGCGATTCTTGCGGGCGGGTGCTTCTGGGGTGTCCAGGATCTGATCCGCAAGCTCGACGGCGTTACCGGCACGCGCGTCGGCTATACCGGTGGCGATGTGCCCAACGCGACCTACCGCAACCACGGATCGCACGCGGAGGCGATCGAGATCCAGTTCGATCCGGAGCGGATCTCCTACCGCGACCTGCTGGAGTTCTTCTTCCAGATCCACGATCCGACGACGAAGAACCGCCAGGGCAACGACGTCGGGACGAGCTACCGCTCGGCGATCTACTACCTCGACGACGAGCAGCGGCGAATCGCCGAGGACACGATCGCCGACGTCGACGCCTCCGGCCTGTGGCCGGGCAAGGTCGTGACCGAGGTGGCGCCCGCCGGACCGTTCTGGGAGGCCGAGCCCGAGCACCAGGACTACCTCGAGCGCTACCCCAACGGCTACACGTGTCACTTCGTCCGCCCGGGCTGGAAGCTGCCGCGGCGCGCGCAGGAAGCGATGCGCTAGCCGCTGCTCCCGCGCCCCCAGCCCAAGGTGTGGACTCCTGACCCAAGGGAGGGTGTTCACGCGCGTCGCGTCCTGTGATCGTTGTCGGCGACGGATACCAACACACGCCAACGACGGCGGCCGCTGACAACGATGAGAGGAACGGCCATGACCGGGCTGGCGGAGCGGGGCGACAGCGAAGAACTCGCGGCGGCGCTCAGGCGCATCCGTGGCGTCGATATCTCTGAGGCGCGATTGCTCGCGCACGAGATGCGTCCGTCGCATCTTGACGGCGTCAACTCTGATCGGGGCGCCCTGGACCTATCCGCGTCGTCCGCGCGGAGTTCGAAGGTAACCGAGGCCCTCCCTGGATTGCACCTCCACTACAGGCTGGACGTCGACGGATTCACCACCGCGCTCAATTCGGCGCTGCGGAACGAGGTGGCCGGCTATTCGCTGCGCCTGAACGAGCGCGGGAAAAGGATCCGCGCGGTTGATTGGAACTGGGCCAAGGAGCCTCAGGACTCCGCGGAGGGATGGACGACCGACGTCCGGATGCACGTCGCGAGCCTGAGCAAGCAGATCACGGCGATCGCGATGACGAAGCTGCTGGACAAGCGAGGAATTCCCGCCAACGCGAAGATCATCGACTACCTGCCGGCGTACTGGTCCAAGGGACCAGACGTCGATCAGATCACGTTCGCAAATCTGATGACGCACACGTCGGGCCTCGACTTCGGCGTTAGCTCCTCCGCATCCGATTTCCAATTCATGAAGGCGCAGATCGCGGTGGGGACCAGCCATCTCGGCCAGTTCTGGTATCAGAACATGAACTTCGGCCTGTGCCGGATTCTGCTCGCGACGATCAACGGCACGATCCCGGTCGACTTTTCCCTCCCGCCGCTGTTCGGCCTGACCGCGTTCAACGACATCGTTTGGGATGCGATCACGCTCGCCGCGTATGAGTCCTACGCCGCCGCGCACGTGTTCACGCCCTCCGGCGTCTCCGGGCCGACCCTCTACCACGCGCCGACGGACGCGCTGGCTTACAACTTCCCGGTCTCGGGTCTGGGCTGGAACTCTGGCGATCTGACCACGATGGCCGGTGGCGCCGGCTGGCACATGGCGGTTGACGAGGTGCTCGACGTGATGGGCGCGTTCCGCCGCCGAGGGACGATCATGAGCCCGCCGAAGGCGCAGGCCATGCTCGACGCTCGCTTCGGGATCGACTGGATGGTGTCGACGCCCGCCGGCACCTACTACGCAAAGAACGGGTTCTGGTACGACTCGGCCGGGCAAACCGAGCAGGGGGTCCTCTTCTACCTGCCACACGAGATGGAATTCGTGCTCCTGGTCAACTCTCCAGTAGGCACGCCGGCGCAGTTCCTGTACTCCCTCGTCGCGGGCGCGTACACGAGCAACATCGTGGCCGCTCACGATTGGGGGGCAGAACCGGAGAGCCTGGTCGGGGTCACGGAGACGCAGGGCAGCTGAGCGAGGGGGCCGAGATGGAGAACCAGACCAGCGTGCCGGTGGCGCCGCTGCTGGAGGGACATCAGCTTCTTGGCGACTACGAAGTCCTATCGGTGGCCGGAAGCGGAGGCATGGGACTGGTCTACCGAGCCCGTCAGATTTCGCTGGGTCGCGTGGTGGCACTGAAGGTGATCCGCGACGAGGTCGCGCGGGCGCCGGAGTATCGGGAGCGCTTCTTGCGCGAGCCTCGCCTGGCGGCATCTGTCGACCATCCTCACATCGTCGCCGTGTACGACGTCGGCGACGAGCGAGGACAGCTTTTCCTTGCGATGCAGTGGGTGAACGGAGAGGACCTCAAGCGCGCAATCCGACGACAGGGTCGGCTCGCGCCCAACCGCGCGCTGAGGATCGCCACGCAGATCGCCGGAGCGCTCCATGCCGCTCACGGTACGGCCGGGCTGGTTCATCGAGACGTCAAGCCTGCGAACGTGCTGATCCGGGAGGTACGCGGTGGCGACCACGCGTACCTGACCGACTTCGGCATCGCGAAGGTCACGGGCGGTGGCGAGCAGCTGACTGTTCCGGGAGGCGTTGTCGGAACACCGGGCTACATGTCCCCCGAGCAGATCAGGGGTAGCGAGCCAGGCCCGCAGAGCGACCTGTATGCACTCGGGTGCGTGTTCTACGAGGCCCTCACTGGGCAACCCCCTTTTCGGGGCGACAGCGACATGGCCCTCATGTGGGCCCACGCCCACGATCCGCGCCCGGTGCCGTCATCGGTCGTGCCAGAGCTCGGCGAACGTTATGACAACTTCGTCTCCGTTGCCCTCGCTGTCGACCCGGCCCAGCGCTTCGAATCCGGGGAATCGTTCGCCGATGCCCTCGACGCGCTGCATCCGACCACGATCGCGCCGCAGCTGACATCGCCACCGCTGCCGATCATCGTCGGGCCCGACACCCCGGTTCCGCCGCCGACGGCGATTCCGCACGCGTCCCCGACGGCTAGCACTCTGGGGCCGCCTCGCACCGGTTCAACCCCGCCGTCACCACCTGCGGTTACCTCGCCGCCGGCGCCGTCGAGCGGTGGGCGCAGTCGTGGCACGATCATCGCGCTGGCCCTGGTCGCGCTGGCCGGGATCGTCGTCGGTGCCTTCGCCGCCGGTGGCGTGTTCTCGCATGACACGCAGGCGGCGACTGCGAGAACCGGTCCGAGCATCCCGTCCGGCGGGTCCGGCGGCTCCGGGGGGTCCGGGGGGTCGACCTCCGCTACCCCGTCAACGACCGCCGTCCCGGTTGGCGACACCAACCCGTGCGGCGGTGGCGTGTTCGGAAACGTGTACGCCTCCTGCCCGTTTGCGGACAACGTCGCCCACGCGTATGACGAGACCTCCGGCGGCGCACAAACAGTGACCGCCTACAGCGCCGCGCGTGGCGAGAACTTCACGATTCAATGCATGGGCGGACCCTTGGTCGTATGTAGTGGAGGCACCACCGTGGGTACGTCGATCTATTTCACCTACCACAGAGCAGCACAGTAAATACTGGGGACGTCCGACTTAGGGGACCGAAGATGCCATCACTGGGAGAGCGGCGCGACGCGCTGCTGATCACCGCCCCTGCAGAGCTAGCGGGGCAAACATATTCACTGGAAACCGAACATCTAACGATTGGACGGGCCGAGGACAACGACGTCCGCCTTGAGGATCCTTATGTAAGTCGACGACACGCGGTGGTGCATCGCGCCGGCAACTCGCTCGTTATCGAGGATGCCGGGTCACGCGGAGGCGTCACGATCAACGGGGTCGCGGTCCGAGACCCAGCCTTCCTGCGCGCAGGTGACGTCATCGGTATCGGGCCGGTCTCGTTCCGGATGGTTCAAGCGCAGGGCGAGGGGGAAGATCTTTCTGAGCTCACGCTCGCCGGCAATGTTGCGTCTGCTTCGGCCGCGCGCGCGTCGATTGGCGATGCTCCCGCGCCGCCGCGTTCAGCCGCGCGGTTCGCGCTTGACAGCCAAAGCGCCGGCGCCATCAGCAACGTGGCCGGCAACCAGTACAACGTCGAGGCGCTGCGACTGGCGCCGATGCGCCAGCGCGCTCGCTGGGTCCTACGCACCGGTCTGGCCATGATCCTCGTCGGCTTTGTGGTCTCCGCGATCGGCGACATCATGTGGAGGCACAATGTCACGAGCTGCATCTCGCCTACCGCCGGCGAGAACTGCGGTCAGAATACGACGGGCCTGGCGGTATTGCAGTACGGGGGCATCGTTTTCGCACTCGGCGTGATCGTCCTGATCGTCAGCCTGTTCATGCGGCGAGAGGTACGGAAGCAGGAGGCCCGGCTGTGACCGGAAGCGCCTT